>OGRA01003828.1_pt1 | contig 11008 bp, 9 predicted proteins | sample 1553351 | NCBI WGS metagenome assembly OGRA01 (sample SAMEA2580056, study PRJEB22360) | human gut metagenome | biome: human gut; feature: human-associated habitat; material: faeces | place: Denmark | collected 2008/2010
GAGTACCCACACCGGAGCTTGCCATTCTGGCAAGCAATGCACGGCGGTACCCACTCGTGCGTTTTGCAAAATTTCAGCCTTGCTGACCTTTTGCAAAATCTTGTTGGGAAACATCCCAAACCCTTTAACGATTTCTAAGAAATTGGCTACGCTCCTGCGGAGCTGAATATCAATCTATCTTCGGAAAGTGAGTCATGGATTTTTGGGTTCACGGCGTTCAGGCAAATCCGGTTTTGCTGCATATCCGTCGATCGCCATTTTCCGAAGGTAAGCGCTCATATTCTCTATACCAAGCTGCGCCATCCTCGCCTTTATCAAGCTGAGTTCTTTTTCATCTACGAAGAATTTGACCTGTATCGGTCGCTTACGATTCCTGTTGTCTGGCATTGAGCGATCTCCGTTCTTTTACAGTTCAATCTGTTCGGGAAATGCTTCTTTTCGCATGATACCCCACATCTTGTCGATATAAGATAGCGTGTAAAAATTCTCATAGTAATGATAGTAGAAGGCACCTTTTAGCGTCATTTCATAAGTGCCGTTGTGTTCCTTGACAAGCCCTAATTGTTTGGCAACCCAAAGCTCGAATCCATACATTTTTTTCAATGACACACCAAAGAATTTTTCAAAATCTTCGGCAGTTACTCTCGTGCTGTATGCTGTCCAAAATAGCCAATAAACCATCCGTTGCCGCTTGGTAAAGCGAATTGTCAATGATGTGGCGAGGTTCCCGGAACGAATTCTTTCACAGTAGGAATCTACATCAAAAGTATTGATTTTGAATTGCTCTTTGAATAGACTCGTAGCAGAGCAACCGAATCCGAGGAAATTATCTCTGGTCATGGATGAGTAGTTTGCATCCGTTCCACTTGAGAAAGTCCAGATAGAATTTCGAGAGTATCCTTTTCCTAAACAGTATTGAGTAATGGCATCCAGCAACTCTCGTTTATCTTTTTTAGGCATTGCAGTAACGGGACTTTCTGTAAAAGTGAAATCAATGAATGGGTATATGGCAACGTGATTTGCCCCCAATAAAAAAGCGGCATCAATATCCGACTTCAAATCATCGTAGGTTTGTCCAGGCAGCGCAAAGATAAAGTCCATGGAAACAGTTTCAAAAGAAACGGCAGACAACGCAGACATCATTTCTGCGGTATCAATTTTCTTTCTGCCAAGAATCTTCTGATACTTATCGCAGAATGATTGAATGCCGATGCTGATTTTTGTTACACCTGCATCTTTCAACATTTGCAGCGTTTCCACATTCACATTATCGGGATGAAGTTCCAGTCCGATCCCCTCTGTGATAATAAAGTGCTCACTCAATGCATTAACGATTTCTTTTATACGGTTGGCTGCGAGTGCAGGTGTCCCACCACCGAAGTATAGGCTGGTTGCTTTTCTATGCTCCGCATGTTGACTGCCCACAATGTGTATTTCTTGAATCAAAGAATCTATGTACCTATCACACAATTCAGCAGAATACCGCACTTTGCAATAAGGGCAAAAGTTGCAGATACTTTTGCAAAAAGGGATATGAACATACAGCCCAAGGTTTTCACATTCTGCATACGGCAATGTATGGTCATATCCATTTTTGAACGTAAATGGCTTCGCTGTCCGTGTAAGCCACATTCTCGTTAAACCTGTAATGAAGCTCATATTACTCCTAAATATACTTCAAATATGTATGAAGCATCTCAATGATTATTTTTGGATTGCCTCTGAACAGAAGCGTATATTCAGCAACAAAAAAGTATCCGCATTGGTCGCAAAGGCCAGGAACATCTATACAGCGCCCGCAAGTAGACAACTTTCCGTTTTCCATCACTACGCACTGATGGCAAGGCGTAGGAAAACGATTTTCAATAAGATATGGAAACGCACTTTTTAGGTTGAATACAGGTGCGCCTTCTTTCATCATTTGAGTTATCGTATCACAGCACTTGGCTTTTTCCTCTTTAGTCAGAGCCAATTTTTTTGTGTCAGGATATGGTGTATGGAAATTGAATGATACTGCACGGACATTTTTAGTGTCACGAGCCGTTAGACAGACATCTCGTACATGATCTTTGTTGATTTGATTGATTGCCATATAGAAACAGATATTGTCTGCGGTAGCATTGCTGATGTTCTTCATGATAGTGTCGTAGGTGTCACCACGAACTTCATTATGGCGCTGCTTATCTCCGTCCAAGCTCAAAAGAATCAAATCTGCTTCTGGGAGATCAATGGGAAACGTTCCGTTCGTAACTACGTTGACGATGAGAAAACCCATGTTCTTTGCTTCTATAACCAAATCTCTGAGAGTGCGTTCGCCATCTTTCCAAAGAAATGTTTCGCCACCGCAGAAGAACAAAATGCGAACTCCCATGTCATATAGCCGCTGCATTTCTTGCCAGATCTGTTCATATGGATGGACGATTGCTGTAATATTGTTGACGGAACAGTGCTTGCAATGCAAATTGCATTTGTCTGTTACGATTACAGTTCCAAGGATTGGTGATTTCTTTCTAAGCAGAATCGTCTGTACGCCAAAAGCAGCGAAGTGAAAAAAGGATGATAACTTCATTTTTCCTCCATAGCTCTAATTGGGTATCCCTGAATAGTGTGTACACATAATATTATACTCATTTTCTTCTGCTTTTTCAAGATAATGTGGCATATTTCAGAGAATTAGTATAATCGGTTTATTCGCTCCGTTTGGGTCACTTTTCCTGCATGTAAAATAGTGATGCTTATTCAAGCAAAAATTTATGTTGCTATATATAATGGCTTCATCGTAAAGTGATTCTCTGATCCGTATAATCAATATGTTGAAATGTGGCCTTTTTCATGTTTCAAACTTAATCTATGTGAATAAATGAAGCCAGATATGCTCACTTTTGAACAAAGCCGCACAGAGGGGAAAACAAGCAATTTTCAACCCTCAGATGTACAAAAACAGGCGACACCCAACCGAAGCTGAGTGCCGCCTGTTTTGTTGTCCAATCCTGCTTAGCAGATGCCGATTTTGTAGTTTTCTCAAATTACTGTCTTATCGGCACACGCCAAAACGCCATGCTTTTTTGTTCTCAAAGAATCTGCCTTACAGCTTCTCGCGGATCTTGGCAGCCTTACCGACGCGGCCGCGCAGGTAATACAGCTTGGCGCGGCGAACATAACCGCTGCGCACGGTCTCGACCTTCTCGATGAGGGGGGAGTGGATGGGGAACACCTTCTCGACGCCGACGCCGTAGGCAAGACGACGAACGGTGAAGGTCTCCTCAAGACCGCCGTGCTTCTTCGCGATGACGATGCCCTCGAAGACCTGGATACGCTCGCGGGAGCCTTCCTTGATCTTGACATGAACGCGGACGGTGTCGCCGACGTTGATGACGGGCATTTCCTTTTTCAGCTGCTGGGATTCGAGCTCTTTGATGAGATCCATGGATATTTTCCTCCTATTTATAGGCGTTCTTGACCGCTTTTCTTCGGCGCTGTCGGGACTCTTTCACCCGCGCACGGCAGAGGACCGCCCTTTTCAAGCTATGGTAGCATATCACATCCCCAACGGGAATGCAAGCATTATTTGCAAAACACGGCAGAAATCAGCGGAAAACGTTCATTTCCGCGTCGTAGACCTCTTTTCGGCGCACGCGAACAAAGTCCGGCGCGATCTCCGGCAGGTGCCGCGCGACCGCCGCGCCGATCAGCGCGGGGTTGAGGCCCGGGTCCTGCGCGGCGACGACCGCATCGGCAAGGATCACGCCCTCCTCCTCCGTCAGCGTGAGCGAGCGGATGAGCGGCGCAATATTGAGCTCGGTCATGCCCTTGTGCTTCGTGCGCTTTTCGACAAAGATCTCCTCCTGCGTAAAAAACTCGCGGATGCGCTCGCACGCGCCCTCGGGCACGCCGTTGTCGTATTCCATTTCGAGCTGCGCGCGCAGGTTGACCATCTCGCGCACGGGGCGCGTCACGCAATAGCAGTCCAGCACGCGAAGGCCCGCGGGCATACCGGTGTTCGGCGCCTCGGCCACGCCCTCGCCCGTGCTGTCTTCCACGCTTTCAAAGTCGAGGATCTCGCAGTCGCTCGACTGCCCCACGGGCAGCGGCAGCACGATGGACAAAATGGGGTGCGGGTGGAAGCCGTTGGAGTGCTTGATAGAAAGGCCCGCGCGCGGGAACACGCGCTGGAACGTGCGCATCACGTCAAGATGCGAAATGTAGGACGCCTGATGCTCCTTGACAAAAACCAGCCGCAATTTAGACATCGCATTTCCCTCCCACCAGGCAGTTTGCGCCGCAGGCGTTGCAGTGCGTGCGGCAATCCGGCGTCGTCACGCCCTCATAGCTCAGCGCGTGCTCGCGCTTCAAATACCCCGGTGCAACGCCGCAGGAGATCATGCTCCACGGCAGAATTTCATCCTCGCTGCGGCGGCGGTTGGCGTAAAAGTGCGGGTCAAGACCGCACTCCTCAAAGGCCTCCATCCAGCGGTTCAGATCAAAATAGTCCTCCCACGCGCTGAGCGTTTCGCCCTTGCGCCACGCGGTCTCGATGACCTTGCCGAGCCGGCGGTCGCCGCAGGAGATGACCGCCTCCATAAAGCTCGTGGGCGAGGGGTGCCAGTTGTACGTGACGGACTTGGTGTTCATCGCCTCGCGCAGGAGCTTGACGCGGCGCTCGTACTCTTCAATGGGGATCTGCGGCTCCCACTGGAACGCCGTGTGCGGCTTTGGCACAAACCACGAGGTCGACACCGTGATTCGCACGCCGCGCGTCTTGTTGAGTGCGCTTTCGCGCCAGGCGTGCATGACATGGGCCGCGATGTCGGCAATGCCGAGCACGTCCTCGTCCGTCTCGGTCGGAAGGCCGAGCATGAAGTAGAGCTTGACCGCGCTGTATCCGCCCGCAAACGCGCGGCGGCAGGATTCGAGCAGATCTTCCTCCGTCAGATTCTTGTTGATGGCGTCGCGCAGTCTCTGCGTGCCCGCCTCGGGTGCAAACGTGAGGCCGGTCTTTCTGCCCTTTTGCAAGCGCTCCATCAGTGCCATGGAGAAGTTGTCCGCGCGCAGCGACGGCAGCGCAAGCGTCACGTGCCGCTGGGCACAGAAGTCCTCTAAGTCGTCGCACAGCTCGACAAGGTGCGGATAGTCGGACGTCGAGAGCGACGAGAGCGTCATATCCTGATAGCCCGAGTCCTCGACGGCTTCAACGGCGTAGCCGCGCAGCAGCTCCTCCGAGCGGTTGCGCACGGGACGGTAGACATACCCCGCCTGACAGAAGCGGCAGGCGCGGGGGCAGGCGCGGAACAAGTGCGACGAGCTGCAGCCGCGGATGCAGCCGCGAAACAGTTCGAGCGACACACGGTCCTGCACGATCTCGGTCGAGGGAACGATGGTCTTGGTCGGATAGTAGGCCTTGTCCATGTCCCGCATGATGCGCTTTAGGACGACCTTGGGCGCACCCTCGTTTGCCGTGATGGACTTGACCGTGCCGTCGTCGTTGTAGACAACGTCGTAAAGGCTCGGCACATAGACGCCCGGGATCTGCGCGGCGCACACGAGAAACTCGTGCTTGCTCCAGCCCTCTCGCCGCGCCTGACGGTGCAGCTCGATGAGCTCGACATCCATCTCCTCGCCCTCGCCGATAAGAGCAAGATCGATAAAATCCGCGATGGGTTCGCAGTTGTACATCGCCGTGCCGCCCGCGACAACGAGCGGTGTGAGCGCCGTGCGTTCGCTCGCGTGCAGCGGCACGCCTGCTAAGTCCAGCATGTCGACCATCGCGGGGAACGCCATCTCATAGCCAATGGAAAAGGCGATGATGTCAAAATCCTTGATCGGGTCAAACGATTCGAGCGCGTAGAGCGGGATGTTCGCATTTCGCATCTCCTGCTCCATGTCGCCCCAGGGGGCGAAGCAGCGCTCGCACCACACGCCCTCAATATTGTTCATCACACCGTACAGAATGCGCATGCCGAGGTTCGACATGCCGATCTCATACGTGTCGGGAAAGCAGAAGGCGACGCGCGTGTCGACCTTGCTCTTGTCCTTCATGATCGCGTTGAATTCCCCGCCGACATAGCGTGCGGGCTTCTGCACGCGGGGCAAAATGCGTTCCAATCTCTTATCCACAAAAGTTCTCCTCTGAAGTAAGCAAAAATAAAAAGCCGAAAATGGGCACAAACATCCATTCTCGGCTATTCTACACTTTTATTGCGCGACGCGCAAGTCTCAGTTCTTTGAGCGCGCTTAAAAGCAGTGCCAGTGCGGCAAAAATAACGAGCGCGCCGCCGCGCGTCTGCACATAGAGATACACTACCCCGCCCAGCAGCGCAAGTGAACAGAGAACGCCCGCAAGCGCCGCGACCGCGTCGCCCACGAGCGGGCCAAACAACGCCGAGACCGCAAGATTCATCGCGTGCGAGCCGTCGAGCGGCGGGATAGGCAGCAGGTTGAACGCGCAGAGCAGAATGTGCGCGCCAGCGAAGACGAAGCCCTCCACCCACACATAGTGCAGCGAAAACCACGCCGTCAGAACGCCGCAGACGAGGTTCATGCCGCAGCCCGCGAGCGTAACGACAAGCTCACGCCCGTAAGAGAGCCTTTGCGCTCCGCGCGCGTGCAGCACCGCGCCAAACGCGCTGAGACGCAGCCCCTCGATGGGCACGTGGAATGCCTGCAGCGCCAGAAGATGCCCGCACTCGTGCAGCGCGGCGGCCAGCAAAATCGAGAGCACGATCGTCAGCGGGCTCACGATGGCCGCGAGCAGAATGAGCAGCCAGAAGCTCCACGAAACGTAGAGCCCGCGTTCAGGGAACCGCATAGTAAACGGGGTTCAGATACTCTTCCCCGTCGTGCACCTCAAAGTGGAGGTGCGAGCCCGTGGCGTTGCCGGTCGAGCCAACTTTAGCGATCGCATCGCCCTTTTTGACACTCTGTCCCGCGCTCGCGGTGATGGCGCTACAATGGGCGTAGAGCGTTGAAAATCCACCCTCGTGGTTGACCGTCACATAGTTGCCGAGGATATTGCTCTCCCCCACCGTGCCGACGGTGCCGTCGGCAAAGCAGGCGACAGAGGCGCCCTCCTCGCCCGCGATGTCCATGCCGTAATGGAAGCATTCGCCCGCGCCGTTCGGGTCGTCACGCCAGCCGAACGGCGATGTCACCGTGCCGGACAGCGGCATCGTGTACGAAAAGCCTAAAATGCGCTGCTCGCCCACGGCGAGTGCGGGCAGCTCCCGCGCGCTCGTGAGGTCGGAGACGTCCTGCTCCGAGACCGTCATGCCGATCAGATTGCCAGAGACCTCCTGCGCCTTGCTCTCGCCGCCAAACACCGCGACATAGGCCTCCGACAGCGAATCGCCCCAGTCCTGCTCGCCGGATGCCGCACGCCCGACCGCGGAAAACGCCGAGATGAAGTCCGCGTCGCGCACCAGCCACTGCCCCAGCGTCCCGCGCAGCGCGCTTAAGTTCCCCGGCATCAGCAGCTTGAGGCCAATGAGCGCCACAAACAGCGCCCCGCAGACGATGAGCTGCACCCAAAGCCGCGGCACTCCCATCTCCTTGCCGCGAGACACGCGCGATGTGCGCGTTCGCGGCGCAACACGCTTCCCGCTCCCGCTGTATGTTGTCCACTGCCGCCGCTTCTTCATGCCGCCCGCCTCCCGTCCATTTCTGCCATAGCCTATGTGGACGAGGAGAAAAAAATACCTCCGCCATGTAGCGGAGGTACTTGAGGCCATTTTATTCTTCCATTTTATACGCCGCGTAGATGTTTCTTCTTGTAAAGTCAGTTACCTTGCCAAACATGACGTCCGGCAGTTTTGTGACGGCGTCCTCGGCCTTGGCGCTCGCGTCGATGAGACCGTTTTCGCGGCAGTAGGACATTGCGCCGTCGTAAGGGCCGGCCTTGCCGGTCTTTCGCAGCTGGGCGACGCGGCGGGAGATGGCCTCGTCGCGCGGCGCGAGCAGCATCGCGAGCTCGCCGACGGTCATTTTATCATCAAGACGCAGCTTGTTGTCGGTAAAGACGATGGCGCGCGTCTTTGCAAGCGCGGCGAGCTTTTCAAACAGTGGATCGTCGCGCCCGACGTCCGTAAACGGGCTCTCCTCCATCAGCTCGCCCACGCTGACAACGCGGTAGCCGTACTCCTTAAGAAGCGCGAGCTGCTTGCCCAGCGCGAACGCGACCGGCGTGCGCTTGGCCATGTTGTAGCCGTCCTTCTGGAAGATGATCTGTCCGCAGAAGAAGTCCGGGTCCTTTTCGAGCGCCTTGCGCATCGGCTCGACCATCGCGTCGATCTCCGCCTGAAGCGCCGCCTCAGGGTCCTCGTGCGTCGAGGGTAGCCAGCCCGCGCCGTCGAACGACGCGGCCATATACTGGTACCCCATGCGCTCGTAGACGTCGTAACTCGTGAAGCCGCCCGCCATCTTGTCGACATAGTGCGGCGGGCGCGCGAGCGTGAGCGTATAGCCGTAGCGCTCACGCATCAGCGTGTCGAGGCGCGTCAGGTCCGCGACCGCGGCGTCAAAGCCAGGCAGGTACTCGCGCGCGCCGTAGACAAACGGCTTTTTGCCGAAGATGATGTGGCGGTAGCCGTGGTTTGTGATCTGATGGCCCTCGTCGAGCATGCGGCGGATCAGGCGGTCGTTGTGCACGGCTCCGCCCTTGTCGTCGCAGTGGATATCGGGGTAGTGGTCGAATTTGACGCCGCCCCACGCCGCGCTGCCGAGCTTGCCCGCCTCGTCGGGGTAGTTCTCGCTCGTGTCGCCGATGACGTCGAAGCTGCCCTTTGCGCCGTACTGCGCGAGCGTGTCGAGCAGCACATCCGTCAGCGTTTTGCCCTCAAATCGGTCGGGCGATGCGGGAAGGCCCATCGGGCCGTCGTCGAACGTCATCGCGCAGATGCGTTCGCCCGTCTTCACGCGCTCGATGCGGCGCGTGTAGCCGACGTAGTGCTTTTCCGCGGGCGTGATGATCTTCTTGACGATCTTCTTTCCCTTTTTGCCGAGTTTAACGATCCATGACATGCCATCCATCCTCCCTGGTGGTAAAGTCCTGCAAGGCGCATTTTACGGTAAAGAGCATTCCATTTACTCGCCTTTTTACGCCTGCGTTTGTCTTCTCTCTTTTGGTCTTCTGGCTTCTCGCTACGCACATTGCGCGGCCACGGCGGCCTTCGACCTGCTTCGCGCCCCGCAGGAGCGCTGCCTTGACGGCGGAAAGCGACAGCTCGTCCGCTTCCAGCACCGTCACGCCGCCGCCGACCTCTTCTGGCACATGTGCGTCGCTGCCCGCAGTGACGGGCTTTTTCCATTTTTGCGCCAGCTCGCGCGCCATGGCGTTGGCGCTTTTGTTCTTGCGGTCGGCACGGCTGTTCCAAATTTCGACGCCGTCAAGCCGGCTCATCACATCGTCGAGCCGGTTCGCGTCTGTGCTGTGCTCAAAGGGATGCGCGATGACCGCCAGCCCGCCCTGTGCGTGAATGGCCGTGACCGACTCGGAAAACTTCCTCGTTTCGATGGGTTCTCTCACAAAGAGACCCAGCAGATGCCCGCGCTCGGTCGAAACCTCGGTCGCGGGGATGACGAGAAAATCGTCGAATTCCGGAACCTCGTCCAGCACGCGGTCGTGGTCGCAGATGGCGACACCGTTCAGCCCGCGCTCGCGCGCAAGCGCAACGATCTCGCTCAGGCTCATGCATCCGTCGAACGACCGCTCGGAATGAATGTGCAGATCGAGCCGCAGCTCCATGATCCTCTCCCCTTTCTCAGCGCTCAAACAGGCTCTTTTTAAGGTATGCGCGCATGACCTTGCCATCGCCCTTGGCGCTCAAGGCCTCTTTCGCCGTGAAGAAATCGCCGAGACCGCGCAGGCCCTCCTTGACGCGGCCCGCCTTCAGATAGCTCAGTGCAGCGACCGTGTCGTTGAGGAAAAAGCGCATTTTTACACCCGTCCGGTAGTCCTTCGCCGTGTATGTGACTTGCCCGCCCTGCGCGGCCTGCGCGTAGTGCGCGACGATGGGACTCTGCGCCGCCTCCGTCATCGGGAAACTGCCCCACACGCGGGGGTTGACTTCCAAAATGCAGTCCTCTTTGAACTCAACCATGGCAAGGCCTGTAAAGTGAAACGACTTGAGCAGTTCGTAAGCCTCGTCGATCATCTTTTCATCATAAAAGCTCTCGCAGCAGGTCGACGGCCCACCTGTGATCGGATACTCGCGCACGCGGCGGTGGCACAGCGCGCCGAGCAGCTCGCTCTCGCGGCCGAGCAGCAGGCTCACGCCCGCGCCCGCGCCCGTGATCTTCTGCTGCACGATGGGGCTCGGGTCGTAGCGCTGCATCTTTTCCATGATGGCGTCGAATTCCGCCTCGTTGTTCGCCACGGCGTAGCGGTCGGCAGCCTTGAGACCGAACTTTTCTCCGCAGTGCGGCTTGACGACGACGGGATAGCTCTCCGGCGTGCCGTCGTACTCGCACGGCACAGGAATGCCAAGCTCCAGCGCGCGCTGATGCACGCTCTCCTTGTCGTTGAGCGCGTCGAGCGTCTCCTTCGGCGCGATGAGGAAGTTCGCCAGCGCGGCAAACTCCTCCCGACGGGCGGCGACGGTGTTGAGCGTCACCGCGCCGACGCAGAAGAGCACCGGATGCTCGTACTCTTTGAGTATGCTCAGCAGTTTTTCGGCGTAATCCGCATCCGCGCACGCGCCGTCGATCCAGCGGAAATCATCACAGGATTTTGACACCGACACTGCGGGTGCGCTCTTGATGTCCGCCCTTGTCTGCGTCACGACCACGCGGTAGCCCGCGCGGTGCAGCGCACGCACCGCCGCGATGGACGAGCGGTATTTTCCATCCGTCACAAGCGCTGTTTTCATCTTATCATCACCGCCGTTTTTCTTTTGTTCTGCCTGCCATGATACCAAACTCCCCCGCAAATTGCAAGAGCGCGCGATCCATCGCCTGTATTTCGTGCGCTTTGTTCCTTGACAATCTGCGTGGAAACACGCAACAAAGCAAGGCAGAT
>OGRA01003834.1_pt1 | contig 10997 bp, 8 predicted proteins | sample 1553351 | NCBI WGS metagenome assembly OGRA01 (sample SAMEA2580056, study PRJEB22360) | human gut metagenome | biome: human gut; feature: human-associated habitat; material: faeces | place: Denmark | collected 2008/2010
GGCTGTGTGCTTTTAATTAAGTAAGGGTTCGGATGCGCGCCGCATGGCGGTGTCGGGCTGGGGTCTGGAGCGCCTCAAGCCACCCATTCCGCTGTTCAAAAGGAGGCTCGGGCCTCCTTTTTCATGCGCTGCATTACTTCAAGCATTGAATGAAGATGCTCTTTGAGCATCTAACAGGAATGGCGTTCAGAGTGGCGTTCGCGGCTCCAGACCCCAGCCCGACACCGCCATGCGGCGCGCATCCGAACCTAACAAAAAGCAGCTGATTGCAGTGAGTTTTCCGGGCTTCGCGAATTGTTCTTGGCCGATGCGCTTTTGTCGTAATCCCTTGGGCGCAAGGAAAGAAAGAGCCCGCATCTGCGAGCTCTTGATTAGCGGTTTGCTTTTAGGCGTGCGAAAAGGCTGGTGCTGTTTTGGCGCACCCAGCTTATGAATTCGCTTTCCGTCATGGTGAGTGTGATGTTACCCATACGCAAGGGCGCCAATACCAGGTACATCATCTTGGTGCGGGGTCGCGCCTTCTTCAGCGCTTCGCGTGCGTGAGGAGTGGATATCATTTGCTTGATGGCGGCGCGCTTTTCTTCCTTCGAAAGCGTGCAGTTGCGGTTAGTTACGTTTTCGATGCAGCCAACTAGCCGTTCTGCGTAGCGACGGGCTAAGAACTCCTCGATTTCGGGAGAATCTAAGTTCCAATACGCGTATAGCTCGTTCATCCAGCGATGTTCTTCTTCACGTTTGTCGTACATGTCGGGACGGTACTTGGTGTTTTCGCTTTCGGCGCGAGCGCGCAGGAAGTGGTAGTAGTGACCGTCGATGCACCCCACGCGTTCGACGTCTCGCATGACATCGAGGTTGAACGGCAGGTCGTCCCAGAACGTGCCAGGGAATCGGATGCCCTTTTCCTTGATGTAGCTGCGGCGATACAGCTTGTTCCACGGCGCATACAAAAGTTGGGCATCGAAAAGCTGGCAGGCGTTTGAGCGGAATTCTTCTTGCGATTCGAAGATGCGATCGGGCGCATTACGCAGCTCACGATAGTACTTGCCTTCGTCATCATAGTACGTGTCAATGGTAAAACCGGTAATAAGAAGGTCGAGGTTGTGCTCGGAAGCAACACGATACATGTCCTTCAGCATGGTGCGATCGCACCAGTCGTCGCCGTCCATGAAGTACAGGTAATCGCCACGAGCGATTTCGATAGCGGCGTTGCGTGCAGCGGCGGCTCCCCGGGTTTCCTGATGGATTACACGGATGCGCACATCGTCATCGGCAAGTTTGTCGCACAGAGCGCCACTGCCATCGGTGCTTCCATCATCTACCAGCAGAATCTCGTAGCTGGTGCATGTTTGATTCTGCAGCGAGCCAACGGCACGACGCAGCCAAGATTCTACGTTGTAGACAGGAATAATGACGCTTATCGCGGGACTGTGTGACACGAACACCTTCTCCTGAATCTACGGGTTTCAACTCGCTCATTCTACACAATGCAGTAGTGCTGCATGTGTTGCCTGACGGGGAGTACAAGGTACTTCCACGTTTTGGTGGCTGCTCTCCACAAAGGCTGCAAAAGTAAGCTGTTGGCGGAGGGGAACTGCAAGGCTCTTCGGCATGGGCACGGGTGGTCCGAGCTTCTTTACGGCTGCGATTCCCGAAGCGGAGGGGCCGTGCTTGCGCAAGTCAGGGCCATGCGAAAAACCGATAAAATCCGGCGGTTGTTTTTCTGCGCCGACGTAGATGACGGCCTCCCCCTCTTTGCGCTTGCGATGCCGTTAGTTAGCTGTAGTCGGGAGAAGCGTCTCTTCGGTATATAATCATCATTTGGCGTGAGCGCGTTCTGCCGCGCTATCCAATAAGTTCGAGAAAGAGGGGGGGGGCGCATGGACTGGTTTGAATACGGCGTTCTCTTCGCCGTTGCCGCAGTGGTTACCATTGCCTTGACCCCTCTTGCCCGCAAACTTGCTATCAAGCTTGATGCCATCGATTACCCCAGTGCTCGCCGTGTAAACATGCTTCCCATTCCACGTATGGGCGGTGTGGCTATTTTCGGCGGCATTTTGGCGGCGCTTGCCGTTGCTGGTTTTGGTGTCTATGCCTTCGGGTGGGTTGACCCTTTCATCGACTACAACGGCATTGAAGTCAACTATTGGGGCGTTTTGCTGGGCACGGTTTTGATATTTCTCGTGGGCGCCGTTGACGATGTGGTCGATCTAAACCCCAAAGCAAAGATGCTGGGACAGATAGTTGCTGCTTGTGTGGTTGCCGGTTCTGGCCTGCTATTTTCCAGTATCCATAATCCTTTTGGCGAAGGGTATATTGAATTTGGTTGGGTTGCCTACCCTCTAACGGTGTTTTACCTGGTGGCTTTTGCCAACGTTATCAACTTGATTGACGGCCTCGATGGCTTGGCGGCAGGTATTACGGGTATTTCCGCGATAACCATCTTGCTGTTCGCGGTGCTTACCGGACGTTTCGATGCGGCGCTGTTCAGTGTCATTCTTGTTGGCGTGTGCGCAGGTTTCCTGAAGTCCAATTTCTTCCCCGCATCTATCTTTATGGGTGATTCAGGCGCACTGCTTCTGGGTTTTTCGTTGGGCGTCATTTCCCTGTTTGCTGTAGCGCGGTCGGCCTTGTTCGTTTCGCTGCTGGTGCCTATTCTGGCGGCGGGTGTTCCGATCCTTGATACGTTTTTCGCCATTGTGCGTCGAAAGCGTGAACATCGTCCTATCGACGAAGCAGACAAGGGACACATCCACCATCGCCTGATGCGTGCAGGATTCAGTCAACGCGCAACCGTGCTTATCATGTGGGCTTGGACGGCGCTCCTTGCTGCCTGTGGTGTAATCATTACCTGGGCCGACAATCTGGTGCATATCTCCATTTTCCTTATTGCCTGCGCGGTTACGGCATACGCCATCGTTAAGCTCCGTTTGTTGGGCGATGCTCTGAGCCATCATTTCAACCCTCGTCGCAAGCCCGAGCTCAGGGAGCCTCAAGAACCCAAACAGGATCGGTAAAATCTCGAACAGGATAGGCTCTGGCGCGAATTGGGCCAATGGCGGCCTAGGAAAGTCCGATACGGCATCTGTGCTGTGAAATCGACCGACGCAACTGCAAGAACAAATGGCGCAAACTTTGCCAGGGGCAGCCTAAGAGAGCAGCTTTGGCAGCTTTCGGGGGCTAAGTCCTTGATGAAAGCCTGGTCAATGACGCTTCGGCAAAGCAGACGCGCAACCCTCGGGAAATCAAGGCCCTGGCGTAAATCGAGCCGATGGGCCATGAGGAGAACTGACACCTCGCAAACATGGGTGCCTATTCGATGCTTTTCAATGCTTCGATCATGTTGATCTTTGCCAGGGTGCGGTTGGAGAGCTGTGCCACGATGAAGGCGAACAGCAGTGTAAGGCCGCATGCGTAGGCGTAGCTGATTGGATCGATGGTCACTGCAAAGTAAATGGAAGGCATTTTCAGCACATAGGTGAGCATGTGGCTGAATGCGTATCCTGCGGGGATGCCTAAAACTACGCCGATAATGGTTAGCAGCACCGTTTCCTTGTTCACGTAGTGGTTAACTTCGCGTTTGCGGAAGCCCAGCACCTTGATGGTTGCCAGTTCGCGCGTGCGTTCGGATATGTTGGTTGTGGAAAGCGTGAACAGCACCACGAATGCCAACGCCGCTGCCAAGAAGACGATAACGTACACAATGGTGTTGATCAGGTCGAACGACTTAGAGAATTCCTCGTTCATTTGCTGAGTACTGGAAACGGAAAGGAATTCGTTGCGTTCAGCCAAGCTGTCGGCGAATGCCTCTTTTTCGGTGTCGCTGCCTGAAAGTGCAAGGTAGAAGCCGTTGGGCTGAACCTCTTCATCGAACAGCTGCTCATAGGCACTTTGCGTAAGATAGGCGGCATTGCCCAAGTAGTTGTCTGCTACGTGGGTTATGGGCACGGTCGCTTCGTCGAGTGCGCTGGTTTTTACGGTGATTTCGTCGTTTGCGCCTACCCCTAAAAGGTCGGCAGCGTTTCGCGTGAGAATCATGCCGTTTTCGGAAAGAGGCAATGCCTCTTCATCGCTTTTAAGCGAAACATAGGGAGAAAGATCGGCGCCATCGGGCAGCACGAACAGTTGCAACGATTCGTCGTCGCCGTTGGAGGTGAGGGTTATCGAATCGACGGCAACTTCCTGGATAGAGGAAACTTCCTCGCTTCCCTCAAGCAGCGTTTCGCATTCTTTGAAGTTGTTGGGGCCGGTGATGGCCAAGGCGTCATAGCGATAAATGTCGCCATATTGCATAGGGGAAAGGGCATGCACGGAGTCTTTGATAGCAAATCCGCAGATAAGTAAAGCCATGCACCCCATGATTCCGAATACCGTCATGAAGAAGCGCTTCTTGTAGCGAAGCAAGTTGCGTGCCGTTACCTTATCTAGGAATGCCAAACGCTTCCAGATGAAGGGGATTCGCTCAAGTAAGATGCGCGAGCCGGAACGGGGCGCTTTTGGACGCATGAGCGTGGCAGGCGTTTGTGCAAGCTCGGCGCGGCAGGCGAATACTGCAGCCCCAACAATTCCCGCAATGAAGAACAGCATACTGCCCACGCCATAGAGCGTGTCGAATGAAAGCAGGTACGTGGGCAGGAGGTACATGATTTGGAACACGGAGAACAGGAATGCGGGGAAAAGCACGAATCCGCAGAACTCGCCCACGGCGCTACCCAGGAGGCACGCCAAAAGCGCGTACGTTAGGTACTTGCCCAAGATGGCGCGGTTGCGGTACCCCAGTGATTTGTAGGTGCCGATAAGCCCTCGTTCTTCTTCAACCAAACGGGTGATGGTAGTAAGCGCGATGAGCACGGCAACTACGATGAACACTACGGGGAACACGAACCCGATGGCCTCAATGGAAGAAGCATCCGACTCGACGCTGGCATAGCCTGCGTTTGATTCGCGTGTTTGCACGTACCAGCGCCCTTGCTCGATGTCATCCACTTCTGCTCGGGCGTCTTCGAATTTTGCGCGGGCCTCAGCTTTGCTGCTTTCGAACTGCGCGCGCTGTTCGTCGAGCTCGGCCTGGCCTTCTGTGAGCTCTGTCTCGGCGGCGGAAAGCTGCTGTTTGCCCGATTTCAGCTGCTGTTTGCCTGCGGAAAGCTGTTCCCAGCCCTGCGAGACTGCCTTCATCCCCGCTGAAACCTGCGCTGCTTGGGCGTTGAGCTCCTGCTTAGCGGCGGAAAGCTGTTTTTCCTGGGCATCGAGCTGGGCAAACGTTTGAGCGCGCTGCGCTTCGATGCCCGCAAGCTGTGCCGAGGCTTCCTCTTGGCTTATCATGCCAGCAGCCAAAGCGGCTTTAACTTGCGTCGCTGCATCATCGCAAGCGGCATTTGCCTGGGCTCGGCCTTCGTCGATCTGGGCTTGCCCATTTGAGATTGCAACATAGCCATCCTCAATTTTCTTTGAGGCGCTTGCCAGCTGATTCTCCTGCCGTCGAAGTTCGGCTTCTGATTGAGCTAGGGTGCTTTCACTGTTGCGCAAAGTGCGCTTGTTTGCGGCAATTTCCCGTTTGCCTGAATCAAGCGTGCTTTGCGCATCGTCGATTTTCCGCTGTGCATCGGAAAGTTCTTCATTTGCCTCGGCTTCTGCTTCGGCGATTTCGTCGAGCGCGTCCTGACGAATCTGCTCTGTTCGCGCCTCCTCGCGCTGTTTTTTGATCCCTTCTATTTGGGTAGTGAGGTTGTCGAGAAGCGAGGAATAATCTGGAGAAAAGCTCTTCGCTCCTGTGCTGTTCTTGGCTTTCACGTATATGGCGGTGAACACATCGGCGGTTACGGCATCGGGTGTTACGAAGAACGAGTAGTCAGGCGATGCACTGGCTCGTATGGCGATGGATCCATTGGGGTTGGTGAGCTCGGTTGGGTCGATCACGCTAGCGGTGATGGTGTATTGGGTTCGCTCGAATACCTCGTTGTCGTTTTCTTCAAGCGTTACGGTATCGCCGAGCGAAAGACCCGAGTCGGTTAGGTAGTTTTCAGTCACGGCAACTTCGTGCTCATTTGCGGGTAGGGAGCCGTCAAGAACCTTGGGTGTGTTGAACCCCTCGCTTGAAAGGGCCTTTACTCCTACGCTTGCGCGTTTTTGGCCGAGCGGCGTATAGGTCTCTTCTTCCCATGCTCCTTCTGCAACGGCAACTCCTTCTAGCGAAGAAATGGCTGCAACATCGTCTGTGGTCAGCCCTAAGGTTGACTGCGCGCATACGTCGTAGAGGCCTTGCTCACTGAAGAAAGCATCGGCGGAATTGCGCAGGTCAACGCAGGATGCGCGCAGGCCGCACACCATGGTTACGCCCAATGCGCAAATGACCAGGATGGAAATAAAGCGCTTCTTGCTGTTGGCGATAGTGCGAAAGGTGTCTTTAGAAAATGCTCGTGCCATGATTGGCTACCATTCGATTTCAGCAATTGGCGTGGGGTGTGCGTTTATTTCGATGCTGGTTACCCGTCCGCTGTTCATGCGGATAACGCGGTCGGCCATAGGGGCCAGGGCAGCGTTGTGGGTGATAACCAGCGCAGTAATGTGCGAAGAGCGGCAGGTGTCTTGCAGCAGCTGAAGAATCTGTTTGCCGGTGCGGTAATCGAGAGCTCCTGTGGGCTCGTCGCACAAGAGGAGCTTGGGGTTTTTCGCGAGTGCTCGGGCGATGGCAACGCGCTGCTGTTCGCCGCCAGAAAGTTGGGTGGGGAAGTTGTTGAGGCGCTTTTCCAGCCCAACGCGGCAGAGCGTTTCGGCGGCATTTAGGGAATCGGGGCAGATCTGTGAAGCAAGCTCAACATTTTCAAGCGCCGTAAGGTTGGGAACTAGGTTGTAGAACTGAAACACGAACCCTACGGCGGCGCGGCGGTATTCCACCAGTTGCGATTCGCTGCTGCGAGCGATATCCTGCCCGTCGATGAGAACGCTGCCATCGGTGGCGCTGTCCATACCACCCAAGATGTTCAGGGCGGTGGTTTTACCGGCGCCTGACGCGCCAAGGATTACGGCGAGCTCGCCTTTCTCAACGGAAAAAGACGCGCCATCAAGGGCCCTGATTTCTGCTGCACCCGACCCGTACCGCTTAACAACGTTGTTGAATTCGATGTACGACATGTCGGCCCCTCGCTTTGCTGTGTACGAAACGGTGCTTCGAATGGGTTTCGCGATAGAGATTAGCTTGCGAAGCCATGCGACGCAAAGCACCTTCTACTTTGTTTAGTATACGGGAAACCACCAGGTCTGTGGCGCTTCCGATTCCGCCTGAATCGGGTTGCGCTAAAAGAATGCCCCCATTTCTCATGTCCAAGAAATGGGGGCAATTAAAAGGCCAGAGCATCATTCTGACTATGTTGGAGCTACCTGGATGGGGATGACAGGCGCTAGGGCTAATCGATGGAAATGAGGCGCTTGCGATCTTCGGGCTTGGGCAGTTCCTTCTTGGGTACGTTTATGCTCAAGATGCCGTTTTCGAACTTAGCGGAAATGTCGTCTTCCGAAACATCGTCGCCAACGTAGAAGCTGCGGCGGCATGAACCAACGAAGCGTTCCTTGCGAAGGAAGGTGCCGTTTTCGTCCTTGTCTTCCTTCTCTTCATTGGTGGAAGCGTTGATAGTGAGGTAGCCATCGTTTAGCTCGATTTGAACGTTTTCCTTGTCGAACCCAGGCAAATCGATATCGAGTTCGTAGGCTTTGTCGGTTTCTTTGACATCGGTCTTCATCAGAGATGCGTTTGCCTTAGGCGCTGGTTCGGTTCCGAAGAATCCGAAATCGAAAGGATCGCTCATAAAGTCATTGAAAAAGTTCCTACGTGCCAACATCCTTATCATCTTCTTTCTTTGCTACGCAAGGGGATTGTTGGCTTACCGATTTCCCTTGCGCGGCCGTTGCTTCTTTTGACAACTGCAATACTACGCGGTTCTTAGCACTCGAATGCCGAGAGTGCTAATTAGGTACCATTCTGTAACCTTTTATAAGATTATCTAAGTGCTTTATTGATAGATATTTCATTGCCTAAGGAGTCGTATATGGAAGCGCGCGCTTGAGAAACTGGGCAAAATAATCCAATGTGTTTATCGCTCTTGGCCAGGCCGGGGTTGGAGTGTTGATTTTATGTAATTACGGGTCAATAACGCGTGTTTACCTGCTATTATGCGCTCATGAAAAACCGTCAGACATCTTCTTCGCGAAGCGGGAGCCAGTACCGGGAGGAAAAATCTTCCCGATCGGGTAGCCGCACGGATCGCGCCAGAAGCACGCGTTCAGATGAAGCGCGTGCTGGTTCTGAGCGCGCTTCGAGCCGTTCTGGCGGGCGAAACGAATCGGCGCGTGGACGCGGTTCCCTCGGTCGCGATGTCCGCGGTGCTCGCACCGAGCATCGGGTGCGCGGCGAAGGACGCGGGTGTGAATACGCCCGTGCAGCGCGCAGCTATTCCGAAGGCGGAAATTGTGCCGATCGCAATTCCGGCGATTCCTCTTCTCGTCGTAGTGACAGAACGCGCGAGCGCGAAGCGCATGTGGGCGCGGGCAATCGTAGCTTCAGCCCGCGCAAAGGTCAGGGCCTTAACTCATCGTGGATGGCTGATCGCGTTGCTTCGTTCCCTTTGCCTCTCGCCACGCTTGCGCCTGTCTTGTGCATAGCCGTTGTGGTGCTGATTGCCATTTTCCTAGTGACCGGCATTGGCTCTTGCGTTTCTTCGGCCGATAATTCCTCGCAGGGCGACGGCGCGCAGGCCGACCAAATGGAAATCAGCTACACTCCCTCCATCCAAGCTATTGATGGCGTGTCGGATCCAGGGACCAACGTCCAGGGCATTTCTCTAGCCGATTCGAATGCGAACTATGTACCGCAATTAAGCGAAGAGGGCGCCACGCAGGTGGGGGACGCTATTTCGGCCATTACGGCGAACAACAAGACTGTTGGTTTTGCGTTTATCGATCTGCAAACCGGCAGCGGATACGCCTACAACCTCGATCAACGCGTATACGGCGCTTCCTCGTTCAAAGGTCCTGTGCTTATCTATGGATGTCAGCAGGCGCTTGAAACGGGAAAAACAAGCATTTCGCGGGTGAACTCCAGCGCGCAAGATGCCATCATCAATTCTGACAATACCTCTTATTACCGCATGCGTAATGCGTTTGAAAGATCGGCCTCCGAATCGCTTTCTGCATGGCTTTCGTCCATGAATATCTCTACTACGCTTGCTAACGACACGTCTTTTCCCCACTACTCGGCTCGTGAATCGCTGAAGTTGTGGATGAACACTTTCCTTTATTTGAGCTCGCCTGATTCCAATAAGGAAATCACTGAGTGGGCAAAAAAGATGTTCTCCGGCACTGCCGTTTCGATGATTCGCAGCGGCGTGGACCCAACCTCCAACCCAGTAAGCCGTGAAAGGGCGGAAAGCGTTGCCCAGGAGCTCCTTGGCACGTTGTGTACTGGCAAGAAAACGGTAGAGGTTGGCAAAGCTAAGAAGACGAAGACAAGTTCGGCCGACGAATCGGCAACGGTGTATGACAAGGCTGGCTGGATCAATGGGTCGAGCGACGACGCCATATGCGATGCCGGCATCATCGAAGAAGATGGCAAATACTACCTTATTACGATCATGACGAATCTTGCCGACGGTGAAACCAGCCGCGCCGAGGTTAGCGGGCTTGCTGCCGCGTTGTGGGATCAGCGCTCAACGCTTGCCCCCGAGCAAGGATACAAACAGGTTTAAAGCGGAATCGGGCGCAGCTTGCACTTTTAGGTGATTTGTTTGCCCGATAATCCTGCAGAAAACGTGAAGATTTTCGCATAGGCCCAAATCGGTTCGTTGCGATGATTGACGAAGGGCACGAATGCAGTATAAACTGCAAAAGTTCGCTTTCAAAAGCCCCGTACATGCTTGCGATTCGAACTCTTTTCCGCCTGGAAAACGTCCCTGCGCCGGCCAAGCTGGTCCAGAGCTTTTCGGCAGCACCGTTTGCGGGAAGGAAAGAGATGCGGAGTAGGATCCCGCGCCTCGAGTTGGCAGCAACTTTTGAAAAACGACACTTGTTACTTTATTGGAGGAACACTGTGAAGACCTATTACGCAAAGCCCAACGAAGTTGAGCGCGAATGGCTTCTCATCGACGCTGAGGACCAGGTTCTTGGTCGCGTCGCTTCGAAGGCCGCTCATATTCTCAAGGGTAAGCACAAGCCCACCTACACGCCTCACGTTGACACCGGCGACTTCGTCGTAATCATCAACGCTGACAAGATCAAGATCTCTGGCGTTAAGGCTACCAGCAAGGAATACTATCGTCACAGCGGTTATCCCGGCGGCCTGAAGTGCGAAACCTTCCAGGAGGCCATGCAGAAGCATCCCGAGCGCGTTATCGAGCACGCAGTAAAGGGCATGCTCCCCAAGAACACGCTCGGTCGTGCAATGGGCATGAAGCTCAAGGTTTACGCTGGCGCAGAGCATCCGCATGCAGCGCAGCAGCCCCGCGAGATCAAGATGGAGGGTTAAACAATGGCAGGTGAAGCTTTGTACTACGGCACCGGCCGTCGTAAGAACGCCGTCGCTCGCGTGCGTCTCGTTCCCGGTACTGGCAAGGTAACCGTTAACGGTCGCGAAGGTGTTGAGTTCTTCGGCCGTCAGGCTCTTCTCGACTACGCAACCACTCCGTTCGTTGTTACCGACACTCAGGGTCACTTCGACGTAATCGCTCGCTGCAATGGCGGCGGCGTTTCCGGCCAGGCCGGCGCTCTGCGCCACGGCATCGCTCGCGCTCTTCTCGAGGCTGGCGACTACCGTGCAGACCTGAAGAAGGCTGGCTACCTCACGCGCGACTCCCGTATGGTTGAGCGCAAGAAGTACGGCCTGAAGAAGGCTCGTAAGCGTCCGCAGTTCTCGAAGCGCTAAGCGTTACGTTATCTACGCGATGTATTGGAAGGCTCCCATTTTGAACTGCAACCCAAAACTTGGACGGCCTGAATAAAGAGCGGCTAGGCCG
>OGRA01003836.1_pt1 | contig 10995 bp, 4 predicted proteins | sample 1553351 | NCBI WGS metagenome assembly OGRA01 (sample SAMEA2580056, study PRJEB22360) | human gut metagenome | biome: human gut; feature: human-associated habitat; material: faeces | place: Denmark | collected 2008/2010
CGGCGTGGTTCGCCAGCATCGGTACGCCGGGGGACGAGTTGTTCCGTACTTATCTGAATGAAAGCGGCGAAATTGCGGCCCTGCGTCTCGAAGACGGCACGCAGGTGTGGATGCAGGACGGGACCGAACTGCAATATGCGGTCGGCGCGGGGTCGGAGGAGCGTATCGTGCGCATCGACGGCGAAGCCTACTTCGACGTGGCGCACGACGAAGCGCATCCCTTCGTGGTGAAGACCGAAAACCTGTCGGTGCGGGTGCTGGGCACGGCGTTCAACGTCAGGGCGCATGCCGCCGATCCGCTGACCGAAGTGGTGCTCGAACGCGGTTCGGTGCGCCTGCAGACCCCCGAAGGCTATAATCTCGTGCGGCTCCATCCCAACCAGCGGGCCGTGTTCGACGCCGCGAAGGACGACATCGAGGTGGAAGAGATCTACGCCGAGCATTTCGTGACGGAGCGTTACAACCTCGTGGCGATGAAGAACGCCACGATCGGCGAAATCATCGCCCGCATCGAATCGAATTACGGCGTGCGGATACGCATAGCCGATCCCGACAACCGGAAACGATACGACATCAACTACCTGCGCACCAACTCGCTCGAAGAGGTCATCGACATCGTCGAATTCATGACCGGACAGCGCTGCGAGGTCGTGCGCGGTAAATAGCTATCCCCTGTCCCGTCCGCGGACGGCCGCCGCGGACGGGGCTTTTCACCCAAATTAACCTTTTTCGCAAACCTTAAAATCATGAAGAAAAATTCCATCTTCCGTTGGGGAGTGGCGATGCTTCTTTTGTTTACCGGCTTGAGCCTGAGGGCCTATGCCGAAGACGACGGAGGCTCCCCTTTCCGGAAAAACCACGATGTGGACCTAACGGTCAAGTCCGCTACCCTACAGACTTTTACGGACGCTTTCACCAAGCAGACGGGCGTGCTTTTCTCCTACGAATCGGCGCTGGCGTCCATGCCGATGGGCGACGTGTCGGTACGCGAGAGCAACGCCCCGCTGGAGCGGATTCTGAATAACGTATTCACCAAACGGGGATTCCGCTACAAAATCGTGGACCGCACGGTCGTGCTGACATACGACCGCACTGCGGAGCCGCAGCGGAAGAACAGCGTGACGGGCCGTGTCTGCGACGCGGCGGGAAGCCCGCTGGTCGGCGCCACGGTGCTGGTGAAGGACTCCACGCGCGGCACGACGACCGGGGCCGACGGCACCTATTCGGTCGAGGCGGAGCCCGGCGCGGTCCTGCTCTTCTCGTACATCGGTTACACGGAACGCGAAGAGCCGGTCGGAAGCCGTTCGGTGATCGACGTCACGATGCAGGAGGACCAGTCGGTGCTGGAGGAGGTCGTGGTCGTGGGATACGGCACGCAGACGCGCAAGACCGTGACTTCGGCGATCTCGAAAATGGACGGCAAAACCCTCGAAAGCATGCCCGTGAACCTCGTCGGGGACGGTATGAAAGGCCGTATCGCCGGCTTGCAGGTCGCCACGACCGACGCAACGCCGGGTTCGGCGCCGAAATTCCTGATCCGCGGCGGTTCGTCGATCAACAACTCCAACAATCCGATCGTGCTGGTGGACGGCGCCGTACGCGAAATGGCGGGCCTGAACCCGAACGACATCGAGTCGATCGAGGTGCTCAAGGACGCCGCGTCGGCCGGTATCTACGGTTCACGCGCATCGAACGGCGTGATTCTCATCACCACCAAGAAGGGCGCGCCCCACAAGGGACCGCAGATCGTTTTCGAGGGGCAGTGGGCCTATGAGAGTCCGGCCACGAAGTTCGATCTGATGAACGGCCGGGATTACCTGCTCACGCTGCGCCCGGCGATCGCCGAAGGCTACTGCGGCGGCGCGGACCCGCTCAGCATTCTTGACGGCGCCGAATCGGCGGGAGCCGGCAACAGCGCCGCTTCGCGCTGGACGACGCGCTACCTCAATCCGGGCGAATCGCTGCCGAAAGGCTACAAATGGATCGAAGACCCGGTGAACCCCGGCAAGATCATCGTTTTCCAAGACAACGACCAGCAGAGCCAGTGGTTCGACGACGCCTTCTGGCAGAACTACTATATCGGCGTGAACGGCGGCGGCGAGAACATCCGGTATGCCGCGTCGGCGGGTTATACGGACGACAGCGGGATCGGGATCACGACGGGCTATTCGCGCTTCACGTTCCACGGCAACACGACTTTCCAGGTGACGCGGCGGCTCAGGGCCTCGACGACATTCGACTATTCGCAGATCGAGCAGCAGACCTTCGAGAGCGCGCCGCTCAGCCTGCGCAACTCGGTCATACGCGGGCTCTCCGTCCCTAACACCCACCGCGACTGGTACGGCGAGGAGGCGGGCGAGGAGCTGGCGGGCACGCCTGCGCTGGGCACCAACAACACGACGATACCGGCCGCCTACTACGCCTATTACTACCACAATGCCGGGTCGACGATCAAGCGTTCGACGGCCACGATCAACCTCGACTGGGAGGTGTTCGACGGGCTGCGCCTGGTCGGGCAGTTCACCAACTACAACCGCCATACGCGCAGCTATTTCTATGTCGAGGACAACCCCACGACGGGCTCGAACATACGGCCCATGAAGGAGGGCTTTTCGGAGACCAACCGCATGGATTTCCAGGCCTATGCCGACTACAAGGGTACGTTCGGCAACGGGCACCGCCTGGGTGCCGTGGCGGGCTACGAATACATGCTCGACAAACTCAACAGCTTCGACGTGCGGGTGCAGGGCGCCGTGTCGGACAAGCTGCCCGTGCTCGACGCCGGGACTTCGAACATCGCCAACTATCCGAAGAGTACCCGCACGCGGGAGTGCCTGATCTCTTATTTCGGGCGTGTGAACTACGACTACGGCGGGCGTTACCTCCTCGCCGCGACGATGCGCATCGACGGTTCGTCGAAATTCGCCGCAGGCCACCGCTGGGGCTATTTCCCGGCGGCATCGGCCGGATGGGTGGTCAGCAAGGAGGGATTCTGGCCCCAAAACAGTGCGGTCAGCATGCTCAAGGCGCGCGTGAGCTACGGGCTGACGGGCAACAACGGGATCGGGCTGTACGACACCTACGGCAGCTACAATTCGCTCTACACCTACAACGGCAACGCGACCACCACGACCAATACGATGCCCAACAACGGCCTGATCTGGGAGAAGACCCTCCAGTTCAACGCCGGCATCGACCTCGGGCTGCTGGACAACCGCATCACGCTGGCGCTCGACTATTACAACAAGGAGACGCGCGACCTGCTGTTCGACGTCAGCCTCCCCAATACGACGGGCTACAACTCGGTTTCGACCAACCTGGGGCGCGTCAGGTTCTACGGCACGGAGCTGTCTCTGTCGTCGGTCAACATCGACCGCAAGGGTTTTTCGTGGAGGACGGATTTTACGTACAGCTACAACATGAACCGCGTGCTCGAACTGCCCGACAACGGCAATCCCCGCAACCGCATCAACGGCATCTCGGTCGGTGATGGGAGCCAGTTCGGGGGCATCGCCGAGGGCGAGCGCATGGGGCGTATCTTCGGCTATGTCGCAGAGCGCATCATCGAGACGCAGGAGGAGGCCGACGCGGCCCGGTACGACACGCAGTCGCGCGGCTACCGGCGCAGCGACCGGCGGCAGATAGCCGGGCGCAAGGACATCGGCGACTACGAGTGGAAAGACCGTCCGGGATCGACGCGCATGGACGGCCGGCAGATCATCAACGCCGAAGACCAGTTCCTGCTGGGGTATGCCCTGCCCCACTCGACAGGCGGCATCGGCAATACGTTCCGCTACCGGAACTGGACGCTGAACGTCTACATGGACTATGCCCTGGGACATTCGGTGCGCAACGACATGCAGATGCGCTATTTCCAGTCGACGATGGGCAACTGCAACTACAACCTGGTGAACGAGGTGAAAAAATGCTGGTCGCAGCCGGGCGACGACACGCGCTACGCCCGTTTCACGGCCAACGATACGGACTGGGGCAACCGCAACTACGGGCGCACGTCCGACATATTCGTCGAGAAGGCCGACTACCTCTGCCTGCGCGATGTTTCGCTCTCGTGGTCGCTCCCGAAGGCGTGGCTGCGCAAACTGCACATAAGCGACGTGACGCTCACCGTCTCGGGCAACACGCTCTGCTACTGGACGGCCGTGCACGGGGTCTCGCCCGAGGCCGCGACCACCGGCGGCCTCTACACCGCGTCGTCGACCTACGACACCGGGTTCAGTCCCTACCCGCCGACGCGCAAAGTGCTCTTCACGGCCAAACTCACGTTCTGACACCCTACTGCCATGAAAACGAAATTCGGAAAGACTATAGCCGGAGTCGCGCTGCTGTTCTGCGCATACGGGGCGGGCGGCTGCCACGGCGACCTGGACATCATGCAGGACAACAAGCTCTCGGCCAGCAACATGTGGAAAGAGGAGAGCGACGCCACGTCGGCCACCTACGGGCTGTACGTCTACCTGCGCAGCGCGCTCAAGAGCATGAACGACGTCTACCTCTGCTGGGGCGAGCTGCGCAACGGGCTGTGGGGCCCGGGGACGCACAACACGCTCAACGGCGTCGACCAGTCTCAGGTGCGCACCAGCACCATGAGCTCGGTCAACGAGTATGCCGACTGGACGGCGCTCTACACGACGGTCAACCAGGCAAACCTGGTCATCAGGCATGTCCCGGCGATGGGGCTGAAGGAGAAACCGCGGGCCTTCTGCCTGGGGAACGCCCACTTCATCCGCGCGTACTGCTTCTTCCAGATCGCACGCATCTGGGGCGATGCCCCGCTGCCGCTCTGGGGCTACGAATCGACCGACACGGAGCTGTTCCTCGGACGCACCCCCGTCTCGGAAGTGCTGATGCGCGTGGAACGCGACATTGCCGACGCGGAAAGGTACGTCGCCGATACGTCGGACAAGACCGTGGCCACGCCGGCCGCCGTGGCGATGCTGAAGGCCGACTATGCTCTGTGGATGTACCGTATGCAGGCCGGGGGCGAGGCTTACCTGGCGATGGCCCAAGAGGCGCTCGGGGAACTCGGCCTGTCGGACGCCCTGCTCGAGCCCGCGTATGCCGATATTTTCAGTTCGTCGAACAAATGCGGCCGCGAGGTCATTTTCGCCGTGCACCAGGATGTGTCGGAGGCCCTGAACGGCCCGGCCTACTACCTCGGCTGGAACGAGAGTTACGTCGAAGCGGCCTACCGCAATAACCCCGTCCCCACCACCGGGGGCAACCAGTGGTGGTGGTATACCGACACCTACCGGGCCCTGCTGCAGGCCGACCCCGCCGATACGCGTGCAGCGCTGACCTGCCGCACGGCCGATTACGGCACGGGCGGCCGCAGGATCGGCTGGACGGAGAAACTGATGGGGCGCGTGGACAACGGCACACGCATTTTCGACTCGGATTTCATCCTTTACCGCTACGGCGAAGCCTTCCTGATGGCGGCCGAAGCCCGCTATTACGGGAAGGACTACGCGGGTGCGCTCGAAGCCCTGGCACCGCTGGCCGCAAGGGCCTACGGGCGGAGGGATTACTACACCGACACGTCGCCCGAAGCCGTCCTGCAGGCGATTGTCGACGAATACCTCAGGGAGATGGTCGGCGAAGGCCGCACCTGGTGGATGCTCCTGCGCACGGACAAGATATGGGAGTACAGCGCCGACATCGCGGCGCAGCGCGACAAGAACCCCAACATACTGCTGTGGCCCATCACGCAGGCGGCCATGAGCAGGAATTATAACCTCACGCAGACCGAAGGCTGGTATTGACCGCCCGGGACGGAACGCCGCCGTATAGGGGCGGCGACGGGGTTCCCGCAAGGCGGAAGGAGGAACCTGCGCCCGGGAAGCGACATGCCTGCAACCGCGCCTGCGAACCGGCAGGAAAAATGCCGCGCCCTTTTTTGGGGCGCGGCATCGCTTTTAGGAAGCGGGAGGGTCAGAAGCCGGTGAAGTCGGTCTGGAGCTTCGAGGTGCGGTAGGTATTGCCCATGCCGTCCTCCGCCACGATTTCGAAATCGGCGGCCCCGGGCGTTCCCGACGCCAGGTTCCCGTAATAGTAGTGGTCGAGGTTCTTGCCCCAGGTCGTGCCCACGCTCTTGCTGTAATAGAGCACGTGGTAGGCATAGGCCCAGTAGTCGTAGGTCTTGACGCGGGTCATGTCGCAGACCTTCGTGCCGTTCTGCCAGAGCGAGACTTTCCAGTTGCCCGAGGCGTCGGAGTTCCATACGTTGGCCACGATGCACTTCGCATCGTTCATGGCCGGGGCGTTGGCCGCCCAGCCGAAGGTGAGGCTGCCCGACTTGCCGAACACCTGCGTGGCCGAATAGGCCCGGATCTGATAGTCGGCTTCCTTGTTGGTCGACTTGTAGTACTGGTTGGCGATGGTGTTGCCCGAAATCTCGTAGACACCATACCCGTTCGGCGTGCCGTCGGCGCAGAGGTTCGCCGTCCACCACGCACCGCAGGCGGCGCCGTGGACATGTTCGAGGATCGTCTTCCCGTTACGCTTGTGGATGTATTTCTGCTGGTAATGCGTATGGCCGATCATGATGTGCGCCTCGGAGAATTCGGCCAGCAGGTCGAGCACGCCGTCGTAGTTCTCGTGGCTCTCGTCCGTCACGCTCGTACCCCCGCGGAAGGGAATGTGCGCGCAGAAGATCACGAGCTTGTCCTTGTCTACGTGCGACAAGTCCTGGCGCAGCCATTCGAGCTGCCTGTCGGTGATGCCGCCCTTGTACTTTTTCTTGCCTTCGTAGAGGACGTTGTCCATCGACACGATGTGCACGTCGCCGCGGTTGAACGAATAGTTGCGCGGGCCGAACTGCGTTTCGAAATTGGCCGCGGCATTGTCGTCCGAAGTCTCGGTCTGCAGATGGTCGTGGTTGCCGATGGTCTGGAAGACGGGCAGGTTGCGATTGGCCATCGACTCCTTCATGTTGCTCCACAGGTCGGGCGTGTCGAAGACGATGTCGCCGAGCGTGATGCCGTAGACCGGCGTGCCCTTGGCCTTGTAAGCGTCGACCGTAGCCTCGACGTCGGGGATCGTCTCGTTGACGTAGCGGCTGATCTCGGCCGTGGTCGCACACTGCGGGTCGGCGATGCAGACCAGCGTGAAATCGCTTTCCGGGGCCGGCAGCGGCGTCAGCACGAAGTCGTGGCGGTCGGCGATGTTCTTATGGACGATCTCGGCGTAGAAGAGCGGGTAGTTGTCTGCCGACGTGTTGATGGCATACCCTGCCGGCGTGCTGTAATGTACGAAGCGCGCCTTCTTGTAGCGCTCCATCTGGTAGACGCCGTTGGCATCGGTCGTGACGCAGCCGTAGCCGTCCGACACGACCACGCCCGGGATGGGGTTTCCCGACGTGTCGGTCACCAGTCCGTAGAGGGTCGTATTGCCGTCGAGCTGCGTGCCGTTGACTTCGGTTTCGACTCCCTCGTCGCCGTCATGCCCGCCGGACTTGTCGTTGCTGCATGCCAGCATCAGCGTCGCCGCCATACAGCATAATAACATGATTTTCGTTTTCATATCCTGAGTTTTTTATTGCTTATTTCCAGAGCGCGTTCTGTTCGAGGTTCGGGTTGCGGGTGATCGCCGTCTGGGGGATCGGACGCAGGTATTTCTTTTCGCCCCACGTGCGCTTGTACTCCCAGACGATATTCCCCGCGGCGTTGAGCGAGAAGGTCTGGTTGGCCCCCGTATTGGAAATGGCGATCGAATGTTCGGTATCCTCGCCCGGGCGGATGTAGAAGTCGGGTACGGGATCGCCGTTGTCGTCGGTGCTCTGCCCCGTGAAATCGTAGGTGTAGCCCGTGTTGCCGATCCAGATGCCCGTCCAGGGGTTGTTGTCGCTCGTGAGCAGGTCGCCCATGTGCCAGCGCATGTCGTCGTCCCAGCGCAGCCCCATTTCGAGGCAGAGCTCGATGCCGCGCTCACGGCGCACTTCGAGTATCCACTTGTCGGTCACGGTATTGAGGAAATAGGCCTCCATGTAGGGGTCGGCCTTGTCCGGGACGACCGGGGTCACGCCGGCACGGCTGCGCAGTTGCGCGATGGTCTGATCCCATACCGCGGCGTCCATTTCGCCCAGCTCGGCCTTCGCCTCGGCGTAGTTCAGCAGCACCTCGGCATAGCGGAGGATCGGCAGCGAATTCCAGCTCGCGGCCTTCGACAGCACGTTGTCGGCATCGTCGTCGATCGACCACTTGATCGGATGGTAGCCCGTACGGGTCACTTTCCAGTTGGGCGAATAGAGCCGTTCGCGGCCGCTGATCTTCATCTTGTAGGTCGGGCTGATGACCGTCTGCGCCATGCGGGCGTCACGGCCGTCGAACTCGCGGATGAAGTCGATGGTCTGGTAACCGTCGATGTCGGTGAACGGCGTGCCCCGGGTCGTGAGGTAGGTGTTCATGAACTTCTTGGTCATGGCGATCTTGGCACCGTAGGTCGGCGAATAGTAGTACCAGCTGGTCTCGTGGAACGCCGAGAGCTCCTTGCTGTACTCACGGCCGAAGATCACCTCCTGCGTGAGCAGCCCGGCGCTGGTGAAGAGCGAGCGGTAGGCGGTCTTCACATCGCCCGTGACGAGCGAATAGGGCCCCTTGTCCATGATCTCCTTGGCGGCGGCAGCGGCCTCGCGCAGGAATTTGTTGTCGGCGTTATACTCGGCCTGCCACGGTTTGTCGGACGACGGCTCGCGCGAGTGGTACTTGCGGAAGGTGCCTTCATAGAGGCAGACGCGCGACTTGAAGGCCAGTGCCACCCACTTGTTGATGAGCGCCGAGCCTTTCGTGAATTTGGCGTCGGAGAGGCAGTAGGTGCTTGCGAAGGTGAGGTCTTCCAGCACTTTGTCCATGACGTACTCGCGGCTGTCTCGGGGTTTCATCATCGCTTCCTTGTCGCTGGCCGCGATCGTGAAGTCGTACCAGGGCACGGCGCCGAAGGTCTGCACCTTGTCGTAGTAGAACCAGGCGCGCCAGAAACGGGCGACGCCCTCGTAGTGGTTGTAGATCTCGTCGCTCACACGCCCCTTGCACTTGTGCATATTGTCGAGCATGTAGTTCACGCGGCGAAGGTTCGTCCAGTTGCTCTCGGCCCATCCGGTCTGGTTGTCGGGCGAGACGTTGCCGTCGGGGCGCAGCAGGTCGGTCGGGATGTCCACGGCGCAGTAGTCGGCATAGATGTCGCCGCGCGTGATGGTTCCGTCGCCGGGGATCATCTTCTGGATGAAACCGTTGGCATAGAGTTCCAGGTCGGTTTCCGATTTCCAGAACTCGTCGCTGCCGATCTGGTCGTAGGTGTCGCGCGTCAGGAAATCCTCGCAGGAGGCCATTCCCGCGGCAGCGAGGGTCATCAGCGTATATAGCAGTATCTTTCTCATGGTTGCTGTCGGTTAAAATGTTACGTTTATACCCAGGGTCACGGTTTTGAGCATCGGGTAGGAATAGCCGTTACCCGTACCGTTCAGGCCCGAAGTGGTCGAGGCCGCGAAATCGGAGTCGCCGCTGGTGATGACTTCGGGGTCGAACATGTCCGTGTGCTTGAACATCGGCGAGTGGGTGAAGAGGTTCTCGCCCGACAGGTAGACCTTCAGCCCCTCGAGGCGCAGCTTCTTGCAGATGTGCTTGGGGAAGGTGTAGTCGATGGTGATGTTCTTCAGTCGGATGTACGAAGCGTCCTGCAGGTAGTGGTCGTTCTCCCACGTCAGCGGGCCGTCGTTGCGGTTGGCGGCGAGCGATACCATGCGTGTCCAGTAGGGGTTCTTGTCCATGTTCGTGACGCGCCAGTTGTCGGTGCTCTTGTCGATCCGAACCACGTTGTCGCCCGTCTGTGTCTTCATCAGCGAGTTGTAGGCGCGGTTCCATTTGCCCCAGAAGAATCCGGACTCCGTCCACGGGTACCAGTCGCGCTTGCCCACGCCCTGCCACAGCATCGAAAGCCCGATGCCGTTCCAGTTCAGCGACATGTTGATGCTGTACTGGTAGCGCGGCGACTGGTTGCCGATGATCTCCAGGTCGCCGTGGTTGGACAGCGTGCGGTTGCCCTTGGTCATGATGCCGTCGCCGTCCACGTCGACGAAGCGCAGGTCGCCGGCATAGGCGCGGAACATCTCGCCGTTCTTGAAGAAGTTGTAGGCCGGGCCGTTCAGGGCGTCGGCGTTGCTGGCGTAGATGCCCGCCGTGCGGAAACCCCATATCTCGCCGATTTCCATGCCCTTGTAGTAGGTCGTCAGGTCGCCCGTTTCGTTATAGTAGTCGGTGATCCAGCTGCGGCTGTCCCACAGCATACCCTTGATGCTGTAACTGAACGGCTTGCCGCCCAGGTTGAACGAGTCGCGCCACGAAAGGCTCAGCTCCCATCCCTTGGTCTTGAGGCTGGCGTAGTTGCCGTAGGGCGCGGCGCTACCGAGTACCTGCGGGAGGTTCGGGCCGACGGTGTAGAGGTCGGTCGTATTGCGGCGGTAGTAGTCGCCGGTGAACGAAAGCCGGTTGTGGAACAGGTCGAGGTCGAGGCCGATGTTGTAGGTGGTGACCTTTTCCCAGGTGATGTCGTCGGGGATCAGGCTGGGCACCGACGTGTAAGGTACGTTCTGGCCGTTGATGATGACCGACGACTTGGCGATCGAGGCGCTGCCCGAAGCGGTCATGGTCTCGAGGTACTGGTAGGGGTCGATGTTGGCATTGCCGAGCGAACCGATGCTGGCGCGAACCTTGAAGTTGTCCAGCCACCCTTCGACGTGCGGTTTGAGCCACGGCTCTTCGGAGAGGCGCCATCCGACCGATGCCGAGGGGAAGAAGCCCCACTGCGAACTGGACGGGAATTTCGACGACCCGTCGTAACGGGCGCTCACTTCGGCCAGGTAGCGGCCTGCATAGGCGTAGTTGACGCGGCCGAAGAATCCGACCAGCCCCCACGTGTAGCCGCCCGAGGTGGTCGAGTAATACTCGCCGTCCATGAGCGTGAAGCTCGGCTTCGAGGGATAGA
>OGRA01003847.1_pt1 | contig 10972 bp, 8 predicted proteins | sample 1553351 | NCBI WGS metagenome assembly OGRA01 (sample SAMEA2580056, study PRJEB22360) | human gut metagenome | biome: human gut; feature: human-associated habitat; material: faeces | place: Denmark | collected 2008/2010
CGGAGCGAAAACTCTTTTGTCAAAAAAGGGCGCCGCCCTTTTTTGACAAGCTCAAAAAACAGGTCCGCACCTGCGGACCTGTTTTTTTTGCGAAAAACCGGCCCCCTGCCTTCATTTCCGGAAGGCAGGGGGCGATATATTCACGCAAATGTCAGCTCTGTCCGCACGCAGAGCTCCCGGATCCTGGCCTGCAGCCGCTTCAGATCCTCAAAGGTCTCCGGCTTTTTCCCCGGGTCCCGCAGCAGGGCTGCCGGATGATACAGGGCCATCATCTGCATGCCGTCCTTTTCAAAGAACTGCCCGTGCTCCTGGGTGATCCTGAAGTCCGGCTTGATGATCTCCGCCGCGCTGATGCGGCCCAGGCACACCAGGATTTTCGGCTGCATCAGCTCCAGCTGCCGCCGCAGATACCCGCTGCACGCGTCCTTTTCCGTGTTCAGGGGGTCCCGGTTCTGGGGCGGGCGGCACTTGACGCTGTTGGTGATATAGATCTGCTGCCGCCGCAGGCCGATCATGGCCAGCATATCGTCCAGCAGCTTCCCGGCGGCCCCCACAAAAGGCTCGCCCTGCCGGTCCTCGCTGGCTCCCGGGGCCTCGCCCACCAGCAGCACCTCCGCCCTGGGGTCTCCCACGCCGAACACCACGTTGGTCCGGGTATCCGCCAGGCCGCAGGCCCGGCAGCTCATGCACTGCTGCCGCAGCTGCTCCCACTGATCCATATCTTTCCTCCTTCCCCGCGTATCACAGCCCCGCCCCCGGGACAAAATGAGAGCGAAGGGGGGTGCGGCTGTGTATTGGCTGTGGCTGTTTTGTCTGTATAGCTTTCTGGGATACCTGCTGGAGAAGGCGTTTGCCGCCGCCACCGGCTCCCGGCACCAGGTGCGCAAGTGCTTTCTCCTGCTGCCCCTGTGCCCGGTGTACGGCCTGGCCATGCTGGCGGTGCTGCACCTGCCTGCCGATCTGCGCCGGGGGTTTTTCCGCCTGGCCCTCTATGGCGGCCTTCCGGCCACTGCCGTGGAATACGCCGTCCACTTTCTCTATGACAAGCTCCTGGGCGTCATGTTCTGGGATTACGGCAGCACCCACATGGACCTGAACCGCCGGATCTGCATGCCCTTTGCTGTGATCTGGGGCCTGCTGACGGCCTTCTCCGTCCGATATGTTCAGCCCCTGCTGCACCCCATCGCCGCCAACGTCCCACCCTGGGCGGGACTGACGCTGCTGCTCCTGCTGGTGGCGGACAGCTTCTTCTCCGTCCGCCTGCTGCGCCGGACCCATAACGTGGACCTGCTGGGCATCCCCAATCTGCTGGCGGCCTTGCGTTAGCCCAGCACCCGGGCCATCCAGGCCCGGATGTCGCCGTACACCGTGTCCTGCATGGCGGCCTCGTTGAGGATCTCGTGCCGCAGCCCGGGATACAGCTTCAGGGTCACATCCTTGATGCCTGCCCGCTTGAAGGCGTCGTGGGTCCGCCGGACCCCTGCGCCCATGTCGCCCACCGGGTCGCTCTGCCCGGCGATCAGCAGGATGGGCGCGTCCTTGTCCATTTTATCGATATTCCGGGGCGTCTGGTTGAACCGCAGCCCCCGCAGCATCTGCCGGAACAGGCCCACCGTGGCCTCCGCCCCGCACATGGGGTCCGCCATGTACCGGTCCACGTTGTCCGTGTCGGCGGACAGCCAGTCGTTGGGGGTCCGGGGCTTGTCGCCGAAGGCCTTGTTATACGCGCCGAAGGCCATATTGGTCACCAGCTTGCTGGCGGCGTCCGGCCCCTTGATTCTGGCAATAGCACCTGCCAGCAGCAGGCCGCCCCGGATGGTCATCTCCGGCTGCCAGCCGGTGCCCATGATAATGGCCGCGTCCACGGTGCCGGGATAGCGGATCAGATACGTCCGGGACAGGAACGACCCCATGCTGTGGCCCATCAGCAGGATGGGCAGCCGGGGATACTGCTCCCGCAGCCGCTGGTGCAGCAGATGGATATCGTCTACCACCGTCTCCCAGGTGGCCCCGTCGCCGAAATATACCGGCACGGCCCCCTCCGGCAGGGACTTGCCGTGGCCCAGATGGTCATGGCCCGCCACAAGGATGCCCTGCTCATTGAGATACCGGGCGAAGCCGTCATATCGCAGGATGTGCTCCGCCACGCCGTGGGCGATCTGTAAAACGGCAATGGGCTCCCGGTCCGCCGGGGCCCACTGGGCTCCATGGAGCCGGGTGTGCCCGTCGTTGGAAAGAAAGGTAAATTCCTGGAAATCGGTCATGGTAATTCCGTCCTTCCTGTGCTATAATCATCTATATTATCATACTCTGATACAAAAAGAAAGAGGAGACTTCTATGGGAACGTACATTCTGGCGCTGGACCAGGGAACCACCAGCTCCCGGGCCATCGTGTTCGACCGTCTGGGCGACATTGTGTCCAAGGCCCAGTATCCCTTCCGCCAGCTTTATCCCCAGGCCGGCTGGGTGGAGCATGACCCCATGGAGATCTGGGAGACGGAGCGCAGGGCGGCGGCCCAGGCGGCGGAGGGCCTGGAGGCGGACATTGCCGGCATCGGCGTCACCAACCAGCGGGAGACCACCATTCTCTGGGACAAGACCACCGGCAGGCCCGTGTACAACGCCATCGTGTGGCAGTGCCGCCGCACGGCGGAGCTGTGCGAGGAGCTGAAGCGCCAGGGGCTGGAGGAGCGCATCCAGTCCGCCACCGGCCTGCTGATCGACGCCTACTTCTCCGCCACCAAGATCCGCTGGGTGCTGGATAACGTCCCCGGCGCCCGGGAAAAGGCGGACCGGGGGGACCTGCTGTTCGGCACGGTGGAAACGTGGCTCATCTGGCAGCTGACCGGCTCCCATGTGACGGACTATTCCAACGCCTCCCGCACCATGCTCTTTGATATCCACCGCCTGTGCTGGGATGCGGAGCTGTGCGAGCTGTTGGGCGTCCCCATGTCTATTCTGCCCCTGCCTGTGTCCAATAGTCAGGTGTACGGCCTGGTGAAAAAGGGCATTCCCGGTTTGGAGAAGCTGGCGGGCACGCCGGTGTGCGGCGCGGCGGGGGATCAGCAGGCCGCCCTGTTCGGCCAGACCTGCTTCCGCCCCGGCGAGGCCAAGAATACATACGGCACCGGCTGCTTCACCCTGATGAACGTGGGCGAAAAGCCCGTCCGCAGCCGGGCGGGCCTGGTGACGTCCGTTGCCTGGCAGGTGGAGGGACGCACGGCCTATGCCCTGGAGGGCAGCGTTTTCAACGGCGGCAGCACCATTCAGTGGCTTCGGGACGAGCTGCACCTCATCGACTCTGCCCCGGAGTGCGACCGCCTGGCGGAGTCCGTGCCGGATTCCGGCGGCGTGGTGGTGGTGCCGGCCTTCACCGGCCTGGGCGCGCCCTATTGGGACATGTACGCCCGGGGGGCCATCCTGGGCATCACCCGGGGCACGGGCCGGGCCCATGTGGCCCGGGCGGTGCTGGAGTGCATCGCCTATCAGGTGACGGACCTGATGCTGGCCATGCGCCAGGACGCCGGCTGCGACATCACCGCCCTGCGGGTGGACGGCGGGGCCAGCGTGTCGGATATCCTCATGCAGCTGCAGGCGGACCTGCTGCGCATCCCCGTGGACCGGCCGGAGATGGTGGAGACCCCCGCCTTCGGTGCGGCGGCTCTGGCGGGGCTCAGCTGCGGCGTGTGGAGCGGCCTGGAGGAGCTGACCCGCCTGCGCCGGAGCCAGCGGGTGTTCCTGCCCATGCGGCCCCAGGCGGACTGCGACCGGGACTACCGTCTGTGGAAGCGGGCCGTGTCCCGCGCATCCGACTGGATCGAGCATTGACAAAACCACCCTCCGTGGTGTATAATGACCCTAATTAATCAGAATCTGAAAGGAGATCATTGCTATGGCATTTTTTGATGAACTGACCAAGAAGGCCCAGCTGGTGGCCGGTGCGGCTGCCGAAAAGGCCAAGGATCTGGCGGAGACCGCCACCGAGAAGGCCAAGGCTGCCACCGACGCCGCCAAGGTGAACATGGAAATTCTCTCCGAGCAGCGTGAGATCGAGAAGAACTATCGCGCCATCGGCGAGTGGTTTGTCTCTGATTAATTAGGCGAGGTCCCGGAGGCCGGGAGGTGTGTGGTGGCCGCCGTCAACGCCTCCAAGGAGAAGATCGCCCAGTTGGAGGCCTCCAAGAAGAAGGAGACCACCCAGGAGGCCGAGCCTGTGGAGGAATCCGGCGACGCCAAGACCTGCTCCGTCTGCGGCACCGTGTCCGACAGCAACTTCTGCCCCCACTGCGGCGCCCCCATGGGCAAGTAAGCGAAGGCAAGCTGCCGAAAAGACGTATCCTCAAAAGGCTGTGTATCAAAAAGCCGGACGCATCCGCGTCCGGCTTTTGCCGCCTTTAACGTACCTCGATGGCTCCCACCGGGCAGCTGTCCGCCGCCTCCTGGGCCGCCAGACGGCATTCCTCCGGCACTGGGCCGCTGATGGCCCGGGCGGGCTCCCCGGGCTCCAGGGTGAACACGTCCGGGCACACCGCCGGACACAATCCGCACTGAATACACGTTTTTGCATGGACCATAGCCTGCATGATTTCCCCGCTCCTTTCCGATGATTTGCCTGTAGTATGCCCCGAAGCGCCGGAATTCATGCCGTCTGCCTTGCCCGGGGCAACAAATCATGCTATACTGACACATATGTGCATATAAGGGAGTGTATTTCCATGTCTGATACCATCGCCGCCATTGCCACCGCCCCGGGCCCGTCGGCTATCGGGGTGGTGCGCCTGTCCGGGCCGGGGACCCGGTCCGCCCTGGACCGGGTGTTCCGCCCGAAAAACGGCCGTCCCATGTCCCGGCAGGAGCCCCGCCGCCTGGTGCTGGGAGACGTGCTGGATCGAGAGGGCCGGGTCATCGACAGCGCCCTGGCGGTGCTGTTTCCCGGCCCCGGCAGCTACACCGGCCAGGACTGCGGCGAGCTCCAGTGTCACGGCAGCCCGGTGGTGCTGGATGCGGCGCTGGACGCCCTGTTTGCCGCCGGAGCCCGCCAGGCCCAGGGCGGCGAGTTCACCCGCCGGGCGTTTCTCAACGGGCGGATGGACCTGCTCCAGGCGGAGGCTGTGGCGGACCTCATCGACGCCGAAACGGCCCAGGCGGCCCACAACGCCGTGGGCCAGCTGGAGGGTGCCCTCAGCCGCACCGTCACGGAGATCTACGACGGCCTCATGGCCATCGTCTCCCGGTTTTACGCTGTGGTGGACTATCCCGACGAGGACATCGGCGACCTCCAGCGGGAGGACATGCTGGATACCCTCCGCCGGTCGGAGGACCGGCTGGAGGAGCTGCTGGCCACGTTTTCCCGGGGAAAGCTGCTGAAGCTGGGGGTTCCCACGGTGATCCTGGGCCGCCCCAACGTGGGCAAATCCTCCCTGCTCAATGCCCTGCTGGGCTATGACCGGGCTATTGTTACCGACGTGGCAGGCACCACCCGGGACACGGTGGAGGAGAAGGTCCGGGTGGGCCATGTGCTGCTGCGCCTGTGCGACACGGCGGGCATCCGCGACACGGCAGATGTGGTGGAAAAAATCGGCGTGGATCGGGCCCGGGACGCCGCCCGGCAGGCGTCTCTGGCCCTGCTGGTGCTGGACGGCTCCCGGCCCCTGACGGAGGCCGACCGGGAGGCCATGGCCCTGGCCCGCCAGGTGCCCAACCTGCTGGTGGCGGTGAACAAGGCAGACCTGCCCCGGGCCGTGGACATCGGCCGTCTGGCTGACGATTTCGACAATGTGGTGTCCCTGTCCGCCCGCAGCGGTCAGGGCGTAGACGTTTTGTGCGATGCCATCCAGGCTCTGTACCCCGCCGGGGAGGGCCGCCCGGGGGAGCTGCTGACCAATGCCCGCCAGGCCGACGCCGTGTCCCGGGCACTGGCTGCCGTGCGCAGCGCCCGGGGAGCGCTGCGCACCGGCATGACCCCCGACGTGGTGCTCACCGACGCAGAGACAGCCCTGGAGGCTCTGGGGGAGCTCAACGGAAAGCACATCCGGGACGACCTGATCCAGACGATTTTCTCCCGCTTCTGCGTGGGAAAATGAGCCCGGAGGGAACGCTGTTTTCCGTCCCGGCCTGTCCCGCCTCCGTCCCGGGACAAAACCCGGCCTTTCCCGGGACAAACCGCAGATAATCGGGACGGCCATGACGGACCGCCCGATCCGGTGCCGCGGCCTTCCACAGCGCCGGATTGAGCGCCGACGGCTTGCAATTTTCAACAGGCCGTGCTATACTGATTCCATCGGAATATCCGGGGGAGTTTTTTGCCCGGCGCCGAAAAAGAGCATAGAGGATCGGACGGTCTGTCCCGCACGGGCGGGACAGGCGGAATGGGGTGAAAATCCCCGCGAGTGGGTCACTGTGAAGCCGGCTTGGGCCGGATAAGTCAGATACGCTGGCCGCCCGATCCGGCACCTGCCGTCACCGGGTTTGCCGCGCCGATCCTGCTTATAGGAGGGCCCGCACCCGCACTGCCGCGGCAGTGCGGGCTCTTTTTTTGCTGCGGGAAGGGAAGCTCTGCCGGGAGAAAACCAAATTTTAAGAAAGGGAAGAAATTATGAAGAAAAGAGTTCTCTCCATGCTGCTGGCGCTGATCATGGTCCTGGGCCTGATCCCTGTCAACGCCTTCGCGGCGGGCAAAACCGTCTCCCAGTATTTTGACGGGCTGCCTGTGACTGCGGACCCGGGCACCGGCACCACGGCCTGGAAGGTCGGCACCAAGGATGGCCAGGAGGTCCTGCTTTCCGGCAGCGCCGGAAAGAGCCATTCCACCAGCACCCTGACCCTGACCTTTACGGAAGACAGCCACCTGTCCTTTGCGTACAAGGTCTCCTCCGAGGCCAAGTACGACAAGTGCACCATCCGGCTGGGCGACAAGACTCTCGTCAACGGCGAGAGCGGTGAACAGGACTGGAAGGGCCTGGAGGTGGACGCCAAAAAGGGCGACAAGCTCACCGTGGAATACAAGAAGGACAGCAGCGGCGACCAAAATGACGACTGCGTCTATCTGCGGGGCTTCTCCGCCGGTGAGGCCCTGGTGGTAACCTTCCACGCCAACAACGGCACGGAGGACACCGCCACCCAGAAGATCTTCGGCGGCAAGGGGACCCTGATGGCCAACCCCTTCACCTGCGCCGGCAAGATCTTTGCCGGCTGGGCCACCGCCCCCGACGGAACCGTGCAGTATGAGGACGGCGCGGCCATCACCCTGGACAAGGCTCTGGACCTGTACGCCGTGTGGGCTGACGCCTATACCGTGACCCTGAAAAACGGCCAGGACGTCTATGCAACCATCCTGGTGCCCCAGAACACGGCCATTGGCGGCCGTCTGCCCGCAGATCCCGCCAAGAAGGGCTATACCTTCGGCGGCTGGTTCAGCGGCGAGACGCAGCTGACGGCGGAGACCGTCATCACCGGGGACGTGACCTATGAGGCCCGGTGGACGCCCATCACCTATACCATTGCCTTCGCCGCCAACGGCGGCCAGGGGCAGATGGACGCCGTGGCGGCTGCCTATGACCAGGAGCTGACCCTGCCCAAGAGCACCTTTACCTACGCGGGATACAGCTTCCTGGGCTGGGGCAAGTACAACACCTCCTCCTCTGCCAGTTATGCCGACGGGGAGACGGTGAAGAACCTGGCTGACCAGCAGGACAAGACCGTCACCCTGTACGCCGTGTGGCGCGGCCTGCCGGTGAAGGTGACCCTGCACCTGAACTATGACGGCGCGGAGGACATCACCCGCACCGGCGTGGTGGGCAGCAACTATAACTATATCCTGGACGCCGACGGCCGGGCAAAGTTCAGCGCCGTGGAGGATCCCCAGCGCACCGGCTATATCTTCGACGGCTGGTACGATGCGGCAGAGGGCGGCAGCGAGATCGCCCTGTCCTATAAGCTCACAGCGGAGGACGCCGAAAACGGCTTCCATATGTACGCCCACTGGACCAAGGGCATCACCGTCCACTTCGACGGCAACGGCTACAAGCAGTCTCTGGCGGACAAGACCGTCACCCCGGACAAGGTCTATTCCAGCCTGCCCTATCTCAGCAAGAGCTACTATCCCGACAACAAGGCCCTGGACGGCTGGTATGTGAAAAACGAGGACGGCTCCTTCGGCGAGGCCGTTACCAAGGACACCGTGTTCACCGGCGACCAGGTGACCCTGATCGCCAAGTGGCGCGACTATCAGTACATCATCAAGTACAACGTCAAGTATTCCGACAAGAGCACCACCACCGGCTCCATGGCCGATCAGACCGCGCCCTTCGGCCAGGATGTGACCCTGACCCGCTGCGGCTTCAGCCGGGAGGGCTATGAGTTCGCCGGCTGGGCTGAGAGCTCCTACGGCACCGAGGTGAAGTACCTGGACGGCGCCGTCATCAACCGCCCCTTTGAGGAGGGCGACTATTGGGACGACGGCAGCGAGGACGGCGAGACGTATAGCCTCTATGCCATCTGGACGGAGAACAAGTCCCCCGAGCAGAAGGAGGCCGAGGAAAAGCTGGCCGCAGCCGAGGAAGCCATCTCCGGCACCTATAACCCCAAGTACGGCACCGATACCAACGCTCTGACCATGATCCGGGCCAAGCTGACGGCAGCCGGCATCACGGACATCACCGTCGCCATGAAGGAGGCCGCCTACAGCAGCTGGAACTATGTGGGCATCGCTGCCGACGGCACCATCCAGTATAAGTGGAATGAGAAGGGCTCTACCCCTGCCGCCTCCGGCACCGTGCGCCCCACCCTGGTGCTGACATACAAGGACACTGCCTATACCAAGGACAGTGACCAGTGCCTGTTCAACATTCCTCTGGACGAGGAGAAGGCCATGGCCGCTCTGAACACCGTGGCGGACCGCATCACCCCGCCTGAGACGGTGGAGAGCGCCTCCGACCTGACCAGCCTGCCCAAGTATCCCCTGAAGGCCGGCGTGGACGAGGGCACCGTGGACTACAATGACGGCGGCAGCCAGGAGCTGTGGACCACCGCCTCCTGGACCTCCGGCAACAGGGCTATCCTGTCTGTTACGGAGTCCAACTCCGCCATCTTTGCCCCCTACAAGGCCACCGTCACCATGCCCAGGAATGACACCACCGTCACGCTGACCCTGAAGCTGGTGTACAACGGCCGGGAGGACCTGACCGTTACCAAGGTCTATACCATCCTCTTTAAGGGCACCGACAGCCCCCGGCCCGTGGATTATCAGGCCCTGCTGGAGACTACCCTGCGGGAGACCGGCCTGACCAATCCCCGCAACGGCGCGGCCATCAACACCGGCAGCGTCACCTCGGATATCCAGTTCCCCACCACCACTGATTTCCGCACCTATGCAGCCCGGGACTATCACCAGGATTTCGACGGCAAGTATACCCCCATTCTGCTGTGCACCAGCGATGAGAATGTGGTGGTGTCCGCCGATCCCACCATGGTCAATGTGGCCCGGATGCTGACGTATCAGCCGCTGCCCGGCCAGGGAGCCAGGACCGTCACCGTTACGGTGAAGATTCTGGACCGCCCCAGCGGCTCCGGCAGGGATTACGGCTCTATGCCGGTGCTGGCCAGCAAGGACATCGTCCTCACCGTTCAGCCCATGCAGCAGAGCGATCTGGACGCCGCCTTTGCCTTTATGAAGAAGGTGTGCACCGAGGACGTGTACTGGGAGGGCATCCGCAACGCCAACACGGACCGCGGCAATGTCACCGGCGATATGCAGTCCTTCATCGAGATCGTCCCCGACGGCGACGGCTACCGGTTCATCCGGAACATGAACGACTACAACATGTGCGGCGTCAAGGCCGACAATATCCCCGGCTGGTACGCGGCCCAGAAGTACCGCTGCTTCCGCTCCAGCAACAGCTCCGTGGTGGCCCACGAGACCCTGCTGGTGACCCAGCCCCAGTACAACACCCGCGTCACCGTCGACAGCGTCCTGACCTACACGGAATACGCCAAGTATTACGAAAAGTTCCGGAATGACCCCGCCTATGCGGAGTTTGCCAAGTTCTATCAGCAGCCCATCTCCACCACTGTCACCGTTGCCGGACGGGACGGCGAGGATCCCGGTCTCCTGCCCTTCGACGTGACACTGAATGTGGAAGGCAGCAGTATAGAGCCTGCGTTCCAGAATCTGACCGGGGCCAGCTATCGCTGCGCCAGGACCGACAACCGCACTGCGGCAGACGTGCTGTTTGCGCTGCTGAGCCAGAACAAGTATGACTATCAGGGCAGCGGCTATTATGTTACCGGCATCACCGATCCCAACGGCGTGACCCTGTCCTCCGGCGACAAGCGCTTCGGCAGCTGGTCCGGGTGGCTGTTCACCGTCAACGGGGAGATGCCCATTCTGCGCTATGAAAACGGCGAGCCCATCTATGCCACTCTGGACAGCTACTATGTGAAGAAGGACGATGTGATCCGTCTGTACTATGTGGCCTGCCCCACCGCCGACGGACATCACATCTGGAATGACGGCGAGGTCACCAAGGCGGCTGCCTGCACCGAGGACGGCGAGATGACCTACACCTGCACCATGTGCGGCGACCAGAAGACGGAGGTGATTCCCGCCACCGGCCACGACTGGGGCCAGCCCGTGTGGAGCTGGAACGGAGTGGAGAGCGCCGCTGCGACCTTCATCTGCACCAATGATTCCTCTCACGTTGAGGTGGAGAACGCCGTGATCACCAACGAGATCACCACGCCTGCCACCTGCACCACGGACGGTGTCCGCACCTACACGGCTGCTGTGACCTTTGAGCAAAAGACCTATACCGCCGTCAAGACGGAGGTCATCCCCGCTACCGGCCACGATACCCAGGTTGTGGGCGCTGTGGCTGCTACCTGCACCCAGGACGGCTATACCGGCGATGAGGTGTGCAAGACCTGCGGCGAGACCGTGAAGAAGGGTGAGACCATCCCTGCTACCGGCCACGA
>OGRA01003863.1_pt1 | contig 10930 bp, 6 predicted proteins | sample 1553351 | NCBI WGS metagenome assembly OGRA01 (sample SAMEA2580056, study PRJEB22360) | human gut metagenome | biome: human gut; feature: human-associated habitat; material: faeces | place: Denmark | collected 2008/2010
AGGAGCTGCTTGCTATGGAGTGCGAGGGCACTGTTACCACCCTTGTGCCAGTTAGGCGAGATATAGGTCTGGCTAAACTGTATGTTGCTCTCTAGTCCTGGGAACCAGTACTTCCTGCCGAGCGTTACCCCGTGAAGCTGGTCTGACGCATTAACGCCTGCAAAGGGGGCATCAATGGTCGCATCGACGATAGGCTTCGAGCTCCCAACGGTGCTTATATCTATGCGGTGTGCCAGTAGGTCGCCCTCTCGACGTGTGATGAGTGTGGGGGTGGCAAGCTTGAGCTGGTTGACGCTTTGCAAGCTACGCTCGTAGTATTGCTGTAAGAGGGGGAGCTGTAGCTCTTCGTTTTGCAGTGCTGTGGCAATTGGACTGCTTTTGCTTACTAAGCTGATGGGTAAGTCTAGAGATAGCTCGGGAGCTTGGTCAGTAGAGATGACGCTCACGGCCGACGAGAGGGGTGCTTGCAGCAGTAGGGTGGTGGGGAGTACCTCTTTGGGTAGTGGTGCCACGGGGTTGGAGCGATTGAGGAGGTACTGCACCTTGAGGGTCGTGAGCTCGACGGGTGCCGTGACGCTGTCAGCCTCGCTCTGGAGGCTTGCCGAGTGATCTGCCTGTGCTGCTAAGGGGTATGACCCGATAAGGGCGATGAGTGATAATAAGAAGGTAAAGCGATAGTAATGCATGGATACTACTTATATAGGACTCGAATGAGTATAATCTAAAAAAGCTCACATCCCCACACGATAGGCTGAGCGTCTAGCTCGTCATAGTGCTAGAGTGGATCTACGTCGCAGTAGATCTGCACCCTCCGAGCTTGGATAGCACTCTTCTGTATCGTGGAGATAATATGAGAAATCTGCCTTCGCACCTCCCGCCAAGGGCTAGAGGGACGAATTTTCATGCAAATATAGCGAATATGGCGCATACGCACCCAAGAGACGTAGGGTGCATTGGGTTCAGAAGCCTGCCAGAGTGGCTGAAACGGCTCCGCCTGCATCGTACGTGCTAGCGCAGCTGCGGTGTAGCAGACATCTCCCTCGGAGGCTCCTCGTATGTAAACGTAGATGAGGCGCACATAAGGGGGGAAGTGGAGGTACTCACGCTCTGCTAGCTCGCCTACGCCATAAGGCTCTGCCGTGTCACCGTCCTGCAGGCTCTCGAGGAGGGGTGTGTCGGTCTGGTAGCTCTGTATGTAGAGCTGCGCTGAGGGGTAGTTGCTCCCGAAGCGACTGAGTGCGGCATAGGCCCGCTCGTTGGCTCTGAAGTCCTCGCCCACGATCAGCTGGTCTAGGTTTGCCAAGCCAATGAGTCCCACATTACGGATGGCATCTAGATAGATAAGACTTGAGGTGCCGACTAGTATGGCTGGCCCGTCGCTACGTATCAGCTGACGCATCCGTTGCTGCGCCTCCTTATTATAGTATTGCGAGGCACTGAGCTCTAGGATGTGAACCTCTGTCGGGATGAAGAGCGTGAGCTCCTCGGCGATACGCTCTACACCGTAGCCCTGTATGCTAAAGGCTCCACGGCTGTTGTCTATCGCAACTTCTGTTTTGTCTAGAGGAACCTGGTCACTCTGATGACAATGGGGACAGATGCGAGGAGCCGATGCTGTGAAGCCGCAGTAGCTACAGCTGACGCTCTGTGTGGACTTGTGGTAGACCAGTCCTACATCGCAGTTGGGACACTGGAGCGTCTTCTGACAATGTCTACAGACAAGGTGCGGAGCGTAGCCCCGACGATTGAGTAGGAGGATGCTTTTGCGTCCCGCTTGGCACTGCTCTAGGAGGGCTTTGCGTAGCTCGATGGAGAGCATTTGTCCCCATGGGAGTTTGCCCTGCTTGCGCTGTAGGGATAGGTCGATCAGCTCGAAGGGGCGTGGTGCTCTTGGGGTGGTCGGTGCACTGAGGTCATTGAGTGAGCGGTAGTATCCCCGCTCTACGTTGTATAGTGCCTCGGCAGAGGGGGCAACGGTAGTCAGTAGGAGAGGCGTCTGACTGCTCTTGCAGGCGACGACAGTCAGGTCACGCGCATGATAGCGTGGAGCAGGCTCGGACTGCTTGTAGCGACTACTCTCCTCGTCGGTGACGATGACGAGGTCACAGTGCGAAAGGGGTAGGAGGCTACCCATGCGAGAGGTGAGGACGATGAGTCCACGCTCTCGGTGTGTCAGCCCGAGGAGTCTAGCACGTAGTGCCATCCGCTCAGCGTCTGTCGTGGAGGAGCTGTAGAGGACGAGGTCAAAGGGAGTCACCTGTCGTCTCTCTCCGCTACCTCTAGCTAGTTGCTGCAGGGCACTGTAGAGCAGGCTTTGGTCAAAGAGGAAGAGCTGTGGCACATAGATAGTTACCTGTGCTGCAGGGTTGCGCTGGAGCATCTGCTCGACCATCGAGACGACCAGTTCTATTTGCTCTTCATTGCTTTTAGCTTGGTAGAGTACGGGTTTGGACGTTTCGCCGATGAGACTCGCGAAGAGCTGACTCTGTCGCTGTTCTCCTGCTGCTGAGGCGGTGCGCTGTGCTGTAGGGCGTATAAGCGGATCGAAGAATGTCGCCGTCTCTCGTAGAATGCCTCGCTTGATGAGCGCACGGAGTGTGGCCTGTCGATTGGTATCTCTCCCGACGAGTGTCTCTCTGAGTAGGGGCGTGTCAAGCGGTAGCTCATGCTGGTAGAGGAGGTCTATCAGTTGCTCTACCATAGCTCTCTGCGCCTTGGCTCGGGAGATGCTCTCGACAAGCTCAGAGAGTGCCTCCTCGGAGCATAGCTCCTCGACAAACTGCACGGCTGGCGAGCCGACCTGCACAGAACGGCTGTAACGTGGTATAGACTCGCTACCAATGAGTACACCAGCGTGAAGGAGTCGGTCTATCTCGGGGTAGATGCGATCGCCAAGGATCTTCGCCAGCTTGCTCACCTTCGCTTGATGCCCTCGCATGGAGAGGAGCTCACGACGTATCTCTTCCGATAGTTCGGTCGCTTTGTAGTCGGTCGCTTGATCGCCCTCGGACGTTTCGTCAGGCTCTCGCCAAGCTACCTGCGTCTCACTGGAGGGTAGGTAGCTACTCGGTATAGCTGCGGTGAGCCAAGCTCCTAGCGAACAGATGTAATAGGCGGCTCCCCAGCGCCAGAGGTCTATCTCCCTTGGGGTTACTATCGCTTCACGATCGGGTAGGGCTATAATAGATTTCAGCTGACCGAGAGGTCTGTCCGACTCCTCGATCAGCTGAGATATGATAGCGTAATAGTAGCGCTTACTGCCAAACTGCACTAGCGCACGCATACCGACCCTTGCCTGTTCACACAGCGCCTCGGGTACACGATAAGTGTACTCCTCCTCGAGGGCTAGGGGTAGAATGATGCGAGCCAGCATAGGCAGAGCTACTGGCCGTGCTGAGTTACTGCTGGCTTAGAGCTGCGTGCATATTGGCAGCAGCCTTGCGTCCGTCACCCATAGCGAGGATGACTGTCGCACCTCCACGGACGATATCTCCGCCAGCGTAGACCTCTTTGATAGAGCTCTGGTTCTGCTCGTTGACGATGACAGTCCCCTTGGGCGAAACTTCCAGACCCTGGAAGGAGCGTGGTATGAGTGGGTTCGGCGAGACACCGATGCTCACGACGACGACATCTACATCTACCTCATCGATAGCTCCGGGTATGGGGATCGGCTTACGACGACCATCGGGTGTGGGGTCGCCTAGCTCCATGCGCTGTAGCTTCATACGGCACACTTTGCCCTTTTCGTTGCCCTCGTACTCGATGGGGCTGTGGAGTGTGAGGAACTCAACGCCCTCTGCCTTAGCATGTAGGATCTCCTCATGACGTGCAGGCATCTCCTCCTCACTACGACGATAGACTATCATGGCACGCTTAGCTCCAAGTCGGAGCGCCGTACGAACTGAGTCCATAGCGGTGTTACCACCACCGATCACTGCGACCACGTCACCCTTATAGATAGGTGTCTCAGCACCCTCGGTGCCAGCCCCCATCAGGTTGACACGAGTGAGGTACTCGTTAGAGCTCATGACGCCGGCGAGGTTTTCGCCAGGGATGTTCATAAAGTTGGGCAAACCAGCACCACTACCCACGAAGATGCCTACGAAGCCCATCTCCTGTAGCTGCTCATAAGAAAGTGTACGCCCTACGACGACGTTAGTCTCAAAGTGTACGCCCATCTGCTCTAAGATCTTGAGCTCGGCGTTGACGACGCGTAGCGGGAGGCGGAACTCGGGGATACCATACTTCAGTACGCCACCGACCTCGTGCAGAGCTTCAAAGACGGTCACATCGTAACCCCAGCGAGCCATATCGCCAGCGAAGGAGAGTCCAGCGGGACCACTACCGATGACGGCAATCTTCTTTCCATTTTTTGGTGCCATTTCGGGTAGCTCGTATAGCCCATGCTCTCGCTCATAGTCTGCTACAAAGCGCTCCAGATAGCCAATGGCGACGGCATCGCGCTTCATCTTCTCCGTGTAGATACAGTGCTTCTCACACTGCTTCTCCTGAGGGCATACACGACCGCACACAGCGGGCAGTGAGCTACTCTCACGGATGATGTGCGCAGCGGCCGCAAAGTCTCCACGCTCTACGTTTTTGATAAATGAGGGAATATTGATAGATACGGGGCAACCCTCCATACAAGAGGGATTGGCACAGTCGAGACAGCGAATAGCCTCCTGACGAGCCTCAGCCTCGGTGAGACCACAGTTGACCTCTTTGGTTAGACTGCGAGCACGCTCATGAGGGTCCACCTCAGTCATCTTGACTCGAGGTATAGCCATACGCTCCTTACCGGTATGTGCCTTGCGAAGCTCTTCGCGCCAAGGTTCGTTGCGACGAGCGGTGATCAGATCCTTTTGTTCTGACATTGTAATATGTGGTTAGCTCAGTGTGATACTTACTTTCTATAGGTGTTGAGACGCATCAGTAGCTCGTCAAAGTCTACTTGGTGAGCGTCAAACTCAGGTCCATCGACGCATACGAAGCGTGTCTTGCCTCCGACGGTGATACGACAAGCACCGCACATGCCTGTGCCGTCGACCATGATGGTATTGAGTGAGGCGGTGGAGGGGATGTTGTACTTCTTAGTAAGAAGTGCAACAAACTTCATCATGATGGCGGGACCAATCGTCACGCAGAGGTCTACCTTCTCGCGCTTGATGACAGACTCGACACCATCGGTCACGAGACCTTTGGTACCATAGGAGCCGTCGTCGGTCATGATGATGACCTCGTCAGCAAACTCTCTGAACTCCTTCTCCAGTATGATGAGTTCCTTAGTACGTGCCGCAGCGACGACGATCACCTTATTGCCAGCAGCCTTGAGTGCCCGGGCGATAGGGTAGAGCGGAGCCATACCGACACCACCACCAGCACAGACTACGGTGCCAAAGTTCTCAATATGTGTGGCTTGTCCTAGTGGGCCCACGATGTCGTGGATCATGTCTCCAGCGTTCAGAGCGACCAGTCGCTGAGAGGACTCGCCGACTGCCTGAACGATCAGCGTGATCGTGCCGGCATCTACATCAGCATCGGCAATAGTGTAGGGTACGCGCTCACTGTGGTCGGTGACACGTACGATGACAAAGTGTCCAGCACGGCGTGACTTGGCAATCAGGGGTGCCTCGACAACCAGCTTGGCTACTTTTTCGGAGAGAAAAGTCTTACTGACTATACGATTCATAGCGTTGTGTGATATGATATAAGCTAATCAAGAATGGTCTCGATAGGGTACCTAGAGGTAGGTATTGCCAAAGGTACGACTTTTTCACCACCTAACCACTAATTCTACTGGAATTTGCTTTTCGTAGCTCGATGACCTGTACACCGTATGGGGGTAATTCGACGATCAGCGGAGCCCATGGCTGGAAGGCGTAGAGCTGCTCCTGGGGAGCTTCTAGATAGGTGTGTGTCGACGCAAACATCAGCTGCTGCGGGGCGTCGCACTCCTCCGAGACTGGGAGGAAGAATGGGTAGCGCTGTGGGTCCGCTGTAAAATTGCTTAGCACAGCGATCCCGACTGTGTCGCCTGTTTGTTGCTCTGCGGGATCTAGTAGTCTTAGGTAACCGTAGGTGCGCTCAGCATTGAACCCTCCCCACTGACGAGCCTGCTCCTGTATCGTGTGAAAAGCTCCCCTTAGGATGACTGGGTGCTGCGCCCACTGCATGAGACGAAGATAGCTCTGATAGGTCGGGTCGGCAGGGTCACGATGAGCTAGAGCGGGGATGCTCCAGTAGTCAAAGATTGTGGTACGTCCGTCATAACCACTATACCCCTCGGCATCTACGCCTCTCTCTCCATACTCTTGACCAGCGTAAAGGAGTAGGGGACTAGGGGTAGCGAGCGCAAGCAGCGTCATAGCAGTGAGTCCTCGCTGAGCTGTGTCGGTAAAGCAAGGCGAGGCTAGACGCACCTCGTCGTGGTTCTCTAAGAAGTAGAGCAGTTCGTTGGAAGCGTACTCCTTACTATTATAGATGAGTTGCTCTTCGATAGCAGAGACCGAGCGCTCCTGAGTGATCACTTGGTAGAGCGTGTCGTAGAGTCCGCTCTTGTCGTAGAGGAGGTCGAAGGCGCCCTCCTCTAAGTATTTGCGATAGTTGTCTATCTGGTAGATTTCTGCGATAAATGTGACGGGATACTTGTCCTGCACCTGAGGTATGACCCAGCGCCAAAACTCCACGGGCACCATCTCGACCATATCACAGCGAAAGCCGTCTACCCCCTCGGCAGCCCAGTAGCAGAGGATGTCTCGCATCTGAAGCCACGTGGCGGGTGTCGGATCAAAGTGTGCGACACGACTCCCGTCGGGACGGTAGTCCACTCCATAGTTCAGCTTGACCGTCTCATACCAGTCGTTGGCTGAGGGGGTGGCAGACCAGCAGTCATTGCCCGTGACACGAGTTGGCTCTTCGTGATAACTGGAGGAGCGATTGGGTAGCTGAAGCGAGGAGCCAGGTAGATAGTAGAAGTTGTTGTCTGGATCAAATGCTTTGCTCCTATCATCCTTAGCCCCTAGCGGTGTAGCCCCTTGGGGCGTGTGAGCGCCATCATACTGTCGTGACACATGGTTGGGGACAAAGTCTATGATCACCTTTAATCCATGACGATGGCAGCGCTCTACAAAAGAGCGAAACGTCTCTCGTCGCCTCATCGGCTCTCGCACGATGGTCGGGTGTACGTCGTAGTAGTCGGTGATAGCGTAGGGCGATCCCGCCTGTCCCTTGACAACGTCGGGGTGCTGGTCTGGACAGTCAGTCCAGCTATGCAAAGGCGTCTGGGTGGCGTGGCGTATGATCTCTATCGGCCACAGGTGAGAGACTCCTAGCGAAGCGAGGTAGTCAAGTGCTGCATCGTCAAAGTCTTCGAGCGTGCCAGTCCCGTTTTGCGCTAGTGTGCCATGAGGCGTCAGTTGAGCGTGAGCCTTCTTATTACCCCATAGACGAACTAGTGTGGAGTAGATGAGAGTACGCATAGCCTACGCTTTGCCCTCCTGAGAGAGTAGATCGATTATCTCTCTAAACTGCTCCTCCTCTTCGTATGCCTTACTGATGAGCTGGTAGCCAATGTCTGAAATGATGTCTACGGGAGAAACATCGTAAGCGCCAAAGTGTGAGAGTAGGGGCGACTGAAGCACGACGTCGCATAGCTCTAGATCGATAGTCACGTTGGCACGCATCATAACACGTATGAGGCGGTCGGAGAGGCGAAGCATGTTTTTCGTAGGCGTGTTGTCCACCTCCGGGCTTAGGTTGATCCCTAGGAGGAAGTCACATGACTCACGGATAGGTCGTGCGGGGAGATTCATAAAGACCCCTCCATCGACATACTGCTCGTCATCGATGACAATCGGCTCGAAGAGGATCGGTATCGAGCAGGATGCCACCACGGCAGAAGCTAGGTCACCCTCTGTAAAGTCACGCGCCTCGGCTCTATTGAGATTGGTTGCGATGATATGCATTGGGATCGGTAGATCCTCAATACGCTCATGGCGTAGAGTCTCTTTGAGGAATTGTCGGTACTTATTGGTCTTGAGCAAAGAGAGCCTAGGAGTCGTCAGCGAGGTCATATTCATGAAACCAAAATGTGACGACAGGTCATAGATCTCCTCACTGCTGTAACCGTCTGCATAGAGAGCCCCCATGAGCGAACCGACACTAGTCCCAGCAATGATGTCAGGATGCACGTTATGCTCTTCTAGAAAGCGAAAGATCCCTATGTAGGCTAGTCCACGAGCACTACCTCCACAGAGGGCTAGTCCGAAGGTGGGACGCTTGCCGTAGGTCCATGTGCGGACACGCTCTACCAGCTTATCGAGAGAGGTAGATATGAGGGCAGAGCTGCGCTCGATGAGACGCTCTCCCTGAGCTTTCAGATCAGAAGGATTGATTGCCATATCAGTTTCATTTAGGTGGTCAAGGGTTTTCTACCCAGAGGAAGGTCTGCTAGGAGTGTCGTCAGGGGCGGCTCTACGAAGGCACGACGCGAAGCGACCACCAGCTCCCACTCCTCGGCAAACTGCTGCTGTGTGAGCATGTGGTTACGATGTCCCGAGCGATCCATACGATCGAGGAGGTATCCCACGGTCAGCAGGTCGGGATCGACGGCTAGATTGTAGTGTAGCTCCTTGTCACGAGAGCTATAGACTACCTCGATGATTAGCTCCTCTTCTAGCAGCTTAGTGATGATCTCACTAGTTTGATTGATCGGTAAGTGACAGGCCTCTGAGAGCGAAGGTATATCATGTGGCTCAGGCTCGGTGTGATCAAGGAAGCGCTGCACGATGTGAGCCATCACCAGAACCGTTAGGAAGTCTGAGTAGCGAGGGGAGACATTGGTCGCATCCTTGGCATAGGTGAAGTTCACCACATTCTGTATGGAGAAGCATAGCTTAGCACTAAAGAGCGTGATCGACCAGACCACTTGTAGCCATAAGAGCAAGAGCGGTATAGCAGCAAATCCACCATAGATGGCATTGTACTTAGAGATCCATAAGATACCGCTCACATAGAGTGCTTGCAACACTTGAAAGGCGCTACCAGCTATGGCTCCAGCGATGAGCGCTGGGAGAAACTTGACACGGGTGTTGGGTAGCGCCATAAACATACCCGCAAACATAAAGATGAGGATGACGTATGGAAGTAGATTGAGCATAAACTCCCATACAGGCGTAAAGAATATGTAGTCGTTGAACCAAGTGTTCTTTATCGTCGCCATCATCACAGTCAGTCCCGACGAGAGTGTCATCAGGATAGGCAGTAGCACGACCATCGTAATGTAGTCCGTCAGCTTACGTCCTATCGAACGCCCTCGAGGTACTCCCCAGATGACGTTGAAGGTCTGCTCGATCGTGTTCAAGAGCAAGAAGATAGTATAGAGAAACAGTACCAAACCGACCCCTAAGAAGAGCCCTCCTTGTACCTGTCCTAGATAGTTCTCCACGAAGCCCATCATCGTGTCCAGTTCGTTCTGATGTCCTGGCATATAAGTCATCAGAAAGTCATAGATCGTGTCTTGGAACCCAAAGCCCTTGGCAAAAGCTACAAGCAGTGCAAGCATCGGCACGATAGAAAGAAACGTCCTATAGGTCAGCGCCGAGGCATGGCGACTCAGTCGTTGGTCCATATAGCCCTTGATGGCCATATAGAGCGCCTTGAGCGTGTTGATATAGAGACGTCTGAAGCCACGCACCTCATCTGGCTGTATGTGCCACATGTCGCTCGTGAGGAAGCGCACCACCTTGTAGGCGCCCACCTTGAGCTTACGTATCCAGGAGGGTGGCTTGCGGGAGGTGTGCTCTACAGGAGTTTGCATAGAGCCTTCGTGCTTATGTATGGAGTCTGACTTGTGTGGCATATATTATAGTATTAGGAGGATAGGGGAGAGGCACAATGCGTGTCACATCACCTTGTGACCAGGAGACGAGTCACGGAGAGGACAGCAGGTCTATAAGCCGGGTTCTGTGTCACTCACGAGGAGTGGCGCTTGTCATTTATCTACGACACCCGTTGCCGAGTGCCTCTAGCAATCTACCCTCCGACTAGGACGAGTAGCCCTCATAGCGTCGGTATACTTGATCTTGCAACCCATAGTGTGTACAGCCAGTGGGTCACCCGCACTGCTGGTGAGCTCTTACCTCACCTTCTCACCCTTACCTAGCGTGCCATAGGCACCTAGGCGGTCATTCTCTTCTACACGTCACCTACCCTTGCGGATAGCTCTCTGTTAGGGAGTATGGTACTCTGCGTTGCCCGGACTTTCCTCTCTCGCCTGCGGGTGGAGCCGAGGCTCTAACCCTCTTGCGACAGCGACAAGCCGACCTACTGTCATATCCATGATACGTCACCGAGAGGCGCTCACCCTAGAGCGGTCGCCTCCACGTGTGCAAAGATACAAAATGAAGTGATTAGCGTGACGCCCCTCCTAGATCCAGCAAGGCTCATTACTGTCCTCCCCTAAATATAGTGCGCGTTCCGATTCCTCTGATCGTTCTGATGACTCCGACACATTTCGATTCCTCGGAGGAATTTCCCAAATAGCTCCCGAGGGAATTCCGATTTCCTCGGGAGGAAAGAAAAAATACTTCGGAAGAATCAAATGAAACTTCGGAAGAATCATCTGATAAGTCCGAAGAATTTTCCCATCCCTCCCTGGAAAAAGAAAAATAGCCCCGTGGAAATTTGGAATTTCTCCACGAGGTGGTTTCGATAGAAAATACTATATTTGCCGTCGTAGTGCTCTCTTGAGTGTACAAGCAGACGGGGAGAGGATCTTCTTCAGTTTCCTTATGTCTGCCTCTTAAGCTTCGCACAAGGGCATGACGATCCATTAGTAACATACAACAAACAGATTACATAACCTATTATGAAACAAACTGCTACCCTCTGGAGTTTACTCCTCACGCTCCTCATGACCGTCACAATGAGC
>OGRA01003867.1_pt1 | contig 10922 bp, 10 predicted proteins | sample 1553351 | NCBI WGS metagenome assembly OGRA01 (sample SAMEA2580056, study PRJEB22360) | human gut metagenome | biome: human gut; feature: human-associated habitat; material: faeces | place: Denmark | collected 2008/2010
ACGTTATCGAGGAGGAGACCACGGAGGACTTCGAGAAGATGGCCGCTATGCTGCCGTCGGACAAGCCCTATCTGAAATCCGGCATTTTTGCCACCTGGAAGGCCCGGCTGCCGTGGCTGATGATCCTGATGCTGTCGGCCACGTTCACGGGCATGATCCTGAACCACTATGAAAGCGCCCTGGCCGCGTGCCTGGTGCTCAACTCGTATATCCCCATGCTGTCCGGCACCGGCGGCAACTCCGGCACCCAGGCCTCCGTGGCGGTGATCCGCGCCCTGAGCCTGGACGAGGTGGACTTTTCCGATATCCTCCGGGTGCTGTGGAAGGAGCTGCGGGTGTCGCTGCTGTGCGGCGTATGCCTGGCTGGAGCCAACTTCGTAAAAATGCAGCTGGTGGACCGGCTGCTGCTGGGCAATGCCGCCGTCACGCCCACGGTGTGCCTAGTGGTGTGCCTGACCATCCTGTTCGTGGTGGTGTTTGCCAAGTGCGTGGGCTGCTCCCTGCCGCTGCTGGCGGAGAAGATCGGCCTGGACCCGGCAGTAATGGCCAGCCCCTTCATCTCCACCATTGTGGACGCCACCAGCCTGCTGATCTACTTCCGCTTTGCCTCGTGGCTGCTGCTATAGAATAAAAACAGGGGCAGGACCCGTGCGGGTCCTGCCCCTGACAGCTTGCCCAAAAGGCTGTATCCTTCGGGGAGGAAACCGGCAGATCGGACGCCGCTTCGGGCTTGCATCCGATTTGCCGGTTTTTCTTATAAACTAAAATACGCTCAGATTCAGGAGGGCGGACAGCAGCTCCAGCGCCCGGATTCCGGCCAGGCTGTTGCCCTTTTCGTCCAGAGCCGGTCCAAACAGGCCAACGCCCATGCGGCCGGGCACCACGGCCATAATGCCGCCGCCTACGCCGCTTTTGGCCGGTACGCCCACCCGGATGGCAAAGTCGCCGGACCCGTCGTACATGCCGCAGGTCATGAGGTTGGCGTTGACGAACCGGCCATAGGCCGCCGGGAACAGGCGCTCTCCCCCGGGCAGCTGCCCGTGACAGGCCAGCACGCAGCCGATGCGGGCCAGGTCCGCCGCGCTGACCCGAATGGAACAGGCCCGGAAATAGCAGTCCAGCAGCTCCTCCACATCGCCGCGGATCAGGCCGTGGGCCTTCAGCAGATAGGCCAGAGCCCGGTTTTTGGAGCCGGTGGCCTTTTCGGAGTGATAGACCTCCTCGTCCAGGGCGATCTCATCATTGTCCGCCAGGCGGCGGATGAAGTCCAGCAGACGCTGGAACCGATGGTCATACGTCTCGCCCCCGATCAGCTGGCACATCAGAATGGCCCCGGCGTTGACCATGGGGTTCAGGTGCTTGGCCAGCAGGGCGTTGTCCGCCACATTGATGGCGTCGAAGGGCTTGCCGGTGGCCTCCACCCCCACATGGGCCCGCACCGTCTCCCGGCCGTTGTCCTGCAGGGCCAGCAGCAGCGAAAGAGGCTTCATGACGCTCTGGATGGTGAAGCTCCGGCGGCTGTCACCGGCCTCCACCAGGGTTCCGTCCTTGTGGAACACGGCAATGCCCAGGCGGTCCGGGTCCTGCCGGGCCAGCTCAGGGATATAGGAGGCCAGGGCCCCCTGCCCGGTGTACGGGCGGCACTCCTGCAGGATCTGTTGCAGCAATTCTTCCATAACGGCTCCTTTTCCACACGAATGTCGTCGGTTTCTGATACAGATTGTATATTCGTGTTGTCATTATACAGTCTGTATCTGTCAATAGTCCACCTTCATCAGGCACAGGCCCTCCGGCGGGGCGGTGGGACCGGCCAGGCGACGGTCCCGGGCCTCCAGCAGGGCAGGCATATCCTCCGGCTGCCGGGGCCCGCGGCCCACCTCCAACAGAGTGCCCACCAGGATGCGCACCATATTCTGCAAAAAGCCGGTGCCATGGAACGTGAACACGATGCGGTCCCGCTGGCGCACCACGGTGATGCTGTCCACCAGCCGCACCGTGGATTTCTTCATCCGGGGGTTGCCGCAGAAGCTGGCGAAGTCGTGCTCTCCCTGCAAATATGCCGCCGCCTGCTGCATCCGCTCCACGTCCGGGCGATAGTCCAGCAGGGTGACGTATTTCCGGTCGAACACCGGCTTCACCGGTCCGTCGAAGCATACATAGCGGTACGTTTTGCCCAGGGCCTTATACCGGGCGTGGAACCGGGGAGCGGCCTCCTTCACCTCCCGGACGGCAATGGCGTCGGGAAGGTAGCGGTTCATGTAGTCCCGGATCTCCTCCGGGGACTCTGCCACGTCCAGCTGGGCGTTGGCCACCATGGCCCGGGCGTGGACTCCGGCGTCGGTGCGTCCCGCGCCGGTGAGCTCCACCGGACTCCCCTGAAGCCGGGACAGCACGCTCTCCAGCTTTCCCTGGATGGTGTCCCGCCCCGGCTGGCGCTCCCAGCCGAAAAAACAGGTGCCGTCATAGGCGATGGTGAATTTATAGTTCCGCTGCATGCTCGTTCTCCTCTTTTCCCGGCCGGGTCACTCCGTCATGATCTTCAGGATCACCCGGTCCGTCTCCTTCATGCCCTGAGAGGCCAGAATGCCCACATTGCGGATGGTCTGCTCCACGTCCCGGCCCACGATGCCGTCGCCGGGCTGGAAGCTGTTGCCCCGCAGGTACATGTTATAGCCCAGAATACCGGTTTCCACACCCATGGCAATCTTGCTGGCGCAGCTGGCCTTGGCCCCGTCGCAGATGCAGCCGGAGATCATGGCCGCGGCGTTGGTGATGGTGTGGCAGATGCCCTCATACCCCGCGCCCCGAAGCCACGCAATGCCGCAGCCTGCGCCCACGCCGGCAGACACCGCCCCGCAGTAGGCGGACAGGCGGCCGATGCCGGTTTTCTGGTGGATGGTGATCAGGTCCGACAGGCACACGGCCCGCAGGATGGTCTCCCGGTCCCGGCCCGTCTGCACGCCATAGCGCCACACGGGAACGGAGGCGGTGATGCCCTGGTTGCCGGAGCCGGAGCAGATGACCACCGGCATCTCGCAGCCGTTCATCCGGGCATCGGATCCGGCGGCAGCCCAGGCCCGGGCCTCCGTCTCCACGTCGCCGCCGGACAGCAGCAGCGTGGAGCCGATATTGGCCCCCCAGTCTCCCCGCAGGCCCTCCCGGGCGATGGCAGTGTTGCATTCGAGCTGCCGGCCCACGGATTCCTCAATGCGGGACACGTCCACTGTCTCGGCAAACGTCAGGATATCCCGGACGTTCAGCACGCTCTTGTCCTGCAAATTGTCCTCGGCAGAGTCGGAGTGGGGCTTTTCCAGCAGGACCTCCCCGTCCCGCTCCACGTAGATGATGTTGGTATGGTTGTTGGCCACATGGACCACAGCCTTGTGGTCCCCCGCCCAGCCTGTCAGCCGGATGTCCAGCATCCGGGACGTAGGCGGGCAGTCGATGCGGATGTCCGTGCTGTCCAGGTATGCCTGAATGGCTGCGGTGTCCTCCTCCGTCACATGGGCAATAACCTGAAGCCGGGCCTCCGGATCCCCGGCCGCCACGCCCACGGCGATAGCCGCCGGCAGGCCCCTGCGGCCCCCGGTATTGGGCACCACCACGGACTTGACGTTTTTCAGGATGTTTCCGCTGACCTCCGCCAGAATGCGCCGGGGCCTCTCCCCCAGCACCTGGCGCAGCCGTGCCGCGCAGTAGGCCACGGCGATGGGCTCGGTGCATCCGGTGGCCAGCTGCAATTCCTCATGCAGAATGGTACAGAAGGCCTCCTCTTTTCTCGCGTCCAACATGATTCTTTTCCCTTTCGTCCCATATTTTTTCCGGCAGAACGCCGGTGTATGGCCCCGCTTACGCCTGGGGCACGTCGTCCTCGCTGTCGATCCAGTCCTGCACGTCCACCACCTGGAACTCCGTGGGCGTATGGCGGATCACCACCCGCTCCAGGCCCGCGTTGATGATGTGGCGGCGGCACATGGGGCAGGACGTGGCGTCCGGCAGCAGCTCCCCGGTCTGGGCGTTGCGGCCCACCAGATACAGCGTACCGCCCACCATATCCCGGCGGCTGGCGGAAATGATGGCATTGGCCTCGGCGTGGACGCTGCGGCACAGCTCGTACCGCTCCCCCCGGGGCACCCGCAGCTGCTCCCGGGTGCAATAGCCCATATCCACGCAGTTGCGCCGCCCCCGGGGCGCGCCGTTGTATCCGGTGGAGATGATCTCGTCATTCTTCACGATGATGGCCCCGTACACCCGGCGCAGACACGTGGCCCGCTCCAGAACCGTCTGGGCAATGTCCAGGTAATAGTTTTCCTTGCTGATGCGCTGCATGACAGCACCTCCCGGTATGAAAGCTCGTTGTTCCCTATTATAAACGATTTTCCTGCTCAGGGCAACAAATTCTTCCGAAAAAAGCATTGACTTCCCGGCAGGGGCTGTGGTATCATGAACGAACTGAAAACTCTATGAGGGAGTAGCAAGCGGGCGATTGTCCGCAGCACGTCAACATACTGGCCGCTGCGCGGCCTGGCTTGCTTTAATTTGCGAGACTCATGTGCTACCGCCGCGGGATGCATGGGGACTCGTCTATTGATCTGCTTTCGAGCCCAGACATGGCCCAGGCCGTGCCTGGGGTTTTTCATGGATTTTTCACGATAAGAGGAGAAGCAATCATGCAGTGGGATATCCTGTTCTTTTTCAACAGTGTGCTGCTGGGCGTGGGCCTTGCCATGGATGCGTTTTCCGTATCCCTGGCCAACGGACTCAACGAGCCCCGCATGTCCCGGCGGCGGATGCTGGGCATTGCCGGGGTATTTGCGGGGTTCCAGGCCCTGATGCCTATGACAGGCTGGATCTGTGTCCACACCATTGTTCAGTATTTCCGCGCCTTTGAGAAGCTCATTCCCTGGATCGCCCTGGCTCTGCTGGGCTTCATCGGCGGCAAAATGCTGGTGGAGGGCGGCCGCGGCGGCGAGGATGACAGCGCCGCACCCAGGCTGGGCCTGGGCGCTCTGTTGGTGCAGGGGGTAGCCACATCCATCGACGCTCTGTCCGTGGGCTTCACCATCGCCGAATATGACTGGCTCATGGCCCTGGTCTGTTCCCTGATCATCGCGGCGGTAACGCTGTGCATCTGTCTGGGCGGCCTGGTGCTGGGCCGGAGATTCGGCACCCGCCTTGCCGGCCGGGCCCAGATTCTGGGCGGGGCCATCCTCATCTTTATCGGTCTGGAAATATTCATCAGCAGCTTTCTAAGCTAAGGAGGAACTTATCATGCTCGTACCCATTCTTCTGTTCATCGTGGGCCTGGTGCTGCTCATCAAGGGCGGCGACTGGTTCGTGGACGGCGCCACGGGCCTGGCCCACCGTTTCCATGTGCCGGAGATCCTCATCGGCGCCACGGTGGTGTCCATCGGCACCACCCTGCCGGAGGTGATGGTATCCGCCACCTCCGCCGTCAGCGGTCACGGCGAGATCGCCTACGGCAACGCCATCGGCTCCGTCATCTGCAACACCGCCCTGATCGCGGCTCTGACCATCGCCATCCGCCCCTCGGAGGCGGACCGCAAAAGTCTGCGGACCCCGGTGATCTTCTTTTTCGTCGCCGCCGTGTTCTACGCCGCCATCGCCTACACCAACGGCGCCTTCACCCGCCTGGCGGGCATCGTCCTGCTGGCCATGTTCGTTCTGTACATGGTCCTTACCGTGCGACAGAGCTTCCGGGATACCGTCCGGGCCGGCGGTGCGGACGAGGCCATTGACGGCACTCCCTCCATGGGCAAGGATATCCTCCTGCTGGTGGTGGGTGCGGCCTTCATTGCCGTGGGCGCCAACCTGCTGGTGAACAACGGCACTCTCATCGCCCAGGGGTTGGGCGTGCCGGAGTCCGTCATCGCCCTGACCTTCGTGGCCCTGGGGACGTCCCTGCCGGAGCTGGTCACCGCCATCACCTCCCTGATCAAGGGCCACAGTGCCCTGTCCCTGGGCAACATCGTGGGGGCGAACCTGTTTAACCTGGTGCTGGTCAGCGGCCTGTCCACCACCCTGTCCCCCTTCCAGGTGCCCCAGGAAAAAACCATCGCCGGATACAATGCTTCCCTGGTGGTGGATATCCCCCTGATGCTGCTGGTGATGCTGCTGCTGACGGTACCCGCGCTGGCCCGGGGCAAGCTCTCCCGCTGGCAGGGCATCGTGCTGCTGGTCCTGTACGCAGGCTTCTGCGCATTCCAGTTCTGCATGTAAGCGCATCCGGCCGTGGATGGCAGATAATAAGAAAATCACCGAGATCGGTCTGTTACAGGCTTTTCTCGGTGGTTTTCTTATATTTTCACAGTCGATTTCAGTTCTCTCCTGCTGCAGTGATCGCATCAAATCCCTGCCGCAGACGGCTCCGGAACACTGGGGTGCGGCAGAAAACTGCCTGCAAAAAAAGCGTTTCACCGGGAAGAAAGCGTTGAAATATGCAGAGTAACATGCTATAATTCTATTGTCGTTTCTCGCCATTTATTGGCAATTTCGCTTTGATTGGAAGGAAGATATACATGGACAAAAGCGAAGTCTACCGCGAGGTGGACCTCATTACCCTGCTGCGTGCCCTGTGGCGCCGGTCTTGGGTCATTGCGCTGGCAACGGTGGCGGCAGGCGCCGTCTGCTTCGCCTGGGCACAGTTTCTTATCGCCCCTACCTACGAGGCCAGCGCCCTGCTGTACGTCAACAACACCCAGGATGCCAGCAAGCCCATCAGCAACTCCGAGCTGTCCGCAGCCCAGAGTCTGGTGGACACCTATGTGGTCATTCTCAACAGCCGCACCACCCTGGACCAGGTCCGTGCGGCCGCCAGGGTGACTTATACGGACCGGGAGCTCCAGAAAATGATCCAGGCCCAGGCCGTGAACTCCACCGAGGTATTCGAGGTCACCGTAACCAGTGAGGACCCCCAGGAGGCGCAGAAGATCGCCAATACCATTGCCCAGGTGCTGCCGTCCCGCATTTCCAGTGTGGTGGAGGGCAGCTCCGTCCGGGTGGTGGACTACGCGCAGCTGCCTTCCGGCAAGGCTGCGCCCAGCCTGCCCCGCTATACGGTCCTGGGCATGGCAGCGGGATTCCTGCTCAGCTGTGCGGCGCTGGTCCTGCGGGAGCTCCTTGACAACCAGATCCGCGGCGAGGATTATCTGCTCCAGGCATATCCCCAGGTCCCCGTGCTGGCGGTGATCCCCGAGCTTCTCCAGCGCACGGAGGGATATGGATACGGCTACGGCAGCCGTCCTGCCGGAAAGGAGGGCCAGCCGCAATGATGTTCGGAAAAAAACGCATGCCCGAGGAAGATGTTATGTCCCTGAAGGAGCAGCGGGCCATGCTGGGCGACCGACTGAGCTTCGCTGCCTCCGAGGCATACAAGCTGCTGCGGACCAACCTGACCTTCGCCCTGCCAGACGAACAGAGATGCCGGGTGGTGGGCATTACCAGCGCCTCCCGCGGCGAAGGGAAAAGCACCACGTCCATCAACCTGGCCTATACCATCGCGGAAACCGGAAAGCGGGTGCTGCTGGTGGAGGCGGACATGCGGCGGCCCAATCTGGCCCACCGTCTGGCCATCGACCCGGCCCCGGGTCTGTCCAATCTGCTGGCGGGTCTGTGCCGGGAGGGGGACGTCATCCAGGATGTGGGCCTGCTGGAAAACCTGAAGGTCATCACCTCCGGCGACGTGCCGCCCAACCCGTCGGAGCTGCTGGGCTCCGATCGCATGAGCTCCGTGGTCAGCGCCCTGTCCCAGAATTTTGACTTCATCATCTTCGACCTGCCGCCGGTAAATGCCGTGTCCGACGGTCTGGTGATCTCCAAGCTCATCCAGGGCATGATCGTCGTGGTACGCCAGGACTACAGCGACCGGCAGGACCTGGCGGCGGCTCTGCGGCAGCTGGAATATCTGCATATCAAGGTGCTGGGCTTTGTCATGACCCACGGCAGCGCCTCCGGCGGACGCTATGGCCGGTATGGCCGCTACGGGCGTTACGGGCGCTATGGCCGCTGCGAAAACTACGGCTATGGCCAGGAAGCGACCTCCGCCCCGGATAAGCCCCGGAAGAAAAGTAAGAAATGATCGATTTTCATTCCCATATCCTGCCGGGCATGGACGACGGCAGCAAAAGCACACAGGAGAGCCTGGAGATGCTGGACATGCTCCGGGCCCAAGGAGTGGATACCGTGGCCGCCACGCCGCACTTCTACGCCCGTGAGAATCCTCCGGAGGTGTTTTTGCGGCGCCGGGCCGAGGCCTGGAATCGGTTGCGGCCCCAACTGACGGCAGACAGTCCCCAGGTGCTCCTGGGAGCCGAGGTCCGCTATTTCCAGGGCATCAGCCATGTGGACCGGCTGCATGACCTGTGCCTGGAGGGGCAGGATGTGCTCCTGCTGGAGATGCCGTTTTCCCCTTGGCCGTCCCGGACCCTGGCGGAGCTGACGGACCTGGCCCAGCGGGGCGATCTGACCGTGGTGCTGGCTCACATGGAGCGGTATCTGGCCCAGCAGCCCCGGACGCTGTGGCCCCGGCTGCGGCAGCTGGGCGTGCTGTTCCAGTGCAACGCACCCTTCTTTCTGGATTGGCGCACCCGCCGCCGGGCTATCGGAATGCTGCGGGAGGGGGAGATCCATCTTCTGGGCTCCGATTGCCACGGATCGTCGTACCGCCCGCCCCGGATGGGCGAGGCCGCGGAGTGCATCCGCCGCCGCGCCGGGGCTACCGCGCTGGCCCGGCTGGAGAATAACGCTCGGGTGCTCATTCGCAAAAAGTGACAAAGAAGCATATATGCAAGGCCGCCCATCTCCGGAAAACGGAGGGGGCGGCCTTGTGAGCGTGTCGGAAAGTCCAATTGAATGCACAGGGGGAAGATTTCTGAACGAAATCTTCCCCCTGTTGCAGCTGCGCTTAGATGCTTAAAAATGATCGGTCAGGCAGCCTGTACCGGATCGCATCATGCCGATCGCTTACCCGTTTTCACGCTCCACATAGGCAAAGCCATGGGCAGCGACCCAGTTTTTGGCGTAGCTGTCCTTGGCCACGCTGAAGGTAATGCCGGAGAGGCCGGTAAAGGCCAGCTCGTCGATGTAGCGAGTGCTGTCCGGCAGGGACACATAGCGCAGGCCACGGCAATACTTGAAGGCGTTGCCGCTGACGGCGGTCAGTCCCTCGGGAAGGGTGATGGACTTCAGGCTGGTGCAGCTCTTGAACGCAGAGCCGCCCAGCATCTGCAGCCGGCTGTTTTCGGCAAAGTTCACCGTCTCCAGGTTCGTGCAGCCGCAGAATGCGTTGGTGGTCAGCTTGGTGACGCCTGCACCCACGTTGACGGTGGTGATGAGGGCGCGGTTGGCGTGCCAGGGAATGTTGGCCTGGCCATAGTACGTGGTCATGGAGCCGGTGCCGTCCAGAGTAAGGACGCCGTCGCTGGTCAGGCTCCAGGTCAGGTTCTCCCCGCATACGCCGGAGGCCACCACGGCCGGCTCACGCTCCGTGTAGGCAAAGCCGTGGGACTCCACCCAGCGCTTGGCATAGCTGTCCTTGGCCACGCTGAAGGTAATGCCGGAGAGGCCGGTAAAGGCCAGATTGTCGATGACGGACATGGTGTCCGGCAGATAGACGTTCCGGAGAGCGCGGCAATACTTGAAGGCGTTGCCGCTGACGGCGGTCAGTCCCTCGGGAAGGGTGATGGACTTCAGGCTGGTGCAGCTCTTGAACGCAGAGCCGCCCAGCATCTGCAGCCGGCTGTTTTCGGCAAAGTTCACCGTCTCCAGGTTCGTGCAGCCGCAGAATGCGTTGGTGGTCAGCTTGGTGACGCCTGCACCCACGTTGACGGTGGTGATGAGGGCGCGGTTGGCGTGCCAGGGAATGTTGGCCTGGCCATAGTACGTGGTCATGGAGCCGGTGCCGTCCAGAGTAAGGACGCCGTCGCTGGTCAGGCTCCAGGTCAGGTTCTCCCCGCATACGCCGGAGGCCACCACGGCCGGCTCACGCTCCGTGTAGGCGATGCCGCGGGACGCAGCCCAATCCTTGGCATAGCTGCCGTATCCCACGCTCAGCACCAGGGCGGTGTCCCGGGTGAAGGCATTGGGCATAATGGCGTTGACGCCGTCCGGCAGATAGAGCTCCCTCAGCGACGTGCAGTCCGTGAAGGCATCGTAACCGATATAGGTCACGGTCTCCGGCAGCCGAAGCGTCCGGAGGCTGGAGCAGCGGGCAAAGGCGTTCTGGTCGATCCGGGTGATCCGGCTGCCCTCGGCGAAGGTGACCTCCGTCAGGTTCCGGCTGGAATAGGCGAACCAGCGGTCCAGATTCGTGATGCCGCTGTCCACATACAGCCTCCTGACATAGTTGCGGTAGCTGTACCATGGGCTGTTCCAAACCCGGGACAGGGGATAGTTTTCGCCGGTACCCATGAACTTGAACAGACCGTCTCCATAGAGGATGAAGTCCACATTCGTACCGGAACGGCCGGCTGCCCGCACGTCGGCGGTGGTGCTGCGGGTAAAGAAGCCGCCCTCAAACAGGCAGGTCTCGCCGCAGATATTGTACGCACCGTCGTAGGCATAGCCCTGATCGTCGGCAAAGTAGAAGCGATCCTCATAGTGCATATGGCCGGTCAGAGGCACACCGGCCACCAGATACATCAGACGGCGGCTCTCCTGCTCGCGGACAAAGCCGGAGAACTTCTCGTCCACCGCGTTCTCCGTGTGGCCGCAGACGTCGCAGAAAAGCTCCTTGGTGTCCAGGTCAAACAGGTAGGTGTGCTCATCGTTCTGGCAGACCGGCACCGCGCGCCTGGTGTACTGGTCCAGAACGGTTCTGGTGCCGTCGGTGGCCACGTTATAAGCGGTGACGGTGGCCTGGAAGCGGTCGGCGGTAACGTCCACATAGACGCTGTCGAAGTTCA
>OGRA01003886.1_pt1 | contig 10888 bp, 9 predicted proteins | sample 1553351 | NCBI WGS metagenome assembly OGRA01 (sample SAMEA2580056, study PRJEB22360) | human gut metagenome | biome: human gut; feature: human-associated habitat; material: faeces | place: Denmark | collected 2008/2010
GTCGAAGGCGTCGAGGACGTGACCCGGTACGGGCTGACCATCCCGTTCACGCGATGGCTGTTCGCGTACAAGGCCGGCCTGGCCGCCGAGGACTTCGCGATCTCGACCAAGGAGGACTTGGAGCTGGCGGAAAGGGAGCGCGCGGCCGAAACGACTTCCGCCGCTCCCGGCGTTCCGACGGACGGGAATCGGGATTCGACGCCGCCCGCCACACCCTCGGCCGAAACGCCGTCCGACGACACCGGGAAGGACGAGGCCGAAGACGCCGTCCCGGACGCGCAGGGGAATGAGGGAGAAACCGACGCCACGCCGGAGCCGAAGAACGGCGCCGATGGCGAGCCCGACGGGGAGGACGTGCTTTCGATTCCCGAATCAAGGGAGATCGGCGACGACCAGGCCGAACGCGAGGCGCTGATAGGCCAGTTCGTCGCGCGAACCCAGATGCGGGACACGTACTATCCGAACCTCGCAAGCTTCGTGGAGCTGCACGTGGCGAACATGTGGCCCTACCAGCAGGGCGTGATGACGAAGTTCCTGTGGGTGCCGGACTGGTGGCGGTCCCCGCCGCTCATCTACCAGCTCGACGCGTTGTGGCGCGCCTACGAGAACGCCCGACGCCAGCCGGGCCAGATGATGATCTTCAACATCCAAGCGTTCGGCCTGCTCGACCGGGTGTTCAACAAGGACACCGGCCTCGTGGCCTCGCTCGGCATCGACGAGAACGGGCACACGACCGGGCCGGGCGAGCCGCTGCCATGCGAACGCCCGCCGAAGGGCTGGCGGCGCAAGGCCATGGAGCCCCTGCGCCCGGTGCGCCCGAAGGAGATGGAGGAGGCAGCGGCGGCCATCCCCGACAGGGAACGCCCGCCGCGCCGGCCGAACATAAAACTGCACGCGATCGGTAGGAACCAACAGGAAGGAGGCCGATGATGTCGGCGATGGATCCCGAGGACGCATTGGACCAGCTGCTCAACAGCACATGGAGCAACATGGCCCAACAGCTGAGCATGCTCCACCGCTCACTGAGCGCGGACATACAGCAGCAGCAAAGGGAACGCAAGGCCGAACAGGCCCAACAGGCGAGGTTGCAGGCCGCGGAGATCAAGGAGATGGAGGCGCAGCGAGCCCGCCTGCTGTCTTGGGAAAGCGCCCACAGGCGCGAGCTGAACAACGGGTTCGAGAGCGTGCTGAACGCGACCGTGCTCGGCGCGAGGGGCTGCGCGCCGTTGAGCGACACAAGCCTGCTGAAAGCCTGGAACGTCAGCGAAATGCTCGTCGGCACGGACCCTGGCTACGCCGCCCAGCTCAACCGGGCGCGCAACCTCATGGAGACGGAATGGTCGCAGCGCCATCCCGGCGAGACCATCGGACAGCAGGCCGACCGCGTCATGAACAACGTCACCATCACCTACGTGGACCGCACGCCCGCCCTCGAGGACACCCTGGCCGCGTTCGAGAAGGCCGGCTTCACCGTCAGACTCGACCACGACGACACCTCCCCGGACGAGTTCAGGGCCCGGCACGACGGCGAGACGTTCCATGTCGCCCCGGAGAACGGAGAGGGATGGAACGGGCAGCGGAACGATCTGATCGCCGAATGCGTGATGATGCAGGCCGTCGTGTCCGTGGACGAGGCCGGCCAGCAGATCAGCCACCTGCGCGACGCCGGACTGCCCGAATCCTCGGGCGGGGACAACCGCAGCGAGGGAGACGAACCGTCCAGCCTGTTCGAGGGCTCCATGAACGAGAACGAGAACGCGGCGCCCGTCTCCGACCTGCCCGAACCGTCCGGAGATGACGACGTGGAGAAACACGACGGGACGTCCTCCGGAGACGATCCGGTGGCGGACGGGGGAAAGACGGACGACGTCCCGACCGAGACGCCGGCCCCGGAGAAAAGAAGGAAAATGACCGTCGAATCCGAGACCGGGGGAGACCTGTCATCCAGTGAGACCACCGGAGAGGACAAGACCGACCTGGTAGACCTGTACGAGCCGGAGGAATGGGACGGGCCGGACCTGTTCGGCGCGTACAGTCCCGAGCAGGAGGCCAGGATCACGCCGCCCGCGGCGCCGGCCATGGAGCCGTCCCTGCCGGACGTCCCCACCGTCAAACAGGCCGGACGGTAGGACGCGTCCGACGTCTCGGTCCGCGGCGGCGGACGCGTCGTCTCCCTCCTGTGGGATGAATGCGGTTGATTCGGCCGCGCCGGCCGGTAGAATCGTGGAATATGATGGCTTTGATTGATTTCGAGGGGTGCGAGAAATCCCGTAGGTTCTATGCCGGAAACGCGGGCCGCAAGATCGGCGTCGTCTGGAACGGGGGCAACTGGATCCTCAAGTTCCCGGGGCCGACGGGACGTCTGCAAGGCTCGGTTCCCTCGTACACGACGGCGCCCCTGTCGGAATTCCTCGGATCGCATGTCTACGGGATGCTGGGCATCCCGGTGCACGAGACCGTGCTGGGCATCCGAGGAGGCAAGGTCGTGTGCGCGTGCCGGGATTTCACCGATGACGATTGGGAACTGGTGGAGTTCCACGATCTGAAGAACTCCCTGTCCGACGACGAACCGGGATTCACCGAATCCGCCTCCACAGGGTCGGGGGTGGTGCTGGCCGATGTGAGGGCCGCCATCAACCGCATCCCGGAGCTCGCCGGCATCGATGGGGTCCGGGAACGTTTCTGGGACATGTTCGTCACCGACGCGTTCATCCGCAACATCGACCGCAACAACACCAATTGGGGCGTCCTGTCCGACAGGAAGGGCCACTACCGGCTCGCGCCCGTGTACGACAACGGCAACTCGTTCAACAACAAACGGACCGAAGCCGCGATCGAACGGCGCCTGTCCAAAGACGAACTGATCCGTCAGGACGCCCTCGACGTGAGGTCATGCTACATCACCGACAAAGGCAAGCCGATCGCGCCGCTCAAATACATCGCGTCTGGACAGGATCCCCAGTGCACGCTGGCGTTCGGCCGGTTCATGGAACGCTACGAGCCCGACCGACTGTACTCCCTGATCGATTCGATCCCGGAACAGGCCATGGGGGTGACCGTCCTTCCCGAAGGTTTCAAGGAATACCACAAAGCGGTCATGGCATGGCGGTACGAGAACGTGTTCGTCCCCGCATGGGAGGATCTGCGCGGTTCGGCCGTGTCCGGCGCGCGCCCCGGCGATCGGGACCTCGGTCCGGCCGAACCGTTTGGAACCGGGATCCCCGGCGTCTCGGCCGAGACGAGGCCGGGTCCCGTGAGATGATACTGGTCCGCGGCATCAGGGCTTGTGGGCTTTCCCATTCTCATCGCGCCCATCGTCTCCGATCGCGTCTGGCGTCTCGGCCGAGAGTTCGTCTTTCATGATCTCGGCCGAGAATCCATCCCCGAGCCCGTACCGTTCGGACAGCCTGTCGAACACGCGCAGTCCCTCGCGCAGCGCCTCGTCGTATGCTTCCGGCTCGTCTTCCCCGCGTCTCACGTTCACGGCGACGTGGAACGCCTCGTCGATCAGCCGTTCCATGTCATGCGTGGAGAGATTCGCAGGCCGCCGCTCCAGGCCGTCGGCGAGGAACGGCGGGCGGTTCTCCATGCTCGCGTGCCATTCCTGTACCGCCAACGATTCGGAGCGCGCGTCATGCGTCCAGCCGTTCCTTAGTTCCTTCAACCGCATGTCCGCGCCGAGGTCGGTCGCGTTGAACCGTTCCGTCCAGCCGTCCCTGCTGCGCCAGGTGATCCGGTATCCGACCACCTGGTCCGGCGAGTCGAAGGATCCCTTCGCCACGCCCTTGCACAGACGCGGGTCGATGCTGAAGCCCTCGCGGCGGACGCGTCGGATGAACTCGTCCTCGCTCCGTGACGCCTTCGCGCACGCCTCCACGATTCGGCCGACGTGCTGTTTCGGCATCGTCTCCGCGGCCACGGTCGCGATCCGCCGGACGCGCTCGTCCCTGTCGAGCGCATGCCAGGGGAGCGGCCCGTCGTAATCCTCCTGTGCTTTCCATTCGGCCCAGCGACGCCATTCCGCATACCGGTACCTGACCTGGCTTTCCGTGTTCGACCGGCCGATCTCGACGAGTTCGGACCGTTCCCGTTCCATTCCGCGGCATGATCGCTGCGCGGCTTTCATGTCGTTGTATGTGTTGATCCATCCGTCGTCCGTGGCGAGCTGCACCATCACGTGCACGTGGTCGTTGCCGTTCCTGCTCAATCCGTGGCGCACCGAGAGCCATGTCACGCCTGCCGGGGCGTCGCCGTCCAGGATGCCCATGCGTTCCAGATAGTCGCGGACGATCGCTTCCCATTGCCCGTCCGTGAGGATGCCCTGGCCGGCCTTGATGGACAGGGAACAGTGCCACACGCGGTCCTTGCCGTGCTCCCCGCCGGGATTGAGCCTGCCGCGCCGGTCGCGGGGGAAGGGATCTCCCTTGCGTTCCCTGACCCGGTAGCGCCGGTCGAAGCGTTCCCCGATTTTCGCGTACGATTCGTCGGGATGCCCGTCGAATCCGAACGAGTCGAGCAGGTCGTCGCTGCACGCGACGAGATGCTGGTTGGCGTGCTCGTTGTGCCGTCCCTTGCCGAACAGATACTTCACTAGTCCCGCGGGATCCGAACCGCGGCTGATCTTCGGAATCATGTCATTATCCTCGGTTGGAAACCGACCATCGATGGCACACGGTGTCTACAGATTCGTGATTGAAAACGGTCATATCCCATCCAAAGATGTCTGGAACGATCCGTCGATGTCTAAGCGAGATTGGATCAAACCGACAATTTTATTCCGGGAAAAAGGGAAAACCACGACGGCCCTTTTATATCATGCCTGTATAACAGGAATCATATGGAGGAACAGGAATGGACATCGAAAAAATATCGAAGTATCTTCTAACCACTGTCCTGAAATTATTGAAAGGTGTTCCTGATTTATGGAGGGCGGATGTCTCCCGCATCATCAAGGAACTCAAGGAAATGGTGGAATTGGAATCGCATGCTGGTGAAAGACAGCGATCTGTTATCAGAGCCCACCGTGAGTTTCTTGTCGACGAAGCCGTGGAACGCCTTGCCTACGAGACTTACACGCGGAAGGGACTGAGATTCTGGGCAAACCAGCAAGAGCTGGTATGCGGTTATTTTTCGCTTTTCCTCGTCGGAGGCTTATATGGGATTGACGTCGGACTGCTGCTACTGGTCTGTGTCATGTCTCAAGATATGAACGGTGCCGCGGCGGTGGGTAAGCTTCTTATCGCCTTTGCCGTTACCGCCTCATCGACCATACTGGCCGCAATGATTGGCAAACGGATATACACACACGTGGCGTTGAGGAAACAGTTCCGCCTCGACATCTTGGAACGAATTCGTGATGGGGGCAGTGGAATGGATGCTTCGTTCACGCAGGCCATGGAGAAGTCATACAAGCGTTTGCATGAGTACGAGGAAACGAGAAGAGTATGGAAATATCGGATCCTCGTTCTGTCGTGCCTCCTCACTGCCTCCTTGCTCGTGCTCGTCGCCGCCATGGCTTTTAACTGGTGGAGCGGTCTCATTCGTTGCATTGGTGCGGTTGCCCTATGGGGTCCTTTTCTCGTTTTGACAGTCGTGCTTCTGCGTGCGCCGAAACTGTCGGAGGAGGGAGGAACGGTCAATCAGACAGCTCCGAAAATGGAAGCGGAAAGTCATCTGGACAAGACGGTCGCCGACGAACCGGCAAGAGCAGAGCAACACGACGTCCACCATCATGCCATGAGAATCCTTAGGTATCTGTCTGTATTTCTCTTTGCGTTTTCCCTGACCGGGCTTGCTCATTCCGGTAAACGGTCTGATCCAAACCATCGTGTCCGCGGCCGCTGCTGACGTTCCAACAATGGTACGACGGCGCCCGTCGTCTGCGTCGCCGCCGAGCTTGATTTCGGGATCGAACGGACATATAGTCGTCCACATGGATTGGGAGAGCCCGATCGGCGAAGGCCTTGGCAGAGATTCCAAGGCCTTTCGTTTTTCTTCGTCCATCTCCCCGCTCCCGTGATCCCGACTTAATAGATGGCATCCATTCCATCCGGCTGGCGAACGGTTCAGCGGCCAATCTGATCCGACAGGCGTTTGATGGTGTCTGAAGCTTGGACGAACAGGCGCGCGCAGTCCCTCACGGCCTTCGCGGCCGAGTGTTCGTCGTCCATGCTCGCGCTCATGTCGCGGTTCGTGTTGCGCGCGATCTGGTTGACGTTGTGTCCGATATGCCAGATCTCCGTCCTGATGGCCTCCAGTTTTTCGACGATGGGGGCCGTCTCGCATTTCTTTTTCGCGGCTTCGAGGTCGGTGCACGTCTCGTGCGCCTCGACCAGGTAACGCGAGACGCTGACGCCGTTCATGTCCGCGGACGCGCGGATCTCCTCGAATTCCTGGTCGGAAACGCGGATGAAGATCCGCCTGCCGCGGGTCCGTCCCGTCCTGTGCTGCTGGTTCCTGCCCATGGGGCTCATGCTCCTTTCCATGTTTCCGGGCGTCGCGGCCGTTTCGCCGTTCGCCCTCGCCGACGTCGCCGGCGACGTCGAAACCACCGTCATGGCGCCGTGTGCGGCGCCGTCCAAAAGCCTTCGGCACTCGGGTCAATGCCAACCGCCATGGCGTGGTCGGGGCCGTTTCGGTTTGTGCGCACAAACCGTATAACTTGCTACACCATCTTTTTCGATCACATGACTGGGCTGGTGACCAGTCACTTGCTCAGTCACGTTCCCGGTCACATGATGGGTCACATGACCCATCATGTGACTGATCATGCGATTGGCTTTATGTCGGTCGCGCGCTCGACCATGTGACAAGTCACATGGCTAGTCACATGACCGGGCGACTGGCTGGTCATTCCATGCCTCCCGCAGTGGCGGGCTCTTCCATCTTCCGGAGCACGTCGCGTATCTCCTTCTCGACGGATTCGTTAGTGATGCCGTCCGGGAAGGCCCAGTTCGCGTCCGTCGCGAGCCTGATCTGGGCATGAATGGTTTCGGCCACATACGCCGACCGGACAAGCCCGCACTTCGCGGCGCACCGGGTCACTGCCTCCCATCCGGCATCCGTCAGCCAGATGTTGCGACACGTGCGTTTCGGACCCCTGTCTTTCGTGTTCCCGGACGGCAGTGGCCGGCGCATCATTTCTTCAACGTCATCCAGGCTCCCTGCGTACATGCTTTCGACGCCCGGCGGAATCAGCATCCACCGTTCGATCAAGGCGACTTGGTATCCGCGCGCCAGGCTCTCTTCCTTCAACTGTTCGTATCCGGCATCGTTGATCATCGCCACGATGCGGTGCGGAAACGCTTTGCCGTGTTTCATCATCCAACATCCTTTCCGTATTCGCAGACGGACTCGTCCGCCCATAGGCTGCTCGTCTCGGATGGCTTTTGGAAGACGCCTCTTCCAAAAAAGGAAGAGGCGTCTTCCGGCATTCCAGCCGGGATTGCATGCGTCCCGTCCCATCCACATGATCAAGCCAACCATGGTTCGGATGGGCGGGCGGCGCACGACGTCTACATGTTTCCGGTCATTTGCCGAAATCGAACGCGACGCCGCGTTCCTTGTCGGCGACCAGCCGGGCGTCGAACTTTTTCCCGTTCTTCGATGTGAATCCCTTGACGAGGACGGCCTGGCCGCCGAGGACCTTCCGCACCTGCGCGTCGGTGAGGGTCTTTCCCGCGATCGTCGGGAAGATCCGGTACCCGCATCCGTCGGTTCGTTTCCATGTGCCGTCGGCCTGCTTCTCGTTGCGGTTGGTCGAGCACGTCCACGTCTTGCCTCGTTTCACGACGTTCCCGCCGCAGCGGGGGCATCGGCCATACGATTCAGTCTTCCCGCCGCTCTGGCCGACGTGCTCGGCTTTCACGTTGGCGGCGGCGGCGGCCGGGGTGGCGCGCGCGGATCCGATGACGAATCTCGTACACGGCGTCCGCGTCCGCGCCGCCGCGTTCGACGTCGCCCAGACTGCGTTCCATGTCCGCGGTGAGCGAGACGTCCCGGAGCCTGGGGGAGACGACGTCCACGAGCGTGCGTCCCGCCTCGGTCGAGCGCAGCTGTTTGCCCTTGCGCTCCATGTATCCGGCGTGGACGAGCTTTTCGATCACGTCGGCGCGGGTCGCGGGCGTGCCGATGCCGCCGGAATGCGATTCGTCATCGTCCAGAGCGGCCTTCAGGTCCTTGTCCTCGACGTATCGGCTTGCGTGCTCCATCGCGGCGAGCAGCGTCGCCTCGGTGAACGGCTTCGGCGGTTTCGTCCTGCCCTCCGCGACGGAGGACTCGCTTACCGGCCTCAACGAGACTCCCGTCGAGAGGTTCACGGGAATGACGTTGCGGGCGGAAGACGCCTCTTCCTCATCCGCGTCGTCCCCGCGGTCGGCCTTCGCCGGTTCGATCGCCTTCCATCCCAGGCTCACGGGCTGGTCGGAACGGCTGGTGAAACGGCATTCACCCTCGGGCAGGCGGCATCCCTCGTCCGGATGGCTCTCGCACCAATGCGGATCCAGGTTCGCGATGACCTGGACCGTGTCATGCACGTAGTCGTCGGCCGTCGCCTCCCACATGCGGCGCACCACGCGCACGAGCGTCAGACGCTCGTCCCCGCTCAATCCGTCCAGCACGGTCCTGTCGACGTTGCGGGTGGGAAGGATGGCGGTGTGTCCCGAGACCTTCGAGTCATCGACGGTCAGGTCGAACCGTGGAGCGGAGGGAAGGTCTTCCACGCGGACGAATCCGTCGACGCGTCCCGGACCCTTCGCAAGATCTCGCAACGTGTCGAGGTCGTCGTGCGTGATGTACTGCGAATCGGTGCGGGGATAGGTCGCCAGCTTCTTCTCGTACAGGGATTGCAGCGCGGCCAGCGTGCGCGCGGCGGTCAGCCCGTGCAGACGGCTCATGTCCTTCTGCAATCCGGTCAGGTCGTACAGGCGCGGCGGACGCTCATGCACGGTCCTGCGCTGCACGGAGAACACCTGGAACGTGAAGTCCGGCGCGTCCACGATCGACTTCAGAGCCTCCGCGTCCGACCTGTCGTTGAGCCGTTCGCCGGTGAGCGTCCATCCGCCCATCGGAACGACGACCTTCCAGAACGGCTTCTCGACGTGATGGGCGATCTGCCGGTCGCGGTCGGCGACCATCGCGAGGGTCGGGGTCTGCACTCGTCCCACGGACATGCGCTTGTGGTAGACGAGCGTGTACGCGCGCGACGCATTCATGCCGATCAGCCAGTCGGCCTTCGCGCGGATGTCGGCGGACGCGGCCAGCCCCCGGTACTCGTCCTCGCTCCTCATCGAATCCAACGCGTCGCGTATGGCGTCCTCTTCCAGGGATGCGACCCACAGACGCATCATCGGCTTTCGCGGGCCCGCGTACGAGACGATGCGGTGGAAGATGCTCTCTCCCTCGCGGTCCGGGTCGCACGCGTTGACCAGGACGTCGTACTCGTCCGACTTGAGCAGACCCGCGACGACGCGGTACTGGCGGTCCGCTCCGCGCTGTCTGTTGACCTTCCACTTCCATCCGCCCGTCGGGTCAAGCGGCAGGGCGTCCATGCTCCACCTGTCCCAGCCGCGGCCCTGGTACTCGTCCGGCGTGAGCAGATCGACGAGATGCCCCTGGGCCCACGTGACCGCGTCCGCGCCGCATCCTATCCAGCCGTCCTCGGTCTTCCCTCCTCCCAATGCCGCGGCTATGGCCTGGGCCACGGAATGCTTCTCCGCGATGATGAGTCTTCCCATGATGTCCTTCTTGTTCCTTTCCGATCGTTGTCTCGATGGGTCCCGGGCCTTCCGGGATATGGAAAGGCCGCGTCCATGACGGGCGCGGCCGGATTGTTCGTTTTCGGCGTCACAGTTTGACGAAACCAAGCAGCGGCGCGAACACCGCGGCCACGCCGAACAGGGCGACGATCAGGAAGACCACGCCGAACACGTACGCGGCGATGCTCACGGCGGTCCTTCCCGCGACACTGCCTCCCATGTCCATCATCGGACTCTGCATGCGTTTCGCGACGATCGCGCACACGCCCGACATGACGACCGCGAGGAGGACGAGCACGATCTGCAAACCGCCGTTCAGATGCACGGTCCAATCCCACAGTCCGCCGAGCATGCCGGCGACCTTCTCCAGAAGATTCTCCATTCCTGTTCCTTCCTTGTCTGGTTGTCGAATGGCCCTCCCATCATGACGCCGGCCCGCACGGCCGGCGGTGCACGGCGTCTACAAGTTTCGCCCGGAGCCACGGGGCCGGAAAACTTGTAGACATCGTGCCCCGCTGTCCGCCCTTCCTCGGTCCATCCTTGCAAAGGAAACATCAACGACCGAGACAAGGAGCCGAATTTGTCCAACAGCAACAAGGCGCGAGACAAGAGGCGCGACATATCGAAGGCGATCCGCGAATCGCAGCGATCCAGGATGGACGCGCTCGAGGCGTTCGCCCAAGGTCTGACGGATCTCAAGGCCATGCGGACGGAGGTCAGGAGGCTCGAGGCCCGTGTGGACGGCGAGCTTCGGGCCAACGCGAAGGCCGCGGGCAACAGCGTCGCGGACATCAGGAACGTGGAACGCATCGTCAACGAGCTCGCGGACAAGGAAGAGGGCTCTTCCGAACCGTCCGCGTCGGACGGGCCGGACACGGGAAGCGGCGACGGCGAGGGAAGCCAAGCCTGGACGGAGGGAGAGTGATGGCCGGCAGGAAGGCCCCTCGCCCGTTGCCGCGGCCGGTCCGCTGGCTCGCGATGTTCCTGGCCCTGGTGTTCGTGGTGTCCCTCGGCATGGTCGTCAACCACGAGTCCTCGAAGGCGACCGGCGGCGCGTCCGACGCGTCATCGTCGACTCCGGCCAAATCCCCGAAGGGGAAGAAGGCCGCCAAAACCGTCGGCTACGGCGGACT
>OGRA01003894.1_pt1 | contig 10868 bp, 6 predicted proteins | sample 1553351 | NCBI WGS metagenome assembly OGRA01 (sample SAMEA2580056, study PRJEB22360) | human gut metagenome | biome: human gut; feature: human-associated habitat; material: faeces | place: Denmark | collected 2008/2010
GATACTACCGCACTGAGCAGCATCCTGGAAGGATATAGCGTTGAGATCCCGACAACAGCTCTGGCACCGCTTTTTGTACTCTGGTTCGGATATACGATCTGGAGCAAGGTGCTTGTGACGGTGCTGATCACATTTTTCCCGATCACGATCACGGTATTCGACGGATTTAAGTCGGTGAAGACGGAGATGGAAGAGCTCTTGTTTACCTTTGGCGCGGATAAACGCCAGATTTTTATGAAGTTAAAGGTTCCGGCTGTCCTGCCCTGCTTTTTCTCAGCGATCAAGATGGCGGTTCCGTTATCGATCATCGGAGCGGCCATCGGTGAATGGCTGGGAGCTCAGAGCGGACTTGGATACTTCAGCAGGAGGATGATGACACAGCTTGATGGAGCCGGAGTGTTCGCACCGATCTTATTGTTATCGGTGGCAGCGATGGCGGCTGTCTGGGTGGTCACACTGCTTGAAAAACGGATCATTCACTGGAGAAATGAGTAGAAAACACAACATGAAATTCTGGCTGACCAGTGAAAGAGCTGGACAAATTATTTTGATAACGAAAGGAAATGACATGAAAAAAGGAATGAGAATCGCTGCAGCGGTGATGGCTGCGGCTTTCAGTATGACAGTACTTGCAGGATGCGGTAAGAGTGAGACAAAGACAGCGGAGACGACGGCAGCGGAGACACCGGCGGAGAAGGATAACGACATAAAAAATAACGAATAGGAGCAGCTTGCTATGAATACAAAAATCAACGAGATTTTACAGGAGATCGAGTCCGTTATCGTCGGCAAGAATGAGATTGTCGAGAAGATCTTAATGGCCATTCTGGCGCAGGGCCACGTTCTCATGGAGGACGTGCCCGGCGTCGGCAAGACCACGACAGCCATGGCCTTTGCAAAGGTCCTTGGGCTGGAAACGCGCCGTGTGCAGTTTACGTCGGACACCGTGCCGTCAGACATCATCGGCTTCTCGGTCTATGATAAAAAAGCGGACGAGTTCGTCTACAAGCCCGGCGCGATCATGACGAATCTGCTGCTGGCGGACGAAATTAACCGTACCTCCAGCAAGACGCAGTCCGCGCTGCTGGAAGCGATGGAGGAACACAAGGTCACGGTGGACGGCAAGACGTATGCTCTGCCTGACCCGTTTATCGTCCTCGCCACGCAGAACCCGGTCGGTTCTGCCGGCACGACGATGCTCCCCAATTCCCAGCTTGACCGCTTCCTCATCCGCGTCAGCATGGGCTACCCGGACCACAAGAGCAGCGTCAACATTCTCCGCGACCGCCATGTGGATAATCCCCTTGACCGTGCCTACGCCGTGGTCAACAAGGAAGAACTGCTGGGACTGGTGCAGGACGTGCGAAAAGTGGATATGCGCGACGCCGTTCTGGACTATGTGACCACGCTCGTGGAAAAGACCCGCACCCATCCGCAGGTCGCACTCGGCGTCAGCCCGCGCGGTGCGCTGGCGGTCTGCCGGATGGCAAAGGCGTATGCGTATCTCAATGGACGTGACTTCGTCATGCCGGAGGACGTCGCGGCGATCTTCCCGGATGTCTGTGCCCACCGTCTGATGCTGAACAGCAAGGCCCGCATGATGGAGGAAAAGCCGGAATCCGTTCTGGCCGAGATCCTCAAGACAACGGATATGCCGGTGCTGAAAAAATGAAAATAGTACGAAAATTCGTCTGGCTGCTGCTGACGCTGGGGCTTCTTGCTCTCACCGTCCAGACAGCCAGCCCCATCGCGCTTGGCCTTGCCGCCTGCATGGTGCTGCTGCCGCTTTTGTGCCTGCCAATGAACCTGTATGCGGCGAAAAAGCTGAAGCTGACGGTCAGGCTGCCTGTGAATCTCCGCAAGGGCGAGGGCGGCACGGCAGAGCTGACCGTGCAGAACCCGACTGTTTTCCCAATTTGCCAGATTTCCTGCCGTGTGCGCTTGGAGAACCAGCTGAACGGTGAGCCGCAGACCGTAAATGTGAGCAGCGGCATCTGGCCGAAGGGCAGGCGGACAATGAAGATTTCTCTGCAAAGCCCGTGGTGCGGACGCATTCGCCTGGCCGTGGAATCTGCCCGTCTGTATGACTGCTTCGGCCTCATCGGCGTGAAAACGCAGCCTGACGCGCACGGGGCCTGCGTCGTGCAGCCGGATACGTTCCTGCAGACGCTGATGCTGTCTCCCGCTGCGGCGCACATCGACGATACCGAGGATTATTCCAACGAGCGTCCCGGCTATGACCTGTCCGAGATGTTCCAAATCCGCGATTACGTTCCCGGCGACAGCCAGCGGCAAGTCCACTGGAAGCTCAGTCACAAATATGGCAAGCTTATTGTAAAAGATCCGTCGCTGCCCATCACGCGCTCTGCCGCGGTATTCTGGGAGCGCACGGAAGAAAATCCAACGGCAGACAGAACGGATGCAGAAGCCGAGATCGTCGTTTCCGTTTGCCGGAATCTGCTTTCCCAGTCCGTCCAGTTTACGGTGGGATGGAACGAGGGCGATACAGGCCGCTGTGTGTTCCAGCAGATCCGGGATATGGACGACCTCATCGGCCTGCTGCCGCGCCTGCTCACGGCGCAAGCGGCTACAGGCGTCAGCGGTGCGTCGCTGCTTCTCCAAGAGGTACCTGCCGGAAGCTGGTCGCATCTGATTTACGTTTCCGGTGAACAGCAAGCAGAAACGGAGCAGCTTTCCTCGATTGGCCGCCTGACCGCGCTTGTCTGCGGCGAGCAGTTCAATGAGAAGGACTACGCCGCGCAGCTCTCCGAGCTGGAACTGTAAGGAGGGCAGGCTATGAAGAACAAAAGAAATACCGGCCTGTGTGCCGGCGTTTATCGGGAAAGCAGCAATCAGAAAAGTACGCTCTTTGATCTGCTTGCCAGCATCTTGATTTTCCTTGCGCTTGCCGCGATTTGCTACACGGTAAGCGGCTTTACTGCAATGCTCTGTCTGCTGGGTGCAGGCGTTCTGACCTGCATTGCAGCCAAAATCATCCGGCATTTCGGAAAAACGAAGCTGCTGTTCCCCATTCTGTTGGCGGCACTGCTGCTCGTTGTCCTGTTTGCACGAAATCCGCTGCTGAACGGTTTCGGCGCGGCATGGAATACGCTGCGTGACCTTTGGGCGGCGGAAAAAGGCATCCTTCTGCCGCTTGCCGAAACGGACGGCACCGGCCTTTGGCTGGCCGGGATCGTAACAGGTATTCTGCTTGCAATGGTGAGCGTTGCGCTCTCGCGCGTACCGACATTGACAGCGGTTTTGCTGGCAGCTTTGAGCGTAGCGGCAGCATTCGTGCAGCCGGGCGTCCTGCTCCTTGTTGCGGCAGCGATTGCTCTGCTGATGCTGACCTGGCAGAGAAGCAAAGACATCGTTTCTGCGGCGAGCTTCCTGCTCGTGGGCGTAATTGTCACGGGCGCGGCTATGCTGGCGCTTCAGACAGGCGCGATGCAGAATCTTTCGCAAAATGCGAAGGACGCTTTGCATCACTGGCGCTACGAAAAAGCGGAAGGAGTTCTGCCGGAAGGTGATCTGTCCAAACCAGTCGTGAAAACAGAAAGCACAGACACCATCCTGTCTGTCACGGCGGATACGGCGCAGACGCTCTATCTGCGCGGCTTCGTCGGTGATACCTACGAAAATGAAACATGGACGGCGCTGGACGCAGAAACCGCCGCAGAGGAAAAAGACCTCTTTTACTGGCTGCATCAGTCCGGCTTCTATCCGCAGAGCCAGTTGGCTTCTGCTGCCCGGCTGATGGGCAATTACCAGTCCGGCAGCGTCAGTGTGCAGAATCTTACCGGGTGCAGTCTGTACCGCTACGAGCCGTGCACGATTCTTCCGGAACGCGCAGGGCTGGCAAGAAACAAAATTCAGCCGTCCGCAGTCGAAACGAGCGGTCTGCGCGGTGAACGCGGGTATTCCTATGAGACGGTTTCGGATGCGCAGACGCTGCTGCCGGAGCTGCTGGACTTTTTGCAAAATGACACGTCGGACGGCGTGAAATCGTACTTACAGATGGAAAGCGCGTACCGGGAATTTGTGTATTCCTACGCGCTGACCGTTCCCGCGGAGTTCCGCGCGCAGCTCGGCGCAGTGCTGGATCAATGCTGCGCAAGCTACGGCCCGGCAAACAGCCTGACGAAAGAGCAGGCGCAGACGGCGGCGCTGGCATTTCTGGAATCATGCTTTGACGGAAACGGCGATATCGCGCTGCCGCTGGCAGATACCGCAGACGGCACGACGTACCAGTACGCGACCGTTGCCGCCTTGGCGCTCCGCTACTACGGCATCCCCGCCCGCTATGTCGAGGGCTATACGGTCAAGGCCGCAGAAAACGAGCCGACGAATGTAGACGCAAGCGCCGCTGGCGCTTGGGTCGAGGTCTATCAGGACGGCATCGGCTGGCTGCCGCTGGCGTTGACACCGGGCCTCGAAGATCTTTCCGCCGAACAGACCGAGAGCGGCATCAAGCCAGTCGGCGCAGGAAAAGAAGGCAACGGTGACGGCCCCCGCGTAACAGAGGGGCAGGAACTGGAACAGGACGACGCGGAACCGGACAACTCGGAGGACAACACCCCGGACGGCGGCCAGCGGACAGGGCTTCTCCACAAGCCCGCGTTCTGGATCATCCTCATTGCGGCACTGCTGCTTCTTTTGCTTGCGGCTGTCTTCATCCGTCATGCGGTCATCCTCAAAAAACGGAACGAAGCGTTTATGCAGGAAGACCCGTCCGCCGCGGCTGCCTGCCTGTTTACAGACTGCGCATCGCTGCTGGCCGCGATGGGTCTCAAGCGCGGCACAGGTTCCATGTTGGAGCTTTGTGAAACGGCAAAGGAGCAGCTTGGTGAGGATTACGCCGCGAAGCTGCACGATATGACCATGTATAATGCGCAGGCGCTGTTTTCCAGCCGTGCGATCTCGCCGGAACAGCTCGCAGAAATGCGAACATTCCACGACACGACGCTGGAAAACCTGAAAACCCACACGAACTGGCCCAAAAAGCTGCGGCTGAAATGGCTGAACTGCCTGTATTGAGGAGGAATTTTGATGAAACTGAAACGAATGACCGCCGCATTGCTCCTGCTGGCAATGCTCCTGTCCTGCCTGCCGCTCGGCGTGCTGGCAGCGGACGCAGAGCCGGTCGAAGAGCCGGGAACCGTAGACGCTGTGCCCGTAGAGGATACCGGCACGGAAGAAATTGCAGAGGAACCTGTGGAAGAAGCCGCAATTTCGACACAGGCGGTCAATGCAAACAATTACTTCTATTTCTCCGCCGAAACAGCAAGTAAACTGCTCATTGCGCCGGTGCGGCTAGCCTTTACGGACGGCCAGACCATCCGGCAGGCGCTGAACGCCAGTAAATACAGCTTTACGACGGACGCCAGCACCGGCTTTATTTCGGCAATCGAGGGCGTCATCGGCAACTATATCTACGGCAGCACGCCAAGTGACGTTTCCATTGACAGCGCTGCCAATACCGTGACGCATTTCAGATTCAGTGAAGCTATGAACAGCACCCCGTCTTCCGGCCTGCAAACGCTGATGCAGGTCATGGCGGACTATCTGGAAGAAGATTCCGATGTGCAGAATGTCGCAGCAGACGAATATCAGACGGCGATTAACGGCTACTTGGGTGTTACCAGTGAGAACGCACAAAGCTATGCAGCTGCGATCACGGCGAAGATCAATGACTATAAAGACGGCCAGAAAACCCAGTATACCGTGACCTTCTCCGGTTATTCCGGCGATAGCTATACTGTGTCCGCCGTCAATGACTACGGAAAGCAGTTTACAGACCCCAATCATACCGGTACGCTCCAACTCCCGGCAGGCGGCTATACCTTCTATGTCCGGCAGGAGAACCGGATGGTCTCCGGCAAGATCACAGTCAGCCGAGCAATGACGGTCAGCGCCAGCCTGCCCAGCGGCGACTGGTTCAATGAGAGCAGTCTGAAAATTTCCAGCGGCTATGACGCGGATTTCGATGCAAACTGCTATGCGTATACGCTGACAGACCATACCGCGACCGTGCAGGTGCCGGACAGCTTTACGGGCCGCCTGTATCCATATTTTGAACTGAGCACTACCGGTGCAAAGGTCAAGGCAGTCTACACGGATGTAAGCGGCGCGGCCAGAGAAAAGGACATCCCGGCCAAGTCCAAGGCGACCAGCATCGACAATGCGCTCTCCCGCGGTGCGGCAGGCAGTACGGTCATTCTCCGCGCCAGCAAGACAGGTTCAGACAACTATACGCAGAGCATGGATCTGACGCTCCGGCTCGACCGTATGCCGACGCTCGGCAGTCTGCGCGTGACCAACGCCGCCGGAACGGCGCAGGCCGCGACGGAGCGCTTCTCCAGCACCAAGACGGAATATACTTATAAGATCCTCGATTCCGAAAAAACACTGAAAATTTATCCGACTGCTACGGTTTCCGGGTCTTCCATCACGGTCAACGGAAACGCGCTGGACGCAGACGGCAGCGTGACCGTAACGGTCTCCGGTGAAACGACGGTTTCAATTCAGGTTTCCTCTGGAAGCTATGCGACGACCTATACATTGACGATCCAACCGGGCCAAGGAAAGAAGGTCACGTTCAAGACTGCCAGCGATGTGACACTGACAGTCGTAAACAGGAACGGTGAAGAGCTGGCGTACACAAAAACGAATGGCAGCGGAGGTACGGTCAATTATCTCTACACGCTTGTACCGGGTGACGACTACTCGTATGTCGCAACGCAGGGCACCTATTACCATGCGAAGAAATCCTTTACGCTTGGCAGCAGCGAGGTTATTCAGGTGTCGGTCAAGCAGGAGGACTGGTTAGCGGAATTGGCGCTTGGAAACAGTGAAAGCAGCAATAGCAAGGGCGGCATTGTTCTTGATGCAGCATTCTCAAAAGCCACACATGCGTACACCGCTGTTGTTCCAGACTATTCAAGCACCGTGTATGCGTGGATTGCAAACGTGGTCGATTTGACGGATCTTTCGAAAAAATATGAGTGCTCTGTCATTTATCAGGCGCAAAGCACGGCAAGTAACGACGGGGGTTCAACAACCATAGCGTTAACGAGCAGAAAACAGACCGGTACGCAGCTGCCGCAGGTATTACTCCCAGGGAGCGCCTATGAAAATACAATTACGTTCCGAGTCACGTATGTGGACAAAGACGATGGCGTAACGTATTACACAGATTACGCAGTCGCACTTTTGAGAACGCTGAGCCTGAAAAATATGGAAGTCTCCTTCCAAGGCGCGCCCGTTACCCTGAACCGCAAAAACAGCAGTCTCGTTGGATACAGTTCCGGTGAAAATGCGTATAGCGTACTTGTACCGGCGGCAGCTTCCTCACTGGATGTCACATTCGAGCTGCATACGGATGCGCCAAGATATGGCGATACCGACAGCGGGTATGAGATTTCTGTAAATGGTGAGCGTGTGCCGTCAGGTGGGACGCTTGCCGCAAAGCTGAATGGCCGTGAGGAGCCGGAGCTTCTCACCATCGAGCTGACGAACCGCAAGAACAAGACCGCAAAGACTATCTACACCATCGAGGTTCAGAAGGCTGCTACCACAGCGGTTACCTTTGAAATGACGCCCACGAATGGGCAAATCTATATCTACGAGTGTGTCAGCGGAAACCGCAGCTGGCCCCAAACGGGGAGAACCTATGCACTCTCAGAGGGCTTTACCTACACCGCAAGCTTCACCTGTGCGGGCTATCGCGGCCAGCAGGCAGAGCTGACGCTGGAAAAGGACGAAAACGGGCAAGTTGTGCTGAAACTCGGAGAAGAAACCTTCACGGATCTTCATGCTGTCCAGATCAAACTGGACGCTGCAGAGGAAAACAAGAAAATTCAGCACAATCTGAACGCTGAATGGGCAGATTTCCGCGGCACATCCTATACCGGAGCGACCATGGGCGGCGGCATGAACAGCAACAATGGCGTTACAGACGCAAAAACGCCGGTCACAGCAGAAAATGGCATGATGTACTGGGCGGTGAAGTTGGGAGAGGGCTATTCCGACGGAGCTGTCAGCAATCCGATTTTGGTGGACGATTGCCTGATTGTCTACGCGGGCGACCATATTTACCGCGTAAATAAGGACACAGGCGCGGTGGAGGCCACAGGCCAGATGGCCGGGAAATCCAGCTTTGCCATCAATGGCCCGACCTATGCGGATGGCATTGTGCTGGTTGGCCTGTCCAATGGACGGATCCAGGCCTTCAACGCAAAAACACTGGAATCCCTGTGGCTGTACACTGACCCGCTGGGCGGCCAGCCGAACTGCCCCATTACAGTCCTGAACGGATATGCCTATACGGGATTCTGGCGCGCAGAGGAGCTTGACGCGAGCTTTGTGTGTATTTCTCTGACCGATGAAGATGTAGAAAAAACAACAGAAGCGAAATCGGCAACGTGGCGGCACGTTCAAAATGGCGGCTTCTATTGGGCCGGAGCCTATGCCTGCGATGACTTTATTATGGTCGGCACAGATGACGGCAAGGACCACTGCTCGTATCTGTATCTGTTTGACCCGCTGACCGGCGCTGTACTGGATTCCAGAAGCGGGTTCAACGGAGATATCCGCAGCACAATTTCGTACGACAAGCAGAGCAGCGCATATTATTTTACATCGAAGGGCGGCATGTTCTACCGCGTAAAAGTTGAAGTGAAGAACGACAGCTACGCCATTACAGCATGTGACGGACTGAAGCTGGACAACGGTGCAAATGATCCAGCCCTTCCGCCGATGAGCACTTCCACGCCGGTCGTCTATAATGGCCGCGCGTATATCGGTGTCAGCGGCACGGGTCAGTTTACGCCATATTCCGGCCATAACATCACGGTCATCGGCCTCGGTGACACAATGTCCATTGCGTACAGTGTGCCGACACAGGGCTATCCGCAGACCAGCGGCCTGCTTACAACAGCGTATGATAGCCATGTCTATGTTTATTTCTTTGATAACTATACGCCGGGAACGCTCCGTGTACTCAGAGATGCACCGAACCAGACGTCAGCTGATTACACCACGCAGGAGCTCTACAAGGGGTATAGCTATCAGGCACCATATGCTATTTTTACGCCTTATGGCGATCAGGCGCAGTACGCGATCTGCAGTCCCATCACTGACAGCAACGGCACGATCTACTTTAAAAATGACTCTGCTTATCTCATGGCGTTCGGCAGAAGTGTTGAAAAAATCGAGGTTACAAAGCAGCCAAACAAGGCGCAGTACGAGGTCGGCGAAACCTTTGACAAAGCCGGCATGGTCGTGACCGCGACGCTTTCGGATGGTTCGATGCGCGACGTGACCGACATGGTGTCTGCGCCGGCAGGTAAGCTTGCAGATGGCACGACGGAGCTCACGCTGGAGTTTGGCCGAGGCCAGACCATGTACCGCAATCTGCCGAATGGCAATAAGATGACTGCCGGCAATAAGATTGCTGCAATTACAACGACGGTACAGATCTCTGTAGGGGAATCGACAGATGCGGTCGAGCTTGCCGACGGTATTACCTGGAGCTTCCGACCGGCAGCCAATACGCTTTCTATTAACGGCGAGATCCCGGAAGGGCATAAGGTCCTGATCGCCTGCTATGATGAAAACGGAATGCTGACAAAGCTGGAGGTGCTGACCATCAGCGGCAGTGTGAAACTGCCGGACAGCGCAAGGATTCGCGTATTCTATATTGACGGAGACAGCAAGCCGCTCTGTGCCGCCGCAACGGTTCTCGAATGATAAGGAGATGCAGCGCATGAAACGATCTGGTTCTAAATTACTTTGTATTCTGCTCCTGCTTTCTCTGCTGCTCTCCCTGACCGCCTGCGGCAAACCGGAAACGCAGCTTGAAAAAACGGCTGGCTATCTGCAAGCGCAGATAGCCGCGCCGGGGACAGGTTCTGTTGGCGGAGACTGGCTGATTTTCGGGCTGGCGCGCTCCGGCGTGAAGGTTCCGCAGAAATACTTTGACACCTATTATGAGAATGTGGAAGCGGCTGTCCGGGAGAAAAACGGTGTGCTGAGTGACCGGAAATACACCGAATATTCCCGCACGGTACTGGCGCTGACGGCTATCGGGAAAAATCCCGCTGATGTGGCCGGATTTGACCTTCTGAAACCGCTTGCCGACTTTGAACAGGTCACAAAGCAGGGCATCAACGGCACGATCTTCGCGCTGCTGGCGCTGGACAGCGGGAATTATGAAATGCCGGAGGATCCGGATGCCGCCGTGCAGGCGACACGGCAGATGTATGTGGACGAGCTGCTTGCGCGGGAGCTGCCGGACGGCGGCTGGACGCTGACCGGCGGCGAGCTGGACGTGGACATCACGGCAATGACGCTGCAGGCGCTTGCCAAATACCGTGAGCAGCCGGACGCGGCGGCAGCTGTGGAGCGCGGCCTTGCAGTCCTTTCCTCCTTGCAGGAGCCGGACGGCGGTTATGTCTCGTGGGGGTCCAGCAACAGCGAATCGGTCGCGCAGGTGATCGTGGCGCTGACGGAGCTTGGCGTGCCGCTGGACGACGAGCGCTTCGTGAAGAATGGCGTTACCGTCGAAGACGCGCTTCTGCGCTTCGCGCAGGAAAGCGGTGCGTTTGTACATGTTCTGGACGGCGGCGGCGATGACGGCATGGCGACGGAACAGGCATTCTATGCACTGGCCTCGATCCATCGGGCCGAAACAGGCGAAACCACACTCTATGACATGACGGATGTGATGCAATGAAGCAGCTTTACAGACTGACCGCGCTTTTCCTGACGCTCCTGCTCCTTTGCGGGTGCGCCGCGGGAAACGGCTACGGCAAACCCGAACGAAAGGAAGGGCAGGATGAATACCTGACCGACCCCGTTCCGGAGGG
>OGRA01003914.1_pt1 | contig 10815 bp, 8 predicted proteins | sample 1553351 | NCBI WGS metagenome assembly OGRA01 (sample SAMEA2580056, study PRJEB22360) | human gut metagenome | biome: human gut; feature: human-associated habitat; material: faeces | place: Denmark | collected 2008/2010
CATCCGGTTCGCAGTCGATCACACACACAACCGTGTTCCGGTTATTGCCGGAACCGGCAGCAACGACACCAAGTATGCGATTGAGCTTTCTCAGGAAGCGCAGGAGCTTGGCGCAGATGGTCTGCTGATCGTTACCCCGTATTACAATAAGACCACACAGCGTGGCCTTGTAGCGCACTACAACGCAATTGCAGATAGTGTAGATCTGCCGATCATCCTCTACAATGTTCAGGTGTTGGATTTGATGTTAGCACAGTAGAAGCACTGGCAGAGCATAAGAACATTGCTGCCATCAAGGAAGCAAGCGGAAACATTGGCTATACCGCAAAGGTAGCTGCAAAGTGCGGCGACAAGATCGACATCTACAGCGGTAATGACGACATGATCGTTCCGATTATGTCGCTGGGCGGTAAGGGTGTTATTTCCGTTCTGTCCAACGTTTTACCGAAGGAAACTCACCAGATGACGCAGTACTGCTTGGAAAATAACTTTGCAGCAGCATCGGAATTGCAGCTGAAGTATTTGCGCTTGATCAACGATCTGTTTATGGAAGTCAATCCAATTCCGGTAAAGGATGCGATGAACCAGCTTGGCATGCCTTCTGGCCCGTGCAGAATGCCGCTTCTGGATATGAGCGATGCGCATAAGGAAGCAATGCGTGAGACTCTGCTGGCATATGGAATGATTGCAAAGTAAGCAGAACAACGTTTACGTGAAAAGAGGCAGGAATATGACAAAAATTGTAATTTGCGGCGCAAACGGAAAGATGGGGCATACTGTTGCCTCTTGTATTCAGGGCCGTGAGGATTGTACGGTAATCGGTGGAATCGACTCCTATACTGCCAAGTATGCGGATTTCCCGATTGTAGAAAAGCCGTCAGATCTGGCGAGTGTGCCGGATGTCATCATCGATTTTTCAAATCCGTCCTCTCTGGATGGACTTCTGGAATATGCACTGGTGAACAATGTGGCTTTGGTTCTGGCGACAACCGGCTATCAGGAGGAGCAGATCGGAAAAATTCAGGCGGCTGCACAGCAAATCCCTGTATTTTTCACTTTCAATATGTCTTTGGGCATCAACCTGCTGGTAGAGCTTGCAAAGAAAGCGGCAACTGTACTGGGCGGTCAGTTCGATATCGAAATCGTGGAAAAGCACCACAATCAGAAGATCGACGCACCCAGCGGTACAGCAATCATGATTGCCAACGCCATTAACGAAACGCTGGACAACGAATACCATTATGTGTATGACCGCCATGCAAGACGGATGAAGCGTGATCCGAAGGAAATCGGAATGCATTCCATTCGTGGCGGTACCATTGTTGGAGAGCACGATGTGATTTTTGCCGGACAGGATGAAGTGATCACCCTGTCGCACAGTGCCGCTTCGAAGACGGTGTTTGCAGTTGGTGCTGTGAATGCAGCCGTTTACCTGTGCGGAAAGCCGGCTGGTCTTTACGACATGAAGCAACTCGTTCAGGAATAACGATTTTTCAAAGAAATTGAAATGAAAAGTGAGTACCTCTTTTCCGCTGTGGAATGGAGGTACTCACTTTTTCTATGTTTGATTTTTGAATGCTTACTTGTGATTTTCAGCCAATTCCTTTTGTTCTTCCTCCAGTGTTTCACGGAAATCTGGACGCTGCGCAATTTCCTCTGTCTTTTGCTCCGAGGTTTGCTTGATGTGATTGCCAATGATCTCTGAAATATCCGAAACGGTAATGAATGCACTGCCATCGTATTTGGCAACAATTCTCCGCAGTTCCATTAGTTCCAAACGAGTGATGACGCAGTACATCATATCTTTTTTGCCGCTGATCAGACCGTGTGCATCCAGAATGGTCATGGTTCGTCCGAGCTTGGCGTAGATTTCAGAAGCAATCGTAGTTCCGTCGTTGCAAATGATGATGGTTTGCTTTGCCTCGTTGAACCCGGTTTCTACCTGATCGATCAATTTAGAGGCGATGATGTAAGTGAGCAGGGATAGGAGTGCACGGTCAATGCCAAACATGAATCCGGATACGGAGAAAATCAAAAGATTGGTTGCCAGAATTACTTGTCCGACAGAAACGGGGATTTTCTTGCTGAGGATCATGGCGAGCAATTCTGTTCCGTCCAGACATGCACCGCCTTTGATGACAAGACCTACACCGATTCCAAGGAGAATTCCGCCAAAGACAATGGAGAGCAATTCATTGTCTGTGATAGGGCTGACATCATGCAGGAGTGCTGTGCAGACAGTCAGGAGAATCATTGCATAGAAATAGGAAAATGCAAATCTTTTTCCAAGCATGCGCCATCCCAAGAGGACAAAGGGAAAGTTGAGAACGAAAGTCACTGCACCAAGCAGAATGCCGGTCTTATAATTTATCATGAGTGCGATACCGGTTAGTCCGCCGTCCAACACAGAATTTGGCACCAAAAACATTTCCAGTGCAATACTGTAAATCATAATACCTACAGTAATCATGGCATAGTGCAGAATAGACGTGACCATTTTGTTGTTTTTCAAATCAACCACTTCCTTTTTGAAACTTATCTTTATTGTATCATAAATTAAGCCGGAATGCAACGGAACATTTTTCGAGCTGCCGGAATAAATTGAAAATAGAAGTATGTTACTTCAAAATCTTTCGATAGAAAAGAGGCTTATGGAATATGCCAAGTGTTTTTTTGAGTCCTTCCACACAGGAGTGGAACGCTTACACAGGCGGCGGGACGGAAGAGGAATATATGAATCTACTTGCAGATCGGATGGAACCATACCTTCGTTCCAGTGGAATTTCTTATGTCCGCAATGATCCGGAGAGAAATGTTGCAGGCGCAATTGCCGATTCCAATGCGGGATATTTCGACGTTCATCTCGCCTTGCACAGCAATGCGGCACCGGAAAATTTGTCGGGGCAATTGCGTGGAATTGATATCTACTACTCTCCATACGATGCATATAGTCAGAAGCTTGCAGTGATTACAGCAAACAATTTTATGAGCATTTATCCCCTGCCGGATAAATGTACTGCTCGTCCAACAACAACCTTGGGAGAAGTGATGCAAACCAAAGCACCGGCAATTTTGTGCGAAATTGGGTATCACGACAATGAGCAGGATGCGAATTGGATTCGGGAGAATCTTACCAACATTGCAATAAATCTGACGCAGTCCCTCTGCGATTATTTTGGAATTCCGCTCGTGGAGGCGGGACCGATTTTCCGTGGAACTGTGGTGACAGATGGAAGCAACTTAAATTTGCGAAAATTTCCATCTATGCAAGGTGAAATCATCGGGTCGATTCCCAACGGTGCATTTGTCACAGTTTATAGCAGAACCGGAAATTGGGATGTGGTTTCTTACCAAGGGCTAATCGGCTATGCAAGCAGCGAATTTATTATGATTTGACAGCTTGCTTTTTTTGCGGTTTTCGAGTATAATAGAAACTGAGAAGAATTGTCTTTGCCAAAAAGCAGGGCAATTTTGATTTCAGAAGATGTATAAAGGAGTTGCAGACAGAAGTGAAAGATGGATTGATTCAGGTCGCTTGTGTAACCCCGCCGCTTCGTGTGGCGGATTGTACTTATAACGCAGAACAGATTGTTTCTGCTTTTCAAAAAGCAGCTGCTGATGGTGCAAAATTGGTGGTGTTTCCGGAACTTTGCCTCACAGGATATACCTGCGGCGATTTGTTTTTACAGGAAACCCTGTTGAATGGTGCAAAAATATCGCTGTCAGACATTCTGGAACAAACAAAGGATATTTCCGCAATTCTGGTGGTGGGGCTTCCCTATGCGCTGGAGGGTGCGCTGTATAATTGCGCAGCCGTCTGCTATGCCGGCAAGCTTTTGGGTTTGGTGCCGAAAAAGAATTTGCCCAACTACAGCGAGTTTTATGAAATGCGGCATTTTGCAAAAGGGCCGGATGCCAATGGGACACTTTCCGTCACATGGCATCAGAATGCGGAAGTGTATGTGGTTCCGTTTGGCGCATTGCAAGTTTTCAGCTGTGCAGAGCTCCCCGACTTTTCGTTTGGAGTAGAGATCTGCGAGGATGTTTGGGTTGGTGATACGCCCTCTGTGGCAATGGCAAAATCCGGCGCAACAATTATCGTCAATCTGTCGTGCAGCGATGAGATCATCGGAAAAGAGAACTATCGGCGCACAATTCTTCAGGCAAAGTCCGGCAGCTTATTGTGTGCATATCTGTATGCTGATGCCGGCGTTGGAGAGTCTACACAGGACATGGTATTTGCCGGACACAATTTGATTCTGGAAAACGGTTCGATTCTGGCGGAGTCGAAGCTGTTTACACAGGGAATCCTTACTGCGGTTGTAGACGTGCAGCGGTTGGCAGGAGAACGCCGCCGTTCCAATACGTTTCTCTCTGAGCCGATGAATACAGTACAAAAGACAACGTTTTCTATGGCGTTGACAGAAACAGCAATGAACCGGTACATTGATTCTACCCCGTTTATTCCCCACGGAAGTCAGATGCTCTCACAGCGATGCGAAAAAATCCTGATGCTTCAGGCAACCGGACTTGCAACCCGTCTGAAGCACATCGGCTGCAAATCTGCTGTGGTGGGGTTGTCCGGCGGATTAGACTCCACGTTGGCGCTGATCGTTATGGTGCACGCATTCCAGCTGTGTCACCTAGATCCTGCCGGAATAGTTGCTGTGACGATGCCATGTTTTGGAACAACAGACCGCACCTATCAGAATGCCTGCCGGTTGGCGGAGGCGTATGGTGCAACGCTGCGTGAGATCCCCATTCAAGACAGTGTGCGGCAGCACTTTGCGGATATCGGACACAAGGAGTCGGTTCATGATGTCACCTATGAGAACTCTCAGGCACGTGAGAGAACACAGGTGCTGATGGATCTCGCCAACCAGACTGGCGGAATTGTCATCGGTACCGGTGACCTCTCAGAGCTTGCGCTGGGTTGGGCGACTTATAACGGCGATCATATGAGTATGTATGCGGTAAACGCTTCCATTCCGAAAACACTGGTGCGGTATTTGGTTTCTTATGAGGCATCGCAGACACCGCAGGAACTCTCCAATATTTTGCAGGATGTGCTGGATACGCCAGTGAGTCCGGAATTGCTCCCGCCGGAGCAGGACGGCACGATTGCGCAAAAGACCGAGGACATTGTCGGGCCGTATGAGCTTCACGACTTCTTCTTGTACTATGTGCTTCGATTCGGATTTGCACCGCATAAGATTTACCGGATGGCAAAGCATGCGTTTGAGGGCGCCTATGATGATGCGGTGATCTTGAAGTGGCTCCGCAAGTTCTACTGGCGCTTTTTCTCCCAGCAGTTCAAGAGAAGCTGCCTGCCGGATGGACCGAAAGTCGGCAGCGTGACGCTGTCGCCCCGTGGCGATTGGCGGATGCCCAGTGATGCCTGTGTTGCACTTTGGCAGAAAGATCTGGAAAACCTGGACTGATTCGAGAAAATTTTGATTCAAAAAGGTGTACAGCGCAGAGAGGAAATCTTGCGCTGTACACCTTTTTCCATTTTGGCTTTTTAGACTTACGCTTTCGGAAACCAAAGGCGGATTGCCTCCGGCATCCATGTGCAGTTATCCAACAGAACGTGAACCAGAATTTGTGCGAGGAATGCGAACAGAATCCCCAGCAGCATGCCACACAGCACATCAGAGGGATAATGTGCACCCAGATACAATCTGGAAAATGCGATGAGCGAGGCGAGAAGCAATGCCGAAATTCCAATCCAAAGCGGAAGCATACAGAGGAAAACGGTTGCAACAGCAAAAGAACTGGATGTGTGCCCAGAGGGAAATGAAAAATCTTTTGGCCGGCGAATCAGGATTTTGAGTTCGTGAATATGGTCAAACGGGCGGATACGTGCCACCAAATTTTTCAGCATTGCGTTGTTAATCATCACAGAAAAGAGCAGTGAAATCAAACCGGACGCAGCTGCACGGCGTGCTTCAGGGCGAAAGAGCAGACATAGGCAGGCAGCAATCCAAATGATACCGCCATTTCCGAGAAATGTGGTGATTTTCATGAAAAGTGTGACGCCGCCCTTTCGCAAATGTTCCTGCATCCACAAGAGCAGCGAGCGGTCCCATCTTTTTAAATGATGCAGCATAGACTTACACTCCTTCCCCAAAGAAATTCGCTTGTAGACATAGTATACCACAAAAATGAAAAAATGACAAGTGGACAAGTCGCAGTTTTTAAGATTTTACGCACTTTTTACACGATGTATTTTCTGTGCTATTTGTTATCAATTTAAATATAGGAAAATCTGGCTCTGTTAAGATATCATAAGAAACTAGAATAAAAAAGCTGTTTAAATAAGACAAAAACGATTGACATTCCACAGAGAATATGGTATACTATATTTAATTTGAAAATTTGAGGAGGTTCCCAATGAAAAAACTTTCAAGAAAAACACTGACGCTGTTGACCGCCAGTGTTTTGGCATGCAATTGCATGCTGTGTTATTCATTCTCAACGTCTGCTGCAGGTGCACAGAAGTATGAGTTTGAAGATGGCACTCCTGTTGGTGCTACGATTCAGGAAAATGGAACAGAGCGTTGGCAGGAAGGCGCTTCTGGCGACAAGTTCGTATTTTTGGAAAATGGCGGAGAGACTGCAACTGTAAATGTTTCCGTAGAATCCACAGGCATGTACAATGTTACAATTCGCTATGCTGCACCGTTTGGAGATAAGCTTCACAATTTGCTTGTAAATGGTGTGGATCAGGGACAGTTTAGTTGTTCAGAGACCGCTGCAAATGAGTGGGCTGATGTTTCATGTGGTACGGTGAAACTGAATGCCGGTGAAAATGAAATCACTGTGAAGAGCAGCTGGGGCTGGACTGACATTGACTACCTGACCATTGAAGAGGCTTCCCTTCCGGATATCTCTGCATCTCAGACGACCTGCTGCGACCCGAGCGCAACTTCTCAGGCACAGAGCCTGATGTCCTACATGGCAAGCGTTTACGGTGAGCACATCATTTCTGGACAGCAGGAAATCTACAAGTATGGTCCGCACGATTTCCCCTATGAATTCGACTATATCAAGGATACCACCGGAAAGCTTCCGGCAATCCGTGGCTTCGACTACCTGAACTGCAATCCGCTGTATGGCAGCGAGGACGGCACGACCAATCGTATCATTGAGTGGGTCAACAACAATCCGTATGATTCAAGCAAGCAGGGTATCGCAACCGCTTCCTGGCATATTACCGTTCCGAAGAACTTCTCCAGCTATACACTGGGTGACAGCGTTGCATGGGCAGATGCTACTTATGTTCCGAAGGAAACTGATTTCGATACCTCCAAGGCAATCGTTGAAGGTACCAAGGAATACGAGTATTATATGCTTTGCCTGAAGAATCTGGCTGCTGAACTGCAGAAGCTTCAGGATGCCAACGTTCCGCTCATCTTCCGCCCGCTGCATGAAGCAGAAGGCGGCGGCGGAGAGACTGGTTCTTGGTTCTGGTGGGGCAAGTCCGGTTCGAAGGTTTACAAGGAACTGTGGAAGCTGACTTACAAGACCCTGACCGAGGAATATGGTCTGCACAACCTGATTTGGGAGTGGAACAGCTATGCATATGAAACTTCTGCGGATTGGTATCCGGGAGATGAGTATGTTGACCTGATCGCATACGATAAGTATAACTGCACTGACTGGTCTAGCGGCTCGGCAGTGCTCAATCACAATGACAGCGCCATCAGCAGCACATTCTATAGCATCATGCAGAAGTATGATAGCAAGAAGATGGTTGCAATGTCTGAGAACGACAGCATTCCGACAGTTGGCAATCTGACTGCAGAAAAGGCTGGCTGGCTATATTTCTGTCCGTGGTATGATGGCGGATCGGACAGCACCAACTTCCTGACCAACGAGCTCTTCAATAAGAAGGACGATTTGATCGAGATGTACCAGAGTGACTACTGCATCACACTGGATGAGCTGCCGGATGATCTGTACAGCAACGGCGGAACAATCACAACGAAACCGACTACTACTTCAGACGGCTCTGAAACTACCACCACGACAAAAACGACTACCACAACCAGTCAGACAACTGAGGGTATCCACGCAAAAATCACCGAGGATAGCGGAAACTACAATATCAGCTTTGCGCCGAAGTCTATGGGTAAGACGGTATATCTGGTATTTGAAGCCAATTCCAATGTTGCCTTTGCTAACGGCTGTCTTGGCGTATCTGCAACTGTAGATGGTACGGATTACTGGGTTTCCTATAAGTGGGAGATTTCAAAGTCCGGCACGATTTCCGTTGATTTGGATAAGGATGTATACAACATCACTTACAACAACGGAAAGGATACTGTAACAGACGAGGATCTGATCGCTAAAATTGTCGAAGTGGTAAAGAAGCAGACCGACGGTATGGTTCAGATTTGGTGGGCAAATGATGGTCCTGGTGAAAGCATTGCGACTTCCAATGTCGTTCTGACCGATGCATATCTGCCGGAATCTAAGGAAGAGGTTACGACCGAGGAGACCACAGAAGCAACCACAACAACAACACTGGAAGAGACCACAACTTCTGTGAAAGTTACGACTACCACATCGGAGTCCGGTGAGACCACTACCACTGCTGTGGAAACTTCTGACACCAGCAAGGAATCCGAGACGACCAAGGAATCTGAGACAACCACAGAAACTACGACCTCTGAAGTTGTGGTAAATCCGACGGATGTTTTCTATGGCGATGTGAACTTGGACGGCAGCGTTGATCTGGCAGACGCAGTATTGCTGAACAAGGCTGTTGCTGGCACGGTAGAGCTGAATGCTACTGCAAAGGCAAATGCAGACTGCGATTCCAACGGAACTGTTACTGCGGACGACAGCATGACCCTGCTGAAGTTCCTCGTACACCTGATCAACGAACTTCCGGTAAAGTAAAATCCGGTTGGCAAACTAATCATTCAATATGGCATTGTAATGAAAACCGGCGCTGATACCATAAAGGTCATCAGCGCCGGTTTCTTGTCTTTTCTGGAGAAATGTGCTATAATAAGAAAATCAATCAGAAAGAAGTGAATTTGATGTTGCATACGAAAAAAACAAGTCAACTTCTGCAACGCCCTGTGATCGTTTGTTTCCTTGCTTTGCTGTGCACAGCACTCTGGGGCAGTGCGTTCCCCTGCATCAAGACGGGATATCGGCTATTTCACATTGCCTCAGAGGATACGGCATCACAGCTGTTATTTGCCGGCGTGCGCTTTTTCTTAGCGGGGATCCTTGTTATTTTATTTGGGAGTCTTCTTCAGAGAAAAGTCCTGCTTTTCCGGAAATCAGCGCTTCCCAAAATTGGCATTGTCAGTCTGTTCCAGACGATTTTGCAATACGTTTTCTTTTACATTGGACTGGCACATACCACTGCAGTGAAAAGCTCCATCTTTGGCGGGACAGGTGTTTTGTTTTCGATTTTGTTTGTCTGTCTGATTTTTCGGCAGGAAAAGCTGACTTCCTCGAAACTTGCAGGCTGTATTCTGGGTTTTTCCGGAATTTTTCTCATTAGCTTTCAGAATCTTCGGAGCTTGGATTTTGGCTTTTCGTGGAACGGAGAGGGCGCTCTTTTGATCTCCAATATCGCCAATGCGCTCTCCCCTATTTTCCTGAAAAAGTTTTCCAAGACGGAGAATTCAGTGATGCTCAGCGGATATCAATTTTTATTTGGCGGTCTTTGTATTTCTGTTATAGGTGTGCTTGCCGGAGGACACCTGTCATTTCAAGGCTTCTCCCCTGTCCTGTTGATGATCTACATGGCAATGATTTCTGCGGTCGCCTATACCGTTTGGGGAATTCTGCTGCAATATAATCCGGTTTCAAAAGTCACGGTATACGGATTTATGAATCAGGTGTTCGGTGTGTTCCTTTCAGCGATCATCTTAAAGGAATGGGATGAAATTCGGTTGCAGACCATTGCCGCGCTGCTTCTCGTATGCAGCGGAATTTACTTTGTTAACCGCAAAAAAGAAGCGAAAGTTTAATTCTTCCATTGATTTCGGAAAGAACCAGCGGAAAGACCCTCGGAAGCACGGAAAGTGCGGTTAAAATAGCTGGCATCCGGAATTCCGCAACTCTCTGCAATCTTTTCCACAGACAGTTCGGTGAACCGCAGCAGCTTTTTGGCATGATTCATGCGACATTGATTCAGGTACTGCATAATGGTGACACCATATTGCTTTTTGAATTCGCGGAGCATGTAGTATTTGCTGATGGAAAAGCGCTGGCTTAGATCTTCCAGTGTGATTTTTTCCGCAAAATGCTCCTCTAAGTAAAGGCGGATTTTCTCCCATTTTTCAATACTCTCCCGTGCGCTGCGCTGATGCTCCTCCTGCGATGCGGTAATTAGCATTGTGGTTAGCTGGGAGAGATATTGGGATGCATATAATTCGCAGTTTAACTCTTCATTTTTCAGTGTATTTTTGATTTGCTCGAAAAGAATCTTGTACGGCTCTAAGCTGGCAGAAATCACAATAGACGGATTGCGCTGCTCGAATAACTCATACAATGCTGCTGCAGTGCAGCCGTTGAAGTGAATCCATGCAATTTTCCACGGGTTGTCAGAACTGCTGCAATGGGAATAGGCGTTGTTGCAGTTTAAAAAGATGATATTCTCTTCGTGTAAATAATATGATTTATTTTTTACAGTAAAGGTACCGTTTCCTTCCAATACCATGACAAACAAATAGGAATCCAGTGCACTTCTTGGACTTTCATGTGCTTTTTTTACGGTTAGTGTTCCAATCTCCTGTACATAAAGAAGTGCTTTTTTCGTTGTGCTGGACGGCGTCCATAAAATGC
>OGRA01003917.1_pt1 | contig 10808 bp, 9 predicted proteins | sample 1553351 | NCBI WGS metagenome assembly OGRA01 (sample SAMEA2580056, study PRJEB22360) | human gut metagenome | biome: human gut; feature: human-associated habitat; material: faeces | place: Denmark | collected 2008/2010
TGTTTGACAGGGACACGCTGTTGTTGTGCCACTATGATGTTAACTTTTTGTACATTGTATCGTTGTATGGTCGCAACAATAAGAGTGCGCAAGCGGCATGGAGAGAGTATGTCCGCAAAGAATTCAGGAATAAGATTCAAAGAACTCTCAATCGACTCTACACATTCAGAACTCTGCAGCCACGTGATGGCATGGATTGTTATCAGTTCATTCATGATAATTTCCAACGTCTGAACGGCAAATTGTATCGTCCGAAGAGTGATAGTAATTATCTGATTCTTGCTTTGATGAAAGATGAAGATTCCGATATATGGAACTCTCTCAAAATAAAATCTGCAACGATAAAAAGGGAAACGGCTCAAAGTAAAGAGCTTTTGGATGCTTTACAGACTCATTTCTATGTCAGCGATCCGTTTGAGCTTGAAACGGAATTCCATATTGATAGCATTGACAATGTAGGTACTTTGGAGCAACTGCCGAAGCAAGAGGTTAGAAATATTCTGACTGGATTAGTCCGAAGAAGCGATGCTGATTGTTCAGATTTTGATAGTCATATAGCAAAAAACTATACGATGGAGAAAATACCGACATCTATCAATGTGATGGACATAGAGTATTTTTTACCGATGGTCGGAGGCCGTATTGATGGCTATTATAAAGTTGAGAAAGTTTATTTTAGCTCAAAGAATAGCAACCTGTGTCTGAAACTCAATCTTTCAACCTATATATCATTAGGGGAAACCAAGATCCCTATTTATCGTACAAAAATGCAACCGGGGGAATTAATCTCAAATGATTTGATGCAAAAATTATACAAACAAATGATATAAGATCTATTTTAGAAGTAAAATTAAACAAATTCAAACGTTTTAAAAACTTATTGATAACTGACATTCCAAAAACAGCAAAGTTGGCAATTCTGCAAAATTTGCAAGTCAGTGATATTCAAATTGGCGATAGCATGAGTCTGTCTGCCCATCAAGTTCAGAAATATATAAAACGAATCCAAAAACTAGACAAGATAGGCCGTGTTTGCATGGCTGGATACCCTCGACTTACGTTGAAGCCGGGGGAATTGAATTGCGGGGTGTTGCGGGGTTAGCGGAGGAGGGAGGTGCGGACGCGCTTGCCTTTGAGCTTTTCGGAGGCGATGCGCGACAGGAGCGTGGCGGCTTCGTCAGCAGGTACTGCGGCAAGCGCGCTGTGATCCTTGACGATTATGCGGCCTATCGACTCGGGCTTCATGCCTCCCTGCTTGATGAGGAATCCGGCTATGTCGCCGCGCGATATTTTCTCCTTTTTGCCTGCGTTGAAGTATATTGTGGCTGTCGAAGTCTTTATGGGGTCGGTCGAGGAGCCTGTAGGCGAATAGCTGCGATCGAATGTGATGTATTCGGGCAGATTATCGGCTTCGGAAGTGATGACATATACTGTGCCTGATGCGTCGACACGCGCCGTGCGTCCGTTGCGGTGAGTCCACGTTTCCTCGGTAAGCGGCAGGTGGTAGTGTATTATCGAGTGTACCGAGTCGATGTCGAGGCCGCGTGCGCCGAGGTCGGTCGACACGAGTATAGGTGTCGTACCGTTGTTGAGCAGGTCGATAGCCTTCTCGCGGTCGGGCTGGTCGAGAGCGCCGTGATACAGCCCCACGGGCAGTCCTGCTTTTTTAAGGTGGTCGAATACTCTCACGGAGCTTTCACGGTGGTTTACAAAGATGATGACTTTGCCGTTGTTGAGCGACTTAAGCAGGTCGATGAGAGTGTCGATTTTGTCGCGTGCCGGGCTCTCTACTTCAACGATGGCGGTGCGTTCTCTCGGTTTTTGACCCTGTTCCAGGAAGTCGATAACTTCAGGCGACGACATCTTCAAGAAGTCGGGCATGTCGACAAGCCGGGTAGCCGATGTGAGGATGATGCGCGACAGATTGGGCATCGTGCGTATAACCTTGCGCATCTCGTCGTGGAATCCCAGTTCAAGTGATTTGTCATACTCGTCGAGCACAAGCACTTTCGTCGTATAGAGGTCGACATGCTTGCGGTTGATGTGGTCGAGCAGTCGACCCGGAGTCGCTACGATTATGTCGGGAGCCGGGGTAAGCGAGTTTTTCTCATCGGCCATGGGGTGACCACCATAGAGTGCCACCGTCTTGTAGCCTGTGGCTATTTCTCGCACTATCCGGTAAATCTGCATCACCAGCTCTCGCGACGGAGCAATTACCACGACCTTGACCTCGCCCGACGGCTTGCCGAGCGCTCGCAGCATTGCTATCGTGAATGCAATCGTTTTGCCCGACCCTGTGGGCGACAGCAGCAGGGTGTTGGCCGATGTTGATTCCATCACGCGCTTTTGCATGGGATTGAGTTCGGCTATGCCGAGTCGTGATGCGATGTTGTCGAGTATGAGCGATAGTTTCATTTCGGTTATGATGTTTTTTTCGTTACAAAGTTAAGCATTAGGCGGCAAATCTGAAATATTTGCTCACATGCTCATATTATATAACAACACACATAGGTTGATAAATGTTAAATAGTGGCAATCTGACATCGCAGTGAACTATTTTTACCAAAAAATATGTTAAACATAGGTGAAATATTTTGAACGTATGTGGAAAAATGCGTACATTTGTATGTGTGTTTTTCATAGTATTAGATTAAGATAAAGGTTTAAACGGAAAGAGATGTCGTGAGACATCTCTTTCTTATTTTATACAATCAGTTGATTTTGTAGCAGTAACATATTTTCACTTAATAAGAATTACGGGCTGCTTCATCTTGGTTCTCTATTGGAAATAAGGCGTGACAGCGAAACCTTCCAGCGTGTATTCGATATTTGGGCCTATCTTCGCAACAAAGGGCAACCGTATCATCGTAATCAATGCGTCTACCTAATATGTTTCATTGAGTAAAGTGATAAATCGATTACATAGTCAAAATTGGGCGACCTCGCGATGAAGTGGTTTCGCTCATTTTGCAAAAATTTCGGCTGTTAAAAGGCGGGAATGTGAACTGAAATAGGTTGTCTTGCTCTAAATCACAAAAAAAGCGAATGTGTGAAAATGGTTTTCATACATTATGATTATCTTTGCAACCGAATATAATTGTGAATTATGGCAGACTCGACATTACGCAAATATATCTGGCTTATTAATACCATTCTTGATGCCGGTAAGTTGACCTTCAGGGAAATCAGTGAAAAATGGAACAACTCTTCCCTGAATTATAATGGCACGGAATTGTCAAAGCGCACATTCCATAATCACAGGATGGCCATTCTTACGGAACTGGAGGTTGATATTCAATGCACTTGCATGAGGGAAAACAGTCAGTATTATATAGCCAATCAGGATGAAATCGGGAAGAATGATGTTCTGAACTGGCTTACCGACAGTATGGCTACTGAGCAGTTGCTTCTTGAAAACAAGTCAATAGCCAATAAAATTATTCTCGAACCGATTCCCGGAGGATGCGAATGGCTGACATTGCTTTCGCAGGCGTTGAGGGACAATGTGAGAATAGTCTTCCAATACACCTCGTTTCATTCCCCGACTAAAAACGACACCAATAGAACGTTGGAGCCACTGTGCCTCAAATTGTTCAAGAGAAGGTGGTATGTGCTTGGTCAAACCATTGATAGCGGCAAGCGGCTGATTTTCGCGCTTGACCGAATTACGAATCTTGAACTTACCACAGAACGATTTGAGTACCCGGAGGATTTTTCGGCGAAGGATTTCTTTACAAATTTCTATGGGATCTGTTCCGATGAATGTTCCCGGCCCACACGGGTGATTTTGAAATGTTACCGAGAATTTCCCAAGTATATGAGGTCGCTGCCACTGCATCATTCACAGGAGGAACTGGAAAATGGAGAGGATTTCACCACGTTCGGCTTCTATATGTCGCCGGCATATGATTTTATTCAGGAGATTTTAAGCCACGGCAATGATATAGAGGTGCTTGCTCCTGTTTGGCTGCGCAATTTAATAAAAGAAAAGGCTGAGGCTTTGACCGCTTTGTACAAATAGATTCAGCAATTTTTGAAAATCGTTTTCATATATGAAACGATTTTTCACATGTCCTCCATATTTTTGCGTCATAAACAAGAAAAGAGGACATTGAAAACATCGGTCGTATCTTTGCAACCTGTCTGCTGCATCCGGCAGACTTCGTCCTGATTTACATCAAGACGCCACCCAATGTCAGTTACTCGGCATCGGCCCTGCACGCTGTTCACTCCAGTTGTGCATGCTTCATCACCTTCGCTACGCTCTCGGTGATGTGAAATGCACTCCCTCGTTCACAGCGCACATTGCCGAAGCCTCGACCATCCTGCGAACACGAAAGGAAGACCGATGTTTTCTTTGTTCTCGCAAAATGATTGAAATATGCGAGCCCAAATTGCAGACTATCTCAAGGACTTAACCATCGGTAATCGCAAGGAATTATTTGAAGTACTGAATTTTATATCACCGCTTGTCGACTGCTGGAGCTTGGCCGAGCCAAAATCAGGCAGGCAGATAATGCGGTATGCGTCAGCCAATGCGAGAAAATCCGCTTATGTTGAGTTTTCAATCCCCAAAAAATCAGGTGGACAGCGCAAAATCAGCGCTCCGATAAAACCGCTAAAGACTATCCAGTCGGCAATAAACATTCTCTTACAATCTATATTCGTGCCCGACAACCATGCCACCGGCTTTGTATTAGATAGAAGTGTCAAGGATAATGCATTGATACACGTGGGTCAAACCTGCATATTTAATACGGATCTTGAAAATTTCTTTACGAGCATAACTAAAATTATGGTTCGCAGGGCGCTTCACAGGGAACTTGGTGACAAATTGCAAAGCAAAGAGGTCATCAATATTATATGCAGACTATGTACCGTTCCTAATAGTTCGGGTATCGAAGTACTTCCGCAGGGTGCTCCGACATCGCCGGTATTGTCTAATATTGTGCTGAAAAGCTTTGATAAATATATGTCAAAGCTCGCCGAACGAATGGGGTGTAACTATTCCCGCTATGCTGATGATATAACATTCAGCCACAGCAAATCAATTCGCAGAATGAGCCTGTTCTGGCAATCAAGGATTTACAACATCATAGCGGGATATGGATTAAAAGTGAACGAGAAGAAAACAAAGACATTAGTCAGTGGCACACGCCAAGAAGTTACCGGAGTCATTGTAGGCGATAAGATCAATGTTCCACGCTCCTACATAAAACATCTGCGAGTGCTTTTGCACTTGTGGGAGAAATATGGTTATACACAGGCTCAGATTATCTTCACCCGGGATTTCTGCAAGGGTAAGGAAAAGAACCTTGTCAATGTAATAGACGGTAAAATAAACTATCTTGAAATGATCAAAGGCAAAGAAGACTCGACTTATCGAAAGCTGAAAAGCCGGTTCAACTGCCTTCAGTGGAAAGAAAAACAAAAGTCAAACCAAATGCAAAAAGCAATATGAACATCATTTATTTACATGGACTCGCCTCATCGGGACAGTCCAACACTGCAAAAAAGCTTCGAGAACTGCTTCCTGACGACAATGTTGTCACTCCCGACATTCCTGTCAGCCCAATTGAGGCTCTTCAATTGTTGCTGAGCCTTGCCGGAGAGTATAGGACTGACGACACAATCGTAGTCGGTACATCCATGGGTGCCATGTATGCGTGTCAGATGAAAGGTTATCGCAGAATCCTTGTCAATCCGGCATTTCACGTATCAGGCCTTCTTAAGGAGAACAAGGGCAAACAGCTCCAGTTCTTCTCAAAAAAAGAGGATGGTCATGAATCCTTTGAGGTCACAGAGTCTTTAATCCGTGAATTTGAAGAGATGGAGGCAAATCTCTTTTATGTCGATGACATGAATCCGGAGGGGGTAATCGGACTCTTTGGCGGGGCTGACGAGGTATGCGACTGTAGGGACGAGTATCGCGAACATTATTCTTATTGGTCAACATTTCCGGGTGGCCATCGCCTTAACGAGGATGTGATTAAGAACATCATTATTCCGGTAATCAATTGGATGAGGCGCCCGGACCACACTTCAGGCAGGATTTTTCCGCTTGGTTCGATTCACTTATGAATGGAAAGCCCAAATATGAAATAGAAAAGGAGTATGTGTCGCTAAGTTATATCGTGACAAGGCTTTCCATATCCTTTGGAAATGGCTCGATCATAACATGAAAAATTGGTGGGATTGAAAAATTTTTAATCATGTATCGCGGTTTGATACAGCATGAGCATAATTTTGCAGTGTAACATTAAAATCATAACAATATGGAATCAATAACAATATTAGAAATGTATATTTTTAGTTATCGCATTGCTAATTGGATTTTCTATCAATGCAGAAAATGTTATAATGACACAACCCTCGACTGATAGCGATAGTAAAGTCAATAAAGGTAAGCGATCGCCTGCGCGATTGCCTCAAGTTACAATTGAAGAAAACGAGTTAACAATCTATCTGCTCGGAGAAGCTGAGGCGGTATCGATTGAAGTGTATGATGATTGTCAAAATCCGGTCGCTAACAATATTTATCAAGGCGATGAGATGATTGTGACATTCAATCTCCCATCACTTGAACCCAACAGATACTACACCCTATACCTTAGCATCGATGAAACAACCTACATCGGTGAATTCACTAAATAATAAAGATACAAAGTTATAATCTTTATATAAAACAACAACGCGAACCAAGAGATACGCGCGGTTCAAAGTTCGCGTAATTATTAACTAAATACTAAGCAATATGCAAACAACATTTCTATCATTAAAAGAATTGGTCGCGAATGTACAAAATCGGCTCTCTGAAGAAGAAGAATGTTTTGTGTTTGGAGGCTTAGACCACACAGGACATGAAACAACCGATAACTGCCAATGCAATGGTAACAATTGCCAATGTAGAAGCAATAATTGCCAATGTGGTTCAGAAAGTTCCAATAACTGCCAATGTAATGGTAACAATTGTCAATGTCGTTACATTTCAACAGATCCCAGTTTAGAATAGGCCTCAATTAATAGATGTGTCTGTACAATTAATATATGTCCAGACACATCTTAATTAAATACACCCCAAATCAATCCTCACAATGAAAAAAAGCATATACAACACATATCTGCACCCTACCGAAAATTCTACGATAATCTATAATGCATTGACCGATACTACAGTAGTTATACCCGACAAAATCATATGTGACACCAACATCCTTGATGTAAATGAGTCATTGTTAAGTAAACTTGTAACGGAGGGATTCATTATTGATGACATTGTAGATGAACGTGATGAGTTTATTAAGAGTGCATTGGCAATCGAAAAAAATGACACAAGTTTTCATCTAATAATAAATCCAACGATTAATTGTAACTTCCATTGTTGGTACTGCTATGAGTCACACATTGCATCAAAAATGGGACCTGAAATGGTTGAACGCGTCAAGCTGCTGATTGACAAAATAATAAATGAGGGCAAAAATTTGACAATATCATTTTTCGGTGGAGAGCCAATGCTATATTATAACGAAGTAATGGTGCCGATATTAAAACATGCTTATGACAAATCATCTGAAGCCCAAATTCCGTTCTCGGCCAACATGACATCCAATGGTTTCCTCCTGTCGGAAAAAAGAATAAAGGCAATGAAAATGTTGAATTTCACAGGAGCGCAAATAACTCTTGACGGCGACAAAGATATACACAACAGCATACGTTTTCGCCATAAGGGCGATGACACATTCACTCATATAGTGAATAATATAAAATTAATGGTTAAAAACGGAATGAGCGTAACATTAAGAGTGAACTGTTCAAAGGACAACATGGCATCAATAGGGCAGATTCCCGCTTATTTCAATGACCTGACTTGTGATGAAAAGAAACTGATTCGTGTAGACTTGCAGATTGTATGGCAGGATAACAATCGCAAGGAAATATATGCCTACATGGATAACATGATAACCGCGTTCAGTAACGAGGGTATCCCTTCAGCCAAAATGGATTTCCGTAGTTTTTGTTATGGGGACATAAGAAACAGCTGTATGATAAATTACAACGGAGATATCTACAAATGTACAGCGGTTGACTTTGCAAAGACACCAAGGGACGGATATCTTTCACCGGAAGGAGAAATCATCTGGGAAAACGACTCATTGGAGAAACGAATGGCTTCAAAATTTAAAAATCCCAATTGCCGTCATTGTAGAATATTTCCATTGTGCCATGGTGGTTGTACAAAGCAATCAATGGGATCAACCGACTATTGTATGCACAACTTCGATGATGATGAAAAGGACAGCATTGTAACTAATCGAATATTATTAAATGTGACATCGTGTTAATATATTTAAAAATTTGATTATATTTGTAATATAATTACCAATTTACAACGGTAACAAACCAATAACAACAATGCGCATCAGTATAAAAATTCTATCTATCACATTAGTTGCAATCATTTCGGCATTGACCGCCGAGGCTTTCACAGTGCGCGGACGCATAGTCGACAACACCCTCAAGGACCCGGTGCCGGGAGCCATAGTGACAATCGCATCACCTGACTCAACCGTAATAGCACGCGGAACATCCGACGGCAAAGGAACATTTACCGTCAATGTCGACAGTGTCACTGAGCAGCTCATCATCACAGTGGACGCCACCTCCTATAGCCGCCTGTCGCTCTCACTTTCAGGGGCAGGTAGCGACATCGACCTTGGAAGCGTGGCCATGTCACCCTCAACAATCGGGCTGGCCGAAGTGACAGTGTCGGCCAAGGCCGTAAATCGACTTACCGACCGCACCATCCTCATTCCATCGGCTGAGGAGATTAAGCGCGCGCCGGGCATGATGGGACTACTGAACTCATTGTCGTTCAAGTCGCTTGAGCTTAAGGTAAACTCACTCACCAACACAATAACAATCAACGGACAGAGTGCAAAGATACTCATCAACGGCGTACAGCGCCGAATCGAGGACCTCACGGCTCTGATTCCTGAGAACATCGCCAGGGTAGAGTACTGTAGCTACCCCGATGTGCGCTACGGGGCATGCTGGGTCAACATCATAACAGTGCCGGTCGACAAGGGAGGAAGCGTAATGGCCTACCTGAATCCGGCATTGACCGCAAAACGCACCTCGCAGCAGGTAGCGGCATCCTACCGACACGGAGCCAATGAAGTGTCAATCAACTACTCGGGAGGGTTCCGCGACTCCGACAAGGAGTATTCCCACAAGGAGGAAGAGTACATAGGAGGCGGCAACGTCACCCGCCTGTACTATCACGGACTTCCGTCGACGACAATCGACCGTTACAACAGCCTGCGCATCGACTACACGCGACAGCCGTCGGACAAGCGCATATTCATCGCGTCGCTGCTGCTTGACCAGCATAGCCAGAATCAAGACGAGGACACCGAAGTGCAGGAGATAAGTTCCTCCTACACCGAACGTACAAGCCGCGACTTCAAGTCGCTCGCGCCCACTTTCGACCTATACTATCGCGAAAACACAAGCGCCAACGGCGTGATGGAGTTGAATGTCACAACCTCGCTCAGCCGTGGCGACTACTACCGCGACATATTCAACACCACGGGCTACTCCGACCTCAATAAAATCAACAACACAGCATGGTTCATCGGCGGTGAGGCCCTCTACTCCCACCGCTACTCGTCGGTAAGCACCCGATACGGAATCCAATACCGATTCACCAACTCCGACCGAAAGACCACGATAAACAACGGCAACCCGATTGCCGACGATGCAAGTTCGCATGTCTTCTACGGCTACGCCTCAATAGGCGGACGACTGCTCGACATCGGCTACTCGTTTGCTGCCGGACTTCGCTACAATCGTGTCACAAGCTCAATGCTAAGACCCAGCCTCACTATGTCGCTAAACCGCTATTTCGGCAACGACTTCAGTGCGGGATACCAGCTTCAGTGGCAGCCGTCGTCACCGGGCCTGTCACGCTATTCCAATGTGTTCACACCCGTAAACGAGCTCCTATACCGCACCGGCAATCCCGATCTCAAGTCAACGACAACCACCTCCAACCGACTGTCGATCCAATACGGCCACGGAAAGTTCTACGCTTCGGGCGAAGTGTTCTACCGTTATGTAAAGCGACCGATAATGAACGTTTACAGCTATGTCGACGACCCCTCGTCGGAAATCGCCGGCAAGTTTCTAATGCGCCCCGAAAACTGCCACAACAACCGCCGAATGGGCATGTCACTCTCGATGAGCGTCAACAATCTTCTCAACCATCTGTCGCTCGCAGTGTGGGGTGGATGGGGCAAATACTCCACCCGCGGCGAGGGATTCCGATACGAGAAATGCACCTGGAATGCCGATGCACAGGCATCCTTCTACTGGGACACATGGACGGTAAACGCCAACTTCACCCTCATCCCGGGATACCAGTTGAGCACCAACAGCCTCAGCGAAAGATCGCGATTCAGCAGTGTGGATGTCAGCTACCGCTATCGCCAATGGACATTCTCGGCATCGATATCACAAATATTCTCAAAGCACGGCATCAGGCAGCGAAACTGGGTGCTGTCGAGCGTACACCCCGAGTACTCCGACTATTACCTGAAGAACTTTGCCAACCTCGTAAGCATCGGCGTGCGCTACAGCCTTAACTTCGGAAAGAGGCTCCGCAAGGGCAACCGCTCAACCTCAAGCTACGGCATCGATTCCGGAGTCAACATAACCTACTGATAAACCTTTAGCCACCAACCATATATACGGTGATGGACTTTCAATCAATCGGACGGCGATTCAGGCGGTTTCCCTGGATAAAACAG
>OGRA01003926.1_pt1 | contig 10796 bp, 4 predicted proteins | sample 1553351 | NCBI WGS metagenome assembly OGRA01 (sample SAMEA2580056, study PRJEB22360) | human gut metagenome | biome: human gut; feature: human-associated habitat; material: faeces | place: Denmark | collected 2008/2010
CCATCGGATGATCTCGGCGTACGACAACGCAGTGCGGACAGGTGAGCAGCCGCTGATGACGAAATCGGTCATTTTTGCGCGCTAAGAAATCCTGACCAAGAATGAAATCGATGTCGCCGGAAGAAAGTTTGCTCAGTGTTTGGTCGTCAAGTTCGGAAACGGAAATCTGCAGACGGGGCGCCTCTTCGGCCAGGCGCTTTAATGCCGGAGCGAGGAGCGCCAGATAAGCGTTGTCCGTGCAGGCGAAGACGAGCCGGCTTTCAATGTCTGCAGGATGAAAGGCGAGCGGATGCTCGAACAGTTTTCCAAGACTTTTGAGTGCAGCTCTGATGTCCGGAAGCAAACGCTCAAGTGTGGGCGTTGCGATCATGCGCGGGCCGCATCGCTGGACAAGTTCATTATTGAAAAGTTTGCGAAGCGATGAAAGCATGCGCGAAGCTTTGGCCACGCTGATGCCTATGCGGGCACTCGTCTTCGTGAGAGATTCGGTTTCGGCAAGGGTTTTGAGGAGCAGAAGGTCTATGTATTTGAGCTCGTGTATGACCGAAGCTGGGGCGGCGGGAATAATCTCGTCGGAAGGGGCAGGCTGCTGAGGCATTGTTTTTTAAAAATTATAAAGGTGATATCTATTATGAACATTTTTGCATCACGCTTTATGAAGAATGCTGTTTCTGCGGGAATTCCCTCAGCCGCAACGAAATAAAGTTTACAAAATAAGAGAATGCAGTTTCTTTCATTATTTTGAAGCCCGAAGAATGATGATTCTTCGGGCTTCAGGTCATTATGAAATAAAGGTGTTTTTAGAAGACTTTGCGTGCGCCGATGGTCCAGCGCCAATTCTCCTGAATTTCGCCGCCGGAAGTACGTTCAAGGTCCACGTAAACGTTGGCGGTGTCGCTGAGCCGGAAGTTGCCGCCGACGCCGTATTCAACCCAGGTGCCGCCTAAGTCATCTTTGACCGTGCGGGAGGTGTTGTTTAAGGCTGTCGTTTCAACTTCACCTTGGAAGTCGTGAACAACCGAGAAGCGAGCGTAGATATTGCCCTTGTTTTCCGGGAAGTTGAAACCTGCACGGGCACCCAAGCGTCCGATCAGAGAGTCATAGTCTTTTTGGGAGAAGCGGGTGCCGTTAGATGCCGTGAAATCGTCACCAACGACGCGGCCGTAGATCACTTCAGCCTGCGGTTCAATAAAGGCGAGCTCGGAAAGATTGAACTTGTGTCCCACTTCCGCAGTGACAGCGTAGGCATTGTTGTTGTAGGAACCTGTCATCGTCTGAGCGGTAAAGTCAGCGTCGAGCCGAGCATAACGTGCCGTCAAATCCAGATAGGATCCATTTTCATGCTGCCACACGCCGTAAGCCGTAAAAGCGTAGGCTTTGTTGTCGCCGGAAATGCCGGTCGCTTCAACTGAACCGTCGGTATAGCTGAATGCGCCGCCGATTGTCCAGGCGTCCGCCACCTTAACATCGGCACCGATTTGGATCGTGGTGTTCTTATTGACCTGTCCGGCATCGCCGTACTTCTGTTCAGATCCGAAGACGCGTGCCCAAGCACCGATATTGCCGTTCAGATCGCGGAGTTCACCCATGCGCTTTTGCAAGTTGTTGAGCTCATGACGCCAAGAGAAAACGGCGAGGGAATTAATCGTGTTATATCCCTCAAGCTTTTGGTTGGCTTGAGTTATCAATGAAGTCGTTCCATTCCCATTGTCAACAACCTTCCAGCTGTCAGCGACCGCACCTTCAGCAGCTGAGAGGCTTAGCTTTGTATCAGAGCCGACAGAGGCTTCCAGAGCTTTGACTGCTTCGTCAGCTGACGCATACTTATCGTTCTGGCTGCCAGAAAGAACGGCTTGAGCATCGGTATTCTTGTAGTCACCAATGTTGATGATCTGTTCATCAGCAGTATTAATGAGGAAAGTGCCGCCCGAGCCTTCGAGTGTCTTGCTTGAAATTTTTGCGCCGTCGTTAAGCGTGAGTGTAGATGTGCCGTTGAGCGTGGTGGAAGTCGTTTGAACTGCACCGTTGACATCAACCTTAACGGAATCAGATGCTGTAAGGTTCCCGTCAGTGCCTTTCCACTCGTTAATCACCCAAGAGCCGGAATCCTTAAAGACAATGCTGCTGCCGTCCCCAGTCACTTCGTACTTGCCGGAGGAGGCTGTCGCATCGCCTGCGCCGCCCAAGGTGACAGTTGATGTTCCATCCGTTTGCGAGGCAATAATCGTGCCGATGATATTGGCCGTTTTGTTCACAGTTAAATTAACTGCAGAAATATTGTCGCCTTCGGCTTTTGATCCCGTGCGTTTATTATTGTCGACTTTAATGTCGCCTTTAAGATTAAGCACATCGGCTTCAATTTCTACGGTTGTATTGCGGTCAAAGTTGCTGTTCCCTTTAGCCTCGTTGCCAACATTGATATCCCCGGTCATATCCAGCGTTCCCGCTCTGACACTTAAAGTCAGCTGCTTGTCGGCGTTGCTCATTGTCCCATAAGAGCCGCAAATATTACCGTTAATAGTGAGTTTATTGGCGTCGACATGAACTTCACCCCAGCCGCCGGAACCGATCACGCCGCCCTGGGAATTTGTTGAGCCATCAAGTACTGCTTCATCGGCATAAAGAAACACCTTGTTGCCTTCATTGGCCTGAAGCAGGGCAACGCCGTAATCATCTTTGCCCCAGCCAGTGTGCGCTTCAAAATACCCAATGCGGCGGTCAGCTGAGCCAATGTTGGCGACCGACGAACCATTGCCCTGACGCACATGAATAAATTCATCACCCGTATACGACACGATACGGTCGGCATAAATAGTCAACGTATTGTTCGAACCAGAAAGACGTATGCCGCGGTCACCGCCTTTTTTATCGGTTTGATCGATGACAGAATCACCCAACAATAAGGTGCCCACATCAATGGTGAGAGAACTGTTTCCGCCTAAAACTACAGCGTTGTAGCCTACCCCAGGAGCATTGTTGGCATCATTGGTTGCGGGGTTCTGAGAAATGAATTCAAGAGTTCCGCCAGTAATGGTGCTTTTTTGGCTATTTCCCTCAGTACCCTGAATAAAGAGTTGGGCGTTTGTCCACTCATCGCCATTTTTATTCGAGCTGGAAGTGCCATTAAAAATAAGCTTATCTGCAGAAGATCCTTCCCAACTAGTCTGACCTGTAGAAGCAGGAGTCCAACTTTGACTGGTCCACGTTGTATCGGTTGCTTGAGCGAGAGAGGCGGCAGCAAGCGTCGCTACGGCAATGATCGTTTTTTTCATCAGAATTCCCCAGATTTCCCCGCGTTCAAGCGGGAGGTTGAGTGACTGTACTGAACAGCTTTAAAAAGCTTATGGGGAGAAGAATGCGATTTGTTGACTTGGGGGGGGGTATACCCTACTACATTGCAATGCGCTTATTTTCAGGCTTTAACAAGAAATGGATATTGTTTGATCGACGCAACAAAGGGTTAACCAATACGCTCATTAGGTCAAACCGAATTGGATAGCAAGCGGATAAACTTGACACAGTAAGAGCGACGACTGCCAAACTTGAGAAATTAAATCCGTCTATTCCAAACAACCTGAAATTTTAATAATTCTCAAATAAAAGCCTATTTGTTTGAGAATATTCTAATATCGACTAATGTTTTTCAATCGATATCTCTTTACATAGTACGAAGTAATTATAAATTATCACTTCTGTTCACTTTATTGTTTTTCCAATGCCAAAATTCCGTAACGGTTTGATGGTCATAGCATCCTCAGTAGATACTAAATATAGGAGTTTTTGAAAATCCGATACGACCAGAAGGCCAATTCAGTGAAATTGCTCGGTATTCAAGAGTGTCCAAATTTTTGTGTAAGCCATTTATTGTCTCTCTGTCATGTATGACGGTACTTTGCGACTTCGTTTGGTAAAGCGTTGAAACGATAGCAGAGCACCCTTATATGACATGATATTATTTAGAAATCAATAAGTTGAGCGTTGGCAAGTATCTGCAGGCAATAAAAAGTGTTGGCTAAAGAAAACACATTGTTTACTTAGACCGAAAATTCAGCTCTGAGTGGCGTCAGACACAGATACAGTTAGGGGCACCAAGAAGAAAAAGCGCTCTGATTTCCAAAGGAATTCAGAGCGCTTAGCCACAGCAGAGCTGCCGTTCGTTTTTAAGCCGATGCGCCGAGCTTTTCAACTCTTACGGCGCACACCTTGTATTCCGGTGTACTGCAGATATTGTCGAGTGCCGCCTTAGTGAGCCAGTTGCAGTTGCCGTCCTGAAAATGGAAGGGCATCCAGCTCTCGCCGACATTAGTTTTGTCGGACACGTGAGCGACCGAATCAATAGCGCCGCGCCTTGATGTGACCTTCACGCGGTCGCCGTTGCTGATGCCGAGACGTTCAGCATCCTTCGTGTTGAGCTCAATGAAGGAGCGCCCCGAAATCTCGTTGATGCCTTCCGTTTTGTCGGTCATGGCGCAGGCGTTGTACTGATAGAGCACTCGGCCGGTGGTGAGCATCAGCGGATACTCACTGTCGGGCAGTTCGCTCGGATCACGGTACTGCGCGGTCGAGTAGCGGCCGAGACCTCGGGTGAACTTCCCAACATGGAGAATCGGCGTACCCGGATGATCCGGACCCGTGCAGGGCCACTGCAGTCCCTGACCGGCGTTTTCGGCGCCGTCGAGCCGCGCATGACTGATGCCGGCAAAGGACGGGGTAACCGAAGCAATTTCGTCCATGATCTGAGCGGGCGTGAGATGCGGCTGAGGGTAGCCCATCCGATTCATGATATCGGTGAAGATATCCGTGTCTGCGCGCGTTCCGGGAATTTCCACGGCTTTGCGGATGCGCTGCACGCGGCGTTCGGTGTTGCTGAAGGTGCCTTCTTTTTCGGCATAGCTGCGTCCCGGGAGCACAACGTCGGCATACTTTGCCGTTTCTGTGAGGAAAAGCTCATCCACCACCAGGAATTCAAGGTTCTTGAGGGCCTTGATGACGTGATGCGTGTCTGGGTCGGTGCGCACCGGGTCTTCGCCGAAAATGAAGAGTCCCTTTACTTCGCCCTCGATCATCTTGGGGAAGCAGTCCGTGGCATAGAGTCCTTTGAATCTCGGGAGCTGAGTTCCCCATGCTTTTTCAAATTTCTCAACGATGCCGGTGGCAGCGATTTTCTGGTAGCCCGTGAGATCGCCCGGAGATGCCCCCATGTCGCAGGCGCCCTGAACGTTGTTCTGGCCGCGAAGCGGATTGATGCCGCAGCCGGGACGGCCGTATTTGCCGGTCACCATGGCGATGTTGGAGAGCGACATCACGCCTTCGGTGCCCGAAGAGTGCTCGGTGACGCCTAAGCAGTAGACAATTGCGGCGCGGTCCGCGCGGCCGTAAAGACGCGCGGCGGCAATGAGGTCGCGCGGGTCAATCGCGCAGATTTGAGCGACGCGCTCCGGCGTGTAAGCCTCGACCATCGCTTTGAGGTCTGCGAAACCTTCCGTGCGGCACTCAATGAACGCGTGGTCGATCAAGTCGTCATGAATAAGCTGACGGACGATACCGTTGGCAAAGGCGACGTTCGTGCCGGGTTTGAGTTTGATGTGCAGGTCGGCCGTTTTGGACAGACCGATATCGCGGGGATCAACGACAATGAGCCGCGTGCCGCGGGCGACCGCAGCGCGAAGCTGCATGCCGATCACCGGATGCGCCTCTTCGGGGTTGGAGCCCACGAGCAGGATCACCTGAGCGTTTTCGCAGATATCGGAAATGGGATTGGTCATCGCGCCGGAGCCGAGCGTGCGCTGCAGGCCGGCAACCGATGGCCCGTGGCAGACGCGGGCACAGTTGTCGACGTTGTTGGTCTCAAAAACCGTGCGCGCCATCTTCTGGAGCATGTAGATGTCTTCATTGGCCGAACGCGCGCAGGCAAAAGCTGCGATGGCGCTCCCGCCGTGCCGGGCCTTGATTTCGCCGAAGCGCCGCGCAACCAGATCGAGCGCCTCATCCCAGGAGGCGGGTTCAAGTTCGCCGGTGATTTTGCTGCGGATGAGGGGCGTCGTCAGGCGCTGAGGCGAATGAACGAAGTCAAAGCTCGCCGATCGTCCTTTCACGCAGAGAAGCCCGTGATTGGTCGGACCGTCCAGAGCTTCAGTGTCGACAATGCGGCCGTTTTTCACCACGAGGTTATATTGGCACCCGGTAGCGCAGTGCGGACAGGTCGTCCGCACGCGCTGGATTTCCCAAGAACGGTATTGGCGGCGGCGCTTCATGGTGATGGCGCCTGTTGGGCAGGCCCCTGCGCAGTTGCCGCAGGACTCGCAGTTCGTGCTTTTCCAGTCTTCGGCGAAAGGCGCAAGAATGGAGGTGCGCACGCCCCTGCGGCCGGTGATCAGGGTGTGGTTGCCCGCAGCGTTGTTGCAGGCGCCTACGCAGCGCTGGCATCGAATGCAGAGCGCGGGGTTAAAGGCAATGAAGGGGTTCGAGTCGAGGATCGGTCCCCCGGCGGGCTTAACGTCAAAGGGCGTCGTTTCAACGCCGAGCTCTCGGCAGCGGTCCTGCAGTTCGCAGCTGCCGTTTTTCGGACAGCTGAAACAGTACTGGGTGGTGTTGAGTCCGTGGTCGGCGATGATGAGCTGAAGTGCCGTGCGGCGTGCCGCAGTGATCGCATCCGAATTTGTGTGCACGACCATGCCGGGCTTGACGAGGGTGTTGCAGGAGGATACAAGGCCGGCGGTGCCTTCGACCTCAACCACGCAGAGCCGGCAGGAGCCAATGGAGCTCACATTCTTCAGGTAGCACAGCGTCGGAATATGAAGACCGGCGCTGCGCGCAGCTTCGAGAATGGTGGTGCCTTCTTTGACGGAGACAATCCTGCCGTCGATCGTAAAGTCAAACATATTGGATTCTCCCGCCGCAGGACGCACCTGCACCGAAACAGTCGCAGCGCAGGCAGCGGCCGCATTCTTGCTGCACTTCTTCACTGCTCATGCCGATTTCGACTTCATTGAAGTCGCGCTTTCTGAATTTGACCGGCCGCTCGATCAGATTGACGCGCCCTTTGGGCGTGCGGTCATTCATACGCGGAGGCGGCGCTGCAACGCCGCAGTCGAGGTAATGGTGAAAGCCGAGCATTTCATCAATGTTGCGGGCGGCGACCTTGCCGGCGCCCACGGCCTTGATGACGGTGGTGGGACCGCTTTGGCAGTCGCCGCCGACAAAGACATTGGAAAAACCTTCGGCAGCGAGGAATTCGTCCGTCGTAAAAGCGCCCCAGTGCGTCTTCATGCCGAAGGCTTCAAAGGGCGAGGAAACCACATCCTGACCGACGGCTGCCACGATAAGGTCTGCCTCAAGGCGCTCAACGGGCTTTTGCGCATTGACGACGCCGGGGCGGCCGCGCGAGTAGGCGCTGATCATCTGCGGCTGCATCATGAGCGCCGTGCAGGCGCCGGATGCATCGACTTCAATGGAAACCGGCGCCTGAAGCGGGAGCATCTCGACGCCCTCAGCAACGGCGCTTTCGATTTCTTCCTTGAGCGCCGTCATGTCTTCAATGCGGCGGCGATAGACCAGATTCACCTCGGCAGCCCCCGCGCGCACCGCGGTGCGAACGCAGTCCATGGCAACATTGCCGCCGCCGATTACTGCAATCTTTTTGCCGCGGTAGTCCGGGTAGACGCCGTCGCCGATACTGCGCAGCATATCCACGGCGGAAATGACGCCTTTGGCGTCTATCCCGGGCAGACGAAGCTTTTTAGCCGCATGTGCGCCGATGGCGACGAAGACAGCATCGCAAGTTTGCGAAAGCGCCTTCATTTCGTCGGTGCCGACGGGGCTCTCGAGATGGACATTGATGTTGCCCACGCCGAGAATGGCCCGGATGTCTTCGTCCAGACGCTCGCGCGGGAAACGGTAGGCAGGAATGCCGTAGCGCATCATGCCGCCCAAGTGCTTCTTTTCTTCATAGAGCTCCACCGTGTGCCCCATGAGCGCGAGGAAATAGGCACAGGTGAGACCGGCGGGGCCGCCCCCGATGACGGCGATCGTGCGTCCGGTATCAGGCTGACGCTTCGGGGTCGGAACGGTGTCGGCAGCCGCCTGATCGCAGGCGTACTTTTTGATGGCGCGGATATTGATCGGCGCATCAATGAGCGTGCGGCGGCAGCGCTTTTCGCAGGGATGCTCGCACACATAGCCGCAGGCAGTCGGAAAAGGATTGTCTTTGCGGATCAGAGCAACGGCTTCAGCGCTGCGGCCTTCGGCCACGAGCGCGATGTAGCCCGGCACGTCAACGTGCGCAGGACAGAAGGTTTCGCAGGGCACCGACTGAGCGATGCCCTTCTGGCAGCTCTGCTCTTCCGTGTGGTGCTTAAATTCGTCAGCAAAGCGGGTGAGGCTCTCGAGCACCATCTGCGCAGCGTCGTAACCGATGGCGCAGTCCGAACCCAAGCGGATGAATTCCGCCAGTGTTTTGAGCCGGCCGAGATCTTCGGGCTGAGCTTCGCAGTCCACGATGCGGCGCATAAGCTTGGCAAGCTGAGGAAGGCCGTCCCGGCACGGCACACATTTGCCGCAGGTCTGCAGCGCACTCGCTTCAAGGAGGCTCAGCTGCAGCGCAAGCGCGCATTGTCCTGGAGGCGTGGCTTCGATGCGCCGAGCAAAACCGTGCATGGTTTCTTCGTTGCGCGCATCAGTCACAGGGATGGAATGAACGGATAGTCTGGCCACGAACTTCTCCTCGATCTTCATGGCTTGCACCGTGATATAGCTTTATGAATAGGTGCAGGTGGTTGGGGCAGAAGAGCTTGGCAGACTGTACTCACGTTATCCCTTAGCTCTTTGGAGCGGCATTGTATCTTCCGATTGAACGTCTGAGAAGTTCAACCCGCATATCTTTATAAACCTGGGAAAATTTCAGCCTTCAGGGATTGATGCGAAGGAATTAAGCCGTTTGACGTATAAATAATGAAATCCGCTGCGGCAGTAGGGGGATAGACAGCAAAAGCTGTTCCTTATATAACAGATAGTCTGCGCCTGATGTTTGGGAGCCCAGAACGCAGAAGACGATCAGCATCCCTGCAATGAGAATTGCAACCAATCGCAAAGACACAATGCGGAAAAAGCTGATTGAAATCCTGCAAAAGACTGCGGCAGAGGGAATTTCAGCCGACAATGATCTTGCCGGCAAAATTCCGCCATGATAGGACAATCCCCTACATCTTCCGTATTGGTTGTATATTTGCAGTCCGTTGAGGGTTATCCCTGATTTTTGACCATCTTCCTGAGACGGCAGGGATCGCCCGCAGATGCAAAACGCAATAAAGGAGATCACCATGATTCGCACGTTTGCCGCTCTTGCTGCTCTTTTGACTGTCGGTGCCGTTCAGGCTGCCGATATGAATATGGATATGTCCGGCCATGAACATCACATGATGGCGGGGGACCATTCCATGCATATGGCCGCACAGAGCCCGGCTGTTCAGGCTGTCGGCGTTGTCAAGGCTATTGATGCAGCCAACGGCAAGGTCACGATTGAGCATGAACCCATTGCTGCTCTGCAGTGGCCGGCCATGACGATGCGCTTTACCTTCAAGGACCCCAAGCTCGTTGAAGGTCTGAAGGCTGGCGACAAGATTCACTTTACCTTCACGCAGGAAGGTCAGCTCTCGGTCCTCCAGAGCATCGAACGCTGATTGCCCCAAGCACTGCCGGACTCTGCCGCGCACTGATCCGCCGCTCCCCCGGGCTTCTGGCCGAAACGCAGCAGCGCTTCAGTCCGCTTGCTTTGGCCGGCAAGTTTCTGCTTGATCGACCCTCAAGCCGTCATCCCTCGCCGGGACGACGGCTCTCCTCGTATTCCCCTTTTTTGTCAGCCGCCCAATCGCCGCATCGACAAAATGACTGACGGACCGTTCCCATGACGTCGCCTTCCCCGTCCACCTCATCTTCCCCATCGACTCAGACCGGCCGCAGTCCGGTGCTCACGGTGCTTGCTGTGGTTGTCGCTTTAGCTGCCGGCGCTGCTGCCGGCGGATATGCCGTTTGGCGGGATAATGTGCGCCCAATGACCGAGCTGCGTGCGAAGTTAAGTGAAAACAGATCAAAAATAAAAAATAACAAAGAGAAATTACATGAAGCTTATCTCATACAGAAAAAGCTGAATGAGTTGACTGAAAAAAACCGTATTTATGATGAATTGGAGGAAAAGTACGGAAAGCAAATAACCAGAATCGGGCAGTTGCTGAAACAATGTGAGAACGCCGAGCCTGCCGAAGTTCAAAACCTGCTGAAAAGAATTCTTCTGCTCGGCACTTACATCAAGCGCGGTGCAAATCTGTACTTTCTAAGCTTGGAATATGAGCTTCTGCCGCAGCAGGAGCTCCGGTTGACTGTAGACGAGGCGGTTAGGGTCATGACCGTTTGCGGCACGGAATGCAGTGCGGTCTATCATACAACGAAGCCCATGCTCACGGCAGAGGTGGCACGTTTGTTTGATCTTTTGAAGACAGTTGCGGAAACGACGATAAACGGGCTGCATTCTATGTTTATTTCCGTGTCCGACAGCAAGATGGATCTGTCGGTAGAGTGTGCTGCCGATCTGTCATTCCTTGTTTCTTCGAATGTAACGGTTAAGCAGGAGGACGGCTTATGGCTTATTCGCACACTGATAGGAGGTCATAGCGGTGCGTAAAATGAAACGCCTGGGCTTTAATTTACTGCGCAAGCACATCAAGATCGAGTCGGATTTGTTCTATTACTACTGCGACTTATACGGGATGATTGTGTGGCAGGATATGGTTAATGCCGGAGCG
>OGRA01003939.1_pt1 | contig 10767 bp, 8 predicted proteins | sample 1553351 | NCBI WGS metagenome assembly OGRA01 (sample SAMEA2580056, study PRJEB22360) | human gut metagenome | biome: human gut; feature: human-associated habitat; material: faeces | place: Denmark | collected 2008/2010
AACTCTCGCCATGTATCCGCTGTCCTCAAGCATTGAAAGGAAGAAGAACAGCACAACGATTGTCGGCAGGAACGAAAGCACGCTTCCTACTCCGGCACATACGCCGTCAACAATGAGCGAAATAGCCTGCTCATCGGCAACCACAGAAGAGCTTGCGCATTCGTTAGACATACTGGAACCTCCCATCAACCTGGCAGCCAGCACCAAAGCAATCGCAACGCAGGCAGCGTCCGCACTCCTGTTCCGCTTCCTCCAAGCTCATACCATACTCAACTCCCAGGAAATCATTCTTGCGCTCGCGAGCAGGGCGCTCTGCGATTTCGACACGTCCTTTTGGCGTTCGATCATTTTGCTTGGGCTCAGGGAGCGCAACATCGCAAGAAAGAGTGTGATGGTAGCCAAAGTACTCATCGATATTGCGCGCGGCGACCTTGCCCGCACCGATGGCTTTAATCACCGTTGCGGGGCCCCTTTGACAATCACCACCCACATAGATTCCAGGCAAATTAGGAGATTCAAGTTGCCCATTGGCAACAAAGCTGCCGCGTTCCGCCTGCATACCGAAATCGGCAAAAGGATCTACATCGATATCCTGTCCAACCGCAATGAGAATTACGTCAGCTTCGATGCGGCGTTCGGGCTTGTTGGCGGCAACGGGTGCAGGTCGGCCTCGTTTAACCGCACCAATCATCTGCGGTTGTGTGATAAGGGCAGTGCAGTGCCCCGATTCATCGACCTCAACACGAGCAGGGGCTTCAAGCACAGCCATCTCGACACCTTCGGCAACGGCGGCTTCCACTTCTTCAACCAAAGCCGTCATATCCGATTGTCTACGACGATACGCAACCGTAACCTCCGATGCGCCAGCACGAACCGAGGTTCGCGCGCAATCCATAGCAACATTGCCACCGCCGACCACAACAACTTTCTTGCCCGAGAAATCGGGGTAATCTCCATCGCCAATTTTCTGCAGCAAGTCAACCGCAGACACAACACCTTCGGCATCACCGTTTTCGAGTTTTAGCGTTTTTCCCAATTGAGCGCCAATGGCAACGTACACTGCATCGAATTCGTCGTTGATCTTAGCCATAGCAACGGCATCGATACGCACGTCGCATTTCACTTCGATGTTGCCCACGGAAAGAATGGCGCGGATATCTTCATCCAAACGTTCGCGGGGAAAACGATATGCAGGAATGCCATAACGCATCATGCCGCCCAGCAAGTGATTCGCCTCAAACACCGTTACGGAATGCCCCATCAGTGCCGCATAATAGGCGCAGGTAAGACCGGAGGGGCCACCTCCAACAACTGCAATTCGCTTACCAGAATCGGGCAAACGTCCGGGCGTGGAAACAAAATCCGCAGCAACATGATCGACTGCCATTTTTTTGATACCGCGGATATTCAGCGGTGCATCGATGAGAATACGACGGCAGCGTTTTTCGCAAGGATGCTCGCACACCAGTGCACATGCCGTAGGAAATGGATTGTCTTTGCGGATAAGCTTGATAGCGTCGGCATAGCGCCCCTCGCCAACAAGGGCAATATACCCCGGCACGTTAACGTGAGCCGGGCATAGAGTTTCGCAAGGAACGCTTTGGCCCATGTCCTGGGTACAACTATGCCCAACCAGATGAGCTTCGACCTCTTCGGAAAAAATATCGAGCGCATCAAGTGTTGCCTGGGCAGCTTCGTACCCCACCGCGCAATCCGATGCATCGCGAATCATCTGGGCGAGCGCACGCAAAGTTTCCAGTGTTTCGTTGTTTGCCTGGCAGTTTGTCAATTCCCGCATCAGCTCAGATAGTTTTGGCAAGCCATCACGGCAAGGAACGCATTTCCCACACGTCTGGTTTGCGCCAGTCTCAAGATAAGATGCAACGGTGGTCAGCGGGCACTGACCAGGAGGTGCAGCCTCAACCCTTCGCTCAAATCGCTTTAAATAAGATTCCACCTTCACATCGGCCGCCGTCTTGGGCTCAATAGATAGCGCAGACACGCATCCCCCTTCCCTGTACGGCATCGCGAATTTAGCCTTATAAAGCTTCGGACAGGAGCAACGAACTATAGCCGATAGCCGCACCAAATAACTCAACATCCAACAAGCAAAAACGCCCTCCCCGAGGGGAAGGCACTTGCGAACACTGTACTTGCTTTCGATGCCATCCAACGGCAACGGCATCCATTTATCGGCGAAAGGAATAATTATTCAACCCTTATAAAACTGTAGGCCCTACCAGCAGTCCAACAGAAAGCGCGGACCATTAACCGCACAAAAAGAGAGAAACCTATCAATCAACTGGATAGTACGTGGTTACCGTGGGGTTATCTTCAATGTAAGCACGAAGCTTATCAATGTAACGCTGCGCTAAAGGAGAGAACGGACGCTCGGCATGATACAGATAGCCAACCGTCATGCTTTCATCAACCTCAAGAGGGATGGAGCAGATGCTCTGCCCCATTTCACCGGAGAGAACACCCGTTGAAATGGTATAGCCGTTGTGCCGATTAAGGAGAATGGTCAAGGTACCGCGGTCGTAATAGGTAATGTTCTGGCTGTGAGGCAGATGGCTCAACGGCTCTTCCGCAAAAAAGAAAGAATTGTTACTGCCCTGCTCGAACGAATAACGAGGATACTCTTCCAAGTCTTCGGGCTTCAAGCTTGCTCGACCAGCAAGAGGGTGGTTCGAGCCGACGAACACATGCGGGTGTGCTTCAAACAGCGGCGTAAAAGTTAACCCTGCATCGGAAAAAGCCTTAGTAAGCACCTTACGATTGAACTCGCTCAGGTACAAAACACCGATCTCGCTGCGGAATTCTTTAACGTCATCAATCACTTCAGCTGTGCGCGTCTCACGCAAGGAAAAGTTATACTCCTCTTCGTCGCACTCCTCAGCCAAATCGACAAATGCATGGACGCAGAAGGCGTAATGCTGAGAAGAAACACAAAGCCTACCCTTGGCGGCACTGTTCGAGTTGGAATAACGTGCCTCGAACAAATCAAACTGTTGAAGGATCTGCCGAGCGTAACCGATGAATTCGGTACCCTCATTTGTGAGGGTAATGCCACGGTTTGTACGGTTGAAGATGGAAATTCCCAGTTCCTGCTCGGTGTCTTTAATGGTGGTTGAAAGCGTGGGTTGGGAAACATACAGCTGCTGGCTCGCTGCGTTGATGGAGCCGCATTCAGCGACTTCAATAATGTAACGAAGCTGTTGGAGCGATATGTTGGTGTGCATGCTTCTTCCCTTCCCCAGTAAACGCTGCGCAAATGAAAACAGGCCAGGGCTTTAAGCCTCTGGCCTGTGTGCAAGTGGTGGGCGATACTGGGATCGAACCAGTGACCTCCACCGTGTCAAGGTGGCGCTCTCCCCCTGAGCTAATCGCCCGAAAATGCCGAACTGCTTCAGCGAGCTTGTATATTACCAGAACAGCACTTTGCGTCAACTGTCTAGGTTCGTTTTTTTCATAAATGGAACTGTTATTCCGTATGACTCTCCGCTCGATGATAGGCGTCATCGGGCTCGATGTGGACAAGGATGTCCTTTACCTGCGGGAACTTATGGACAATCTCGGATTCGATACGATCAGCAAGCTCATGCGAAGCAGCAACGGTCATGCTCGGATCAACCAGCACATGCAAATCGGCATATACATCGCCCTGTGTGCCACGTGTGCGAATGCGATGCGCATTCCGAACGCCTGCGATGTCTTCCACGACCTTGCGGACTTCCTCTTCGGGGATTCGAGCCTTATCGGAAAGAGTCTGAAAAGCAGAACGGAACACGTCGAATGCAGTATACAAAATAGCGACCATGACGACTAAAGCCATAACGGAGTCGGCAATAGCGAAGCCGAGCTGGATCAGCACAAGACCAACAATGACGCCAATGGAAACCATGGCATCGGAAAGCGTATGGCTTGCATCTGCAAGCAAGATATCGCTGTTCAAACGCTTACCGACCCTTCGCTCATAGGTTGTAACCCCAATATTGATACACAGCGTGCCTACCATGACCACATAAGAAACCACCGTAACGGAAGCATTATGGTCACCCGAAATTAGCGCACTGATAGCGCTTGATCCAACTTCAAACGCAGCAACTATAAGCAGTACGCCGATGACCATGCTCGCATATGTCTCGAACTTAAAGTGCCCGTAAGGGTGGCCCTCATCTGCAGGACGAAGGGCAAGCGTGATCCCAACCAAACCAACTACATTGCCCATAGAGTCGAACACCGAGTGGATACCGTCAGCCTGCATAGAATGAGAATTGGTGGCCAAGCCATAGAAGAACTTCGCAAGCGCAACCAGCAGATTAAGCAGAAGAACAATCCACAGAACATGACGCACTTCGGCCATTCTCGATGTCTGATAAGACCCACTATTCATAACGCTCAACTTCTTCCATCAAATAACGTCACTCAAGGTTAGACGCTTAAAGGCAAAAAGAATCGCCCACCTACGTGAGCGATTCACCACACCTTAACACCGAATTCGGTTACCGCAGGTTAACAACACCAAGTGTAAAAAAGCTAACACTGATGATCTTTAACGCAAACAAAACGACGATGTTTTAACAGCTAGCAAGATACGCTTTCAGGGTATCCACGAATTGATCGACATCGTCTTCGCATGAATCGTAACCGAAGCTGACACGCAGCGTGCGCTTGCCCATTGCAAGGGGAATGCCAGCCGCCTGGAGCGAAAGCGGATGCTTATGACGCCATGTGCCAACTGGAACGGTATTGATGTTTGACTCACACGCAGAAGCCTTGGAAACATAGACGCCGTGGTCACTCAAATAACGGAGGGCCACCTGGTTTTTCATACCGGGAACGCTGAAATTGAACAGATAAGGCGACCCATCTTCACGAGAATTGATTACCGCATCAGGAATCTCTGCGTTAACCCGCATGCGTAAATGGTCCCACAATCCGCGAACGCGCATTTCTTCAGCCTGCCTGTCAGAAAATGCACAGCGAACCGCTTCGGCAAAACCGGCGGCGAGGTAAACAGGCTCAGTTCCTGAACGAAGGCCGCGTTCTTGCCCACCCCCAAACGCCGTGGTGAACATATTCGTCCCACGCTTCACGAACAATGCGCCAATACCCTTCGGGCCCCCAATCTTATGAGCAGAAAGGGAAGCTAGATCAACACCCCACTCATGTACAGGGACATCGATTTTGCCAAAAGCCTGAACAGCATCGGTGTGCACCAATGCATTAGGGGCATATTCATTGCGCAGCTTGACGATTTCAGGGATAGGAAGCCGATATCCAAGCTCGTTCTGCACCGACATTACCGTTACCAATGTTGTTGGTTCCTGCAGAAAACGCGCGCATGCTCCTAGATCAAAATTGCCATGAACAGCTTCAACGTAAGAAACGCAGCAATCGCCCTCTCGCTTAAGACCGCGCACCGATCGCGTTACCGAAGGATGCTCCAAAGCAGAAGTTACGATTCGACCTGCGCCGATTCCGCGCGCCATAACCGAACCGCGAATGGCAAGGTTGTTCGATTCGGTTCCGCCCGATGTGAAAAAAACCTCGTCGGACTCAGCGCCCAAAGCTGCTGCAACAACAGCGCGACTATCTTCCAACACGCGCTTTGCCTTCTTGCCCAGCGCATGAACAGAAGACGCGTTGCCGTAGTTCCGAAGTTCCCGCATCATAACCTGCACCACTTCGGGGCGCGGTTTGGTTGTGGCTGCGTTGTCTAGATAAGCTTCGCGATAGGAGCTTTGATTCTTCTCGCTTATAGAGAGGTCTTGCATTTCGCTGCTCACAGGGTGCCTGCCTTTCGTGCTGCTTCCACTTCGGCTAACGCCTCAGGTGGAGTATGTGTGCACGTACCGTCACCACGCCTTACCACCTCAATGGCGTCACCAGCCGAAAGAACACCACCATGCAGCACCACCCCGAAAATGCCCTCGCGGGGGAAGATGCAATCGCCCGCCAAATGGTAAATGGCACAACGGGTATGGCACACTTTACCGATCTGGCTGATTTCCACCAGCACGTCTTTTCCCAAACGGAGTTGCGTACCCAAAGGCAAATCAAGCAGATCGATTCCCTCAGTTGTAAAATTTTCGGCAAAATCGCCAGGACCAACCTCTAAGCCCATATCACGAGCTTTCGCAAGGGATGCTTCTGCCAAAAACGAAACCTGACGGTGCCACTTTCCTGCATGAGCATCGTTTTCCAACCCATCATCGACAAGGACAACCTGAGGAGCATCACCAACAGGCGTTTTCCGAACTCCTTTGCGAGCAGAAATGTTGATGGATGTGATGCAAGCCATTGATGCCTCCTCGAACGCCAATAAGTAACGCTCCAATAGTAGTAACGACTGCGCAATAAGCATTCCGCTCAACCTTCCTTCGGCAGAATCAGCTGGGCTAACGGATGCCTATTCACGGCGAAAAGAATTTGCCTACACGCCCCCACCCAAACCACTCATATATTGCGGATGCCGAAAACCCACATGATGCCCTACACTTGCCATGCTGAGCAGCCTAAAACAAACACAAGGAATGGCATGATCTACGAACCTCTACCCCATAAGCCTTATCGACCAAGCCCTGCCGTTTCTTTCGTGGGAAGGCAGAATTCAGGGAAAACAACCCTGTTGGAAAAAATCATAACCGAGCTTACTCGCCAGGGACTTGCTATTGGCACCATAAAGCACCACGGACACCCTGGGTTTGAAATCGACATTCCGGGGAAAGACTCATACCGTCATCGTGCCGCTGGGTCAAAAGCCACCGCGATCCTTTCAAGTAAACGCTTGGCGTTCACATGCGACCTAGCCCAAGAAATTTCCTGCTCCGAGGCATTGGAACTTATGCCGAACTACGATTTGGTGCTCGTGGAAGGGTTTCGCGGCATAGGATTGCCAACCATCGAACTGCTTCGAGCAGAAAATCCAAAAGATCAAATAGCTGCAGAAGCTCTCACCGATCGCTTGTCCAGTATAGAACCCTCACGGTCTGACGACGAAACACCAGACCGGCCCGCAATACCAGCCGCCATCGTTACCGACATGCCGGCCGTTGAGCAAATTGCCCGCAAAACCGCTGTCGAGGTATTCGGTTTCGAGGACATTGAAGCTATTGCGGCGTTTTTGCGAAAACGATACACGCGTGCGCCGCTTACCATTGCCATTCAGGCAGGCGGCGAATCGAAACGAATGGGACAATCAAAAGCATTGACCCCCTTTTTGGGACGCCCTCTAATCGAGCATATGCTGGAAGTAGTTGCCTCATTTGCCGACGAGCTCATCGTCACAACCAACGAAGAACCAGAGCTGCGTTATCTCCATGAGCGGCACCCCAAGCTCCGCCTTGTCAGCGATGTCATGGAAGAACGAGGGGCCCTACCTGGACTCCTTACTGCAATTGAGGCGAGCTCCAACGATGCCGTTGGCGTTGTTGCTTGCGACATGATTGCCTTTTCGCCACAAATTCTTACCCGCGAGGCTCTTACGATGCAGGCAAATGGAAGCGATGCGGTGGTGCCATTCAATAACGGGAATTACGAACCATTTGCAGCGGTGTACCGCAAAGGCACGTGCCAGCCTATTCTAGAGACCATCACTTCGCAAGGGTCAAAGCGCATGCGTGATTTGATCGAGTCAATCGACTGCACTCGATTCAACGCCGAGCTCATGCGCAAGCCTGGATCGATTGATCCCTTTGCCAACGTGAATACGCCCCAAGAGCTTGCTCAAGCAGAGGTTCTATACCGCATGTATAGCTAAGAGCTGCCTTAAAAAACCGATTCAAAAAGCAGCAAGAAAACGGCTTTTCCGCTTACCGAAAAGACCCTCAGTAAACGGTTGGCTATAAGCGGTAAACGGTTACCTGGTAATTTCGCCATATCAAGCTATCAGCCGAATAAACAATGAAGAGGGATACCTAAAGCCCCAACGCACGCACCTGCGCAATAAGCTCAGGTGTGGCTTCCAAATCAGGGGCCGAAGCATGGGAAAGAACACCTTTGTCGACCAAATCGTCCAAAGACTCACGAAGCACCCGATTGGCGCAGGCGTTCGTTTCGCGCTCCACTTTGCGGAACAACTCGATTAGCGCTTTGGCTTCTTCGGTCAAACAAGAGCCACGGGCACCTTGGCGAAGGAATAAAGCCACGTCAAGGCCCTCTTCAGCCTGCTTAACAATACGCCATGCCTTACTGTAGGCCATGCCCATATCTGCTGCAGCTTTATTCAGAGAGCCCAACCGTTCAACCCGCTCACACAATTCCACAACGCCATGCCCAAGCCCGGGGCTGTGGCGCGCTTGGCTCTTTGAACTTATGAAAACTTTGATGTCTGCCGATACTTCATCGCTGCGCATACCGTTTACCTCTCGGAATCGACACCTCACAATCGTTTCGACTATTTTCCCAAACCAAACAAGGGATTTTGCATTTATTCTCGCGAAAGGACAAAACCACGCCCCGAGTTGAGAGGACTCCCCCATGACCGTCACCCAAAAGGCGAAAAGACTCGCCACCGCATTTGCGGCTTTCGCTTGCTGCGCGTTGGTTGCTGTAGCTCTTACCGGTTGCCAACAAGAGCAAAGGAAAGAGGACGTTCAGCTTCAGGTATTTGCCGCCAACTCTCTTTCGAAGGCAATGGAAGAAGCTCAACAAGCTTACATTGAGGACGGTCATAGCAATGTATCCTTCGCCGACACCCAGTACAAGGCTTCAGGCGAGCTGAACGAGATGCTCAGTGCAGGATCCTATGCCGATCTTTTGATTTCTGCATCCAAGGGTTCCATGGATACCGCCGTCAAGGAAGGTTATGTTGACGAAGGAACCCGCGTTGACCTGTTCAAGAATGATCTGGTTATGGTTTCTAAGGAAGGCTCTGGTCTCTCCGATATAACGCTTGATAACATTGCCGCCGGCAAGTACTCCATCTGCGTTGGCGATGACTCTGTTCCAGCAGGCAACTATGCAGCACAGTCCCTTTCCACCGTTGGCGTTTACACCCCCGCTGGTGATGACGCAGGCAAAACCGGCAAGGAAATCTCCGGTAAGGGCGGCTCTTACGGCTCCGACTACAAGGTTGTAACCGACACCTCTGTTGGCAACGTTTGCAAGCATGCTCAGTCTGGCGATGTTGATATTGCCTTTGTATACACCTCCGACGTCTATCGCTTTGGTGGCGTAGAGATTGTTGGCGCCGTACCTGGCGACACCCACAAGAACATAGTGTACCCTGGCGCTATCACTAAGGATTGCAAGAACGTTGACGCCACCAAGGAATTCCTTGACTGGTGCATGAACAGCGAAAAGGCTCAGGCAATCTGGCAGAAGTGGGGCTTCGAGTTGGCGTAAGCCGCAAACAACCACTTCAACTTCGCTAGTTTCTAGAGATGGGCGCGCAGCAACGCCCATCTCCCATTTTTCGATACGCTACCTTTTCAGATAAGGACCTTCCATGAATACAAAACGAGGCACGGCAAACGCCACCTGCTTATTCATGCTGATACTGGCTTTAACGACGGCGTTGTTCCCTTGCAAGGCATTTGCCGATGAGGCTTTGGGCGATGTTGACACTCCCCAAGCCCCCAAAACTACCAATTCCCAGGCTTCTTCCTCTGAAAACGAAGAATCGACTAAAGTTAGCGTATCGGAAGATGCAACCAGCGCATCGATTGCGGGCACCTCCTACGCGGTCTGCGATTTCGCACGTGCCCAAAAAGGGTCGAATCGAGCTATCGATGGAACGTATTACGGTTACTCGTATTTAGTTGGAAACGAGACAGGCGAATTCTTTCAGCTTATTGCCTCCGAATCCTATGCAGTTGCTTACGTTCCCGCCCAAGCAGCACAGACTCTTGGCATCGATATCGACGACGAGAATGATATAAAACTCTTAAAAAGCTACCTCTGTACGCTCGATGGCAAAACGGCAGCGGGCTCGATTCCCCTTTCCCGAATCGGTACCTGGCACTTCACGAGCAACCCAACCTACGAAATCGGCAACATCCGCTTCTCATTCGATCAAGAAATAAATGGAACTGTGTATGCTAGCGTTATAGGCACCGATGGCTCCGACCTCACCGACAGTGACAACCCAAACTACTTCAAACCCTCATTTGCCGATTTCGGTCGACTGGCCCCAGCAAATGAGGTTACCGTGAACGAAGGGGCCACAGGAATCGCCGCAGCGGGCAAATTTCTCTCAGAACTTGACTGGAGTCCCCTGTGGGTAACCCTTAAAACTACTGGCGTTGCCATCGTTTTCATCTTCGTCCTTGGCCTGCTGGCTGCATATTGGTGTCTTCATCTTTCGCAAAAGGCAAAGAATATCGCCGACAGCATATTCACCATCCCCATGGTGCTTCCCCCGACTGTATGTGGCTTCATCTTGCTGTATCTATGCGGCAGGAATACCGCCTTTGGCAGCTTCTTCATCGATATCGGATTTCCCCTTATCTTCAGCTGGCCCGCAACGGTTATTGCCGCAGTAGTGGTTGCATTCCCCTTGATGTATCGAAGTGCCCTGGGTGCTTTTGAAAACCTCGATACCAATATGCTCGATGCAGCTCGCACCTTGGGATGGAGCAATACACGCATCTTCCTGAAATTGATGCTCCCCCTTTCCTGGAGCAGCATTGCCGCCGGAACCGCGCTCGCATTCGCACGTGCACTTGGTGAATTCGGCGCAACGTTGTTCTTGGCAGGCAACTATCTGGGCATCACCCGCACTATTCCCATCGCCATCTACTTCGAATGGATGAACGGGAA
>OGRA01003941.1_pt1 | contig 10765 bp, 12 predicted proteins | sample 1553351 | NCBI WGS metagenome assembly OGRA01 (sample SAMEA2580056, study PRJEB22360) | human gut metagenome | biome: human gut; feature: human-associated habitat; material: faeces | place: Denmark | collected 2008/2010
AGGCCGTAAACGTCACATCGCCCGTGCCGCCGGCAATATCCAGCATCAGCGTTTCGCTGGTAATGGGCGATTTATCGATAAGTGTGCGCAGCCAGCTGCGGTATTGGCCGAAACTGGAGAGCTTGTTGAAACGCTCGTACTTCCAAGCAATATCAGTGAAGATTTTCTTCACGCGAGCAGAAGAAATCTCAGCAGGGGCCTCCTGACCCGTGGCGGTGTCGATGGAGTGGTCTGCTTTCTTTTCGGGCGTTTGAGGGGTGTTGCTCATGCGCTATCGCGTCCTTAAGTACGAGTATTGCCGTCTGCGTTAGCTGATTATAGACAAGAACGGCACGCTTGCGTATCTGGCTCGTTAGGGGTCTGTGAAAAACGGCAAGATATAAACGCCGCAATGCTATCATTGCAAAGAATTACTCTATCGGGAGGATGCGCATGCTACTGATCGCTGAATACGTTGTTCCGGTTTCATCCGAGCCCATCGAGCACGGTGCGGTTTTCATTAAAGACGGTGCTATCGCCGACATCGGCGATGCAGAAATGATGCGCTTGCGTTACCCCAACGAAGAGGTAAAAGACTTCGGCATGGCTGCGCTTACCCCGGGTTTTATCGACCTGCATGCACGCATGGAAGACGCTGTGTTCCGCGGTTTGGTGCACGACCTGCCCTTTGTTCAGTGGCGCAAGGAAATCGCTGCGTTGCGTAAGCGCATTTCCTATGCAGAGGCGTTTGACTCTGCGTTCCTGGGCGGCCTTGAGGCGCTTTCCTCGGGCGTTACCACTGTGGCGGACATCACATCTACGGGTGCTTGCGTTTCAGCTGCTCAGAAGCTTGGTTTGCGCGGTATGTTCTATCGCGAGGCAGGAGCAATCGACAAGCGCTTGGTTAACTACGCCATCAAGAAGGCTGATAGCGACTTGGAAAAGTGGTCGCAGGCCATCGACCCCGACCGCATCACCCTGGGCGTTGCGCCAGATCCGGTGTACGAATGCCATCCCGAGCTGTATCGCAGTGTGGTGAAGTACGCCTCCGATAACGGCGACCTGCCTATCGCAATGGATTTGGCGGGCAGCAGCGAAGAGTACCGCTTCGTGAAGTACGGCGCTCCCTCTGGCCTGGACGAAGATCTGGGAATGCAGGGTTTCATGGAAATTCCGCCATGGCTTCCCACTTCTGCAACTCCTGTCAACTATGTGTTGAACTGGGGCTTGTTCGATGCAAAGAACGTGATGATCGTCTATGGCGTACGCGTAAACGACGAAGACATCAGGCATTTGAAGGAATACGACGTTGCCGTATGCGCATGCCCCAGCTTGAATGCTCAGTTGGGCATGGGCGTTGCTCCTGTGAGTGAGTACCTGCGCTCTGGCATGCGTGTGGGCCTGGGCACTGGCGCTCCGGCTTCTATCGATACGATGGATATCTTTAGCGAAATGCGCATGGAATTGCTCATTCAGCGTGCTGTTACCGGCGAATTCCTTGATTCCCGCACGCTTATGGAAATGGGCACTTTGCGTGCCGCCCAGGCACTGCGCATTGACGACAAGGTTGGTTCTCTTGAGGTTGGCAAACGTGCCGACATCGTTGCGGTCGATCTGTCCGGTTCACACTCTACCCCCACGTCAGACCCTGTTTCTGCCCTTTTGGGCTCAGTGGGCAACGGCGATGTATCCATGACCATGGTTGACGGCAAGGTCCTCTACGAACGTGGACGCTTGCACGTTGCTGGTGAAGTGGCAAAGAACATCGCGCACGTTCTTGAGATTCGCGGTCGCCTCCGCTCTTAATGCCTATTGGCACCAGTAAGCCCCTCTTGTCGAAAAGAGGGGCTTGTTTTGCGTACCGTGCGTTAAGGTGACCACACGCATACGGAAAGAGATTCAATGGCTAACGGTAAAAAGCAGAAGATGACGGCAAAGCAGCTGAAGGAGCGCGAGGAGCGTGCCCTCGAGCGCCAGCGTCTTGCCGAAGAAAAAAAGAAGCGCGAAGAGCTTCTCAAGCGCATATTCGTTATTGCGGTGTGCGTGATTTTGATCTTGGCCCTCTCTCTTCCCACCATGGGCCTTATGTTCCTTGGCGGAAACCAATAAAGGCTCCAAGCGGCAAAACCACTAAGCGCTGCCCGTCGTTGTGCGGCTTGGTAGCGCTGAAGAGATAAGGAAGTACCAGTTGTTCGGCATTGGCGGATTTGAGCTATTCATAATCCTGCTGTTCGCGTTCTTGATTTTTGGCCCCGACAAGTTGCCCGAAATGGCAAAAACGTTGGGTGTTGCGCTCAACAAATTCAAGCAGGCGCAGGAAGAAATGAAGGCGGTTATCAACGACGAGGTTTTGGATCCCGATGCAGGCAAAAAGGCCGCGTCTGGTTCTGGCTCGAAGCCGGCACCGCATGCAACCAAGGAATCGTTTGCTGAGCGCAAGGCTCGCTACGACAAAGAGCGTGCCGAGCGATTGAAGCGCCAGCAGATCGACGCCAACCGCGCCGCCATGAAGGCGGAGGCGGCGAAAAAAGCCGAAGAGCTCGAAAAAGCTGCGGAAGGCAAGTCCGAAAAGACCGCGGCGAAGTCGTCCGATCATACGGAACCTGCATCCAAACCCACGCCCTCGGCAAAGTCCGCGCCGGCGCTTACTCCCGACGAGTTATTCGGCACCAAGCCGGTGAAGCCCGCTCCTCGTGCTGCGCAAAAGGAAGCAGCGGCAACGGAAGGGGGCGAATAGCGTATGGCAATCGGACCGGCGCGCATGTCGCTCATGGAGCATTTAGGCGAATTGCGCATGCGTCTTGTGCGCGTAATTGTTTGCCTCATTGCGGCAACCTGCGTTTTCTATCTTTCCACGGGTACCGTAGTTCAATTCTTGCTGGCTCCCGTGGCCGAGTTCATGCCCACCGATGGCAACGGCGACGTGATGCTCAATGTCTTGGGCGCATTCGATGCCTTTTCGGTGCGCATTACCGTGGCATTTTGGACCGCCGTAGTTGCAACTGCCCCCATCACGCTGTGGCAGATTCTGGCATTTTTCCTGCCAGCGTTGAAACCACGTGAGCGTAAGTGGTTTCTGCCTACGTTTATCGCCGCTCTGGCCCTGTTCATCATCGGCACGGTATTTTGCTACTGCATTATCCTGAACCCCGCCTTCCAATGGCTTACCGACCAGGCTTCGGGTTTTGCGACCATTCTTCCCGAAGCTGGCCAGTGGGTAGACATCATTATCAAGTTCGAGTTGGGCTTCGGCATTGGCTTTGAGATGCCTCTTGTGGTGTTCTACCTAGTAATGTTCGGTGTAGTGCCCTATAAGAAATTGCGCGCAAGCTGGCGCGCTGTGTACATCGGCCTGCTGGTGTTCTCTGCAGCGGTAACGCCCGATGCGTCTCCTGTAACCATGGGCCTCATGTTTGCCGCGATGGTGGTTCTGTACGAGATCAGTCTGCTTGCCGCACGCGTTGGCCTCAGCCACCGCATCAAACGCAAGGAAGAAGCGGAAAAGGCTGAAGAGCTTGAAGCTCAGGAGGCTCGTGCTGAACTTAAGGATCTGAAGCAGCGCTATCGCGAGCATCTGTGGGGCGAAGAAGAAAGCGAAGGCAAGTAGCCATGCATGAGCTAGGCATTATGACGGGCGTTATGGAGTCGGTCGAGGAAGCGGCTCGCAACGCTGGCGCCACCAAGGTTTTGGAAATTGACCTTTCTGTGGGCGTTATGACCGAAGCCGTGGAAGATGCCCTTCGTTTCGCCTTCGAGGCGCTTTCGGAAGGCACCATGTGCGAAGGTGCCGACTTCAAAATCAATATGATTCAGCCGGTAAGCGTTTGCTTGGAGTGTGGAAACGAATTCGAACACGACCGCTACCACGTAACGTGCCCCCAGTGCGAAAGTGGATTCACACAGCTTATTGCTGGCAAAGAAATGCAGATCGACTCAATCGAGGTTGATATACCCGATGAAAATGATTCCGTCGAGGAGTCGTAGCTTCAATCAAACGAGCACTAGCAAACTGGCGTCGGTGCGATGCTCTACCATTCAGTAGGTAACTCCCCAAAGAACATGGAGGCAACCAATGCAGATCGATATGAAACAACCCATCCTAGATAAGAACGACAAGCTTGCAAAGAGCAATCGTGAGCTGTTCGCCGAAAAGAAGGTGTTCGTGCTCGATCTTTTGGCATCGCCTGGCTCCGGCAAAACCTCAACCATCCTTGCCACTATCGAGGCATTGCGCGATGAATTCAACATTGCGGTTATCGAAGGAGACATTGCTTCTTCGGTTGATTCCGAGAAGATCAAAGCCCAGGGCATTGCCGCTGTGCAGATCAACACGGGTGGGGCATGCCACCTGGAAAGCGACATGATCCGCCGTGCGGTTGACGTGCTCGATTTGGACAAGCTCGACCTTATCATTATCGAGAACGTAGGCAATTTGGTATGCCCAACCGATTTTGATTTGGGCGAAAACATGAAGGCGATGATCCTTTCGGTGCCCGAAGGTGACGACAAGCCGTTGAAGTACCCAGGCGTTTTCCAGGCTGCTTCCGCCATCGTGTTGAACAAGGTTGACACCTTGCCCGTGTTCACATTCGACAAGGACCTGTTCTACAGCCATATCGCCAACCTGAACCCCCAGGCACCCATTTTCCCCATTTCCGCCACGAGTGGCGATGGCGTGGAAGAGTGGGCCAACTGGCTGGCTGAAAAGATCCGCGCTCTGTAAACCTTGCATGCTCAGTTTTCTTTTGCTGGGCCTAAGCCGACGCATCCGAACAGCGCAAGCCGCCCTCTATGTTGCATCGAATCGCATCCTCCTATATGAGGGTGCGATTTGCTGCAACGTGGGGGCGGCTTTTCTTTTGCCTTTTTTAAGAGAGCTGCCAACCGGTTGATGCTTGAAATTGCCTTCTGCTCTACGGTCGACGGGGGTCGATGGTGCAGGTGCCCTGATTTGCCCTATACGAAATGAGCTGATCTCGTGCGGTTCGGCATATTCGGTGTTTCGCGGCAAAAAACCGCGTGGATGTTACTGATCTTTGGGAATTCGTCCCGCAAAAAACGACAGCGCGCATTGAGCTGTGGCGAGGGCTGCCATAAATACCAAGGATGCTTCGAACCCCTGCGTTGTTTCCGTAAGTGCGCCAAATACAAAGGGTCCGCATGCGGCAAGAAGATAGCCAAGCGATTGGGCAAAACCCGAGAGGGCAACTGTTTCGGCGTGGGTTCTTCCGCGCAGAGAGATAAGGGTGAGCGCCACCACCAGCGAAGCCCCTTGCCCTATTCCCCCAAAAATACTCCAGAGAAGGGAAAGGTGCGGGTTCAGGAGCCATCCCAATGCGGCGACTAACAGCGGCGCACTTGCCAGCAGCCCTGCGCGTACTTGATTGCCGCGAAGGTACATGAAGCGCGGGATTAGAAGACCGGATACGATGCCGAGTGCCTGAAATATAAAGAGGTGCACGCCTGCTTCGCCGGAAGAAAAGCCGGCAGCTCCAGCGATGCTAGGAAGCCAATTGCAGAAGGTGTAGAACGCTGCAGATTGAAGCCCCATGAAGAGCGTGACAAGCCAGGTTGATGGTCTTTTCAGCAACGCGCGAAGCGGAGATTTTGCCTGTGCGTTTTCTCTGATGGGGCGAATGGTCTTCGCGCTTTCGGGCATTCGCTCTAGGCGCGTTTTGCCAGCGCTGTTTTTTTCGCCAGCCTGATTGCTTTCAATGTCCCGAGCGAGTTTTGTGCGCAGCAGCCACAGGAATGCTGCAAGAAGTGCGGGAATTGCCCAGAACGCCAATGCAGGTTGCCAGCCTCCGAGGGCATCGGCGGCTGCCGAGGCGGTTAGGCCGGCAAGTGCTGAGCCTGCAGTAACGCAGGCGGAATAGGCTCCAGTTGCAAAAGATACGTTAGCGATGAAGTCGCGCTTAACGATGACGGGTGCCAGCACGTTGCCTACGGCAATGGATGCGCCAATTACCAGGGTGCCTAGCCATACCATGCTTTCGCTTGAGAGCGAGCGCACTATGCATCCACCGGCAAGGGCGATAAGTGCCCAAAGCAGCACCTTGTTGCTGTCGAGTTTTGCGGTCAGTGCACCGACAATCATACTGAACAGCGCAAAGGCAAGAAGGGGCAGGGAGCCAAGCAGCCCCTGTAGCGATTCGCCCCAGCCGAATGTGGTTCCGATGCTGGAAAGCAAGGGACCCACTGCAACGATGGCGGGACGCAGATTCAACGCAACCAAGAAAATTACGCAGCTTGCTAACAAAGGTGTAGCTTTGCGCCGTTCCGGCGTTTGGGCTTTTGGTTGGTCCATGCTTCGCTTGCAGCCTTCCTGGTTTTGCTTCTATTTCTTGCTTGTCTATTATGCGCTGCCATTTTGCTTTTCAGGCTAAATGCCGGAATCGGCTCTGGTTGTTGTCCCTCTTTGCATCACTTCTTTTTTTTGCAATTGCCCCGAAGTGTTGCCCTCGGCGTCCATTTCGCTGTCTCCCTCGCAATTTTTACACGCCCTATAACGACGGGGCCTGCCCCTGTCGCACGCATTCCCGTTGTTATGGAGGCAAAAATGAAGTATCTAACTGGGGACATCTCTCCTCGCCAAGCTGCAGCTTCCGCTTGTCGCGCAGAAGAATGGTTTGTGCTTGCTGTTCAACAGTTGAACAGCTTTTGTAGAGACGGGGAGGTGAGAGAACCTGAAATGTCAAAAGCAGAATGGAAGATTTCCCAGGTTGAAAAGCTTATTGGACTATCGAGGCGCGATATCCAAAGAGCGTGCTACAAAGGGCGCGGTGGCGTTGCCATCTTGCAGCCAAAGGATAGCTCGTGGGGAAGGCGTAACTACAGCCTTGAAGATGTTGCGACTTTGTTTGTGGTGAAGTGTCACAAAGAGCGTGGCCTGAGCCTGGTCGAAATCAAGAGGGTGTTCGAACGCTCCGAAGCGAGCGAAGGCGGTTGCGCGATGCTCGAAGACCAGGTATCTCTCATGCTCGATCGGCGCGATGAGTTGGAGCGGCAAATTGCCTGCGGAAGGTTACTGGTGGCTGCGATGAAAGGCAGGACGTCGCTGCGCAAGTTGGTTCGCTCGTATGTGATGAAAGCCGTTGTTGATGCTGCAAGTGTTCGGGGGCAATCTGGCGCCAACGTGTATTTTGCTCTGCTGCAGCGATGCGTACTGATAAGCACAGGCGAAGTTGACGAGCTTGAAAAGAGCATTAGGAAATGGCTAGACAAAGGAGAAAGGCCCGATGCGGAATGTGTGCAGGGCTTTCTTCGCAAAGGATTCGAACGCACTGCCCGGCTTGTTGGAGAGTCAACGCAGGCTGGAGTGGCGAGGGCGCTCGGCGAAGTGCTCGATTCGCCCAGTATGGAACCAGCCCTTGAACTGTGGCTTGGTCCGGGATCCTACGAATTTATAGACGAAGCGTTAAACGTGGCACTAGCAGCGAAAGCTTAGCTCGGGCCGCGAGAAAAGGCCGCAGGCGGAATGTGCCTGCGGCAACGAAAAGAAGGAGAAAGAAGATGAAGAAAATAAAGTGGTTGGCGATTATTGTTGCAGCGTGTGCTCTGGCATTATGCCTGGTAGGGTGCAGCGGATCTAGTCAAGACGCCCAACAGCAAGAAGCCAAGGACAACGGTTTGTCGGCAGCAAAAACAACGGACGGAATCATTGAGGACATTCAAAACGATTTTAAGACAACTAAGGAAGGCATCCTGAGTGAAGAGTCGAAGGCTAAAGAGGCTGCGGGCGACTCATTTGATAGCTATGTTGCTGGAAGGGCAGCGATAACTGATTGGTACGCTTCAACGCAGGATGCTTCAGGAAAGTTGTTCGAACGGACTAATCAGAACGCTGTGAGCTACTACAAGCTCGTTGCCGCACAGGGAAAGAGCAAAGACTACAGCGAGCTTAAAAATGAAATGACAAAGTTCTATCGAGCTGTTTACGAAGACGAGATGACGGACTTCTATCGTGGTATTTATCAGGACGCAATGTCCGACATGTATGACACTTACTATGCTGGCGTGCTGCAGTCTTCATCGGGAAAGGTCGCTTATAAGACGCTCTCTGATGAATGCACAGAGTTCTATCGCGCCTATTCTGATGCGCAGTCTGACCTGTACCGAAGCTACTCCGATGCTCAATCTGATTTGTATCGCGACTATTCTGATGTGCTGTCTGCGTTCTACAACAAGGAATATGACGTAGATAAGACGCTGGGCAACAAATAGCTACAGCAAAAAAGCATTGCTATCAGGGTCTATCGTCTCCTTAATGGGAGGCGGTAGGCTTGTATTTTGTGCCGAAAGGATCATGCCTGACTAAGAGGGGGATTGAGATGAGTGAGAAAAATGGTGTCGAAGGCGAATGTGAAGATGATGAATTGCGAAAAGAGGCCGAAGGGGCAGTAGGTGCAATCGAACTCCCTGATATCGGGAGCGCTACAAATGAAGAACTGGAAGAATTCGTTACCAAGGTTTTAAGGTGCGTTGCATCGCTGAAATCGGTAAAAATTGACAGAGCTCATTTTCTTCGTTCTGAGCTAAAACGTCGTTGTCCTGAGATTAATGCGGAGCTTGCGATTGAAAAGACCCCTATCGAGGCAGGGATTTCCCCTCAGGAACTAGACAGAATTGCGGCAGAGGTTATCGATTTTGAGACGAAGAAATGCTCTGCATTGTCTTTCCTTGCAGGCTTGCCTGGCGGTGTTGCCATTGCGGGTTCTATAACCGCTGATGCCGCTCAGTATTTTGCGCATGTTATGAGGATAGAGCAAAAACTTGCATATCTCTATGGGTGGCAGTCTTTCCTGGATAAAGAAAACGAGGTTGACGATGAAACCGTGGGGTTGCTGATTGCTTTTCTAGGCGTAGTTCTTAATGTGACGGGCGTTGCTGGAACGATAACGAAAATTACTGCAGGTGTTGCGTGGATGGTGTTGCAGCGGCAATCAAAAAACAGACATTAACCAAGCTTCCTTGGTGGAAGCCTGCTAAACAGGTTATTAAAGTGCTCACGCAAAAGACCATGACCAAAGAAGTTTTTGCTAATGCAGTGGCAAAGAAGGCGGTTCCTGTGGCTGGGGCATTTATTTCAGGCGGTCTCACGTACGCTTCATTCAAGCCAGGCGCCGAGCGCCTGCGCAAGCACCTCAGGTCCCTCCCTGTTTCGGGAATTGACAAGTCTGAGGTCGACGGGGCAACAAAAAATGTTGTTGATGAGGCGGTCGAAAACGCTTCGAAGGCGGTTTGTTCGGCAGGGGCTGCGGCAGTTTCTGCGGGCGAGCAGGCTGGTAAAGCTTTGGCTGACGGCGTGGCAGCTGTTGGCGGCGTTGTTGGAAAGGGAGCCCAAGCGGCTGGGGGGGTCCTCGAAGAAGGCGCCAAGGTTGCAGGCGGAGCGCTTGAAGGCGGTTTGCGCGTGGCTGGTAAAGGACTCGGTGATGCCGCAAAGGGAATCGGTGGCTTCTTCGGTTCTATCGGAAAGAAATAACCATGCCAGGTTTTGATCCGTTCGCATTTGTCGGCGACGTCGCTAAAGGCGTTGGCAATGTTGCCAAAGGTGTTGGCGACATCGCGAACAATGCTGCAAAGGTTGCCGCTGGAGCCGTTGATGGCGCCATAAAGCAATGGCTTCCGAAGGCAATGAGGGAGAGCAAAAGTCCCTCGAAGATCACCATGAAGAGTCCCGCCCCATTCCCGAGCCGCAGTACCGAGATTACGAAATCGACGCATTCTATGTTGAAAAGCGCTACGTCGCTGTAAGGCAAATAACGGTTGGCGCCAACGGGGAACCCCTGGAGGGCTACCGGCATTACCTTCGCTTGTCGCGTCATGGCGTCGAACGCGTCCAAACAGCGGACCTGTTCGCTAAGCCCATGGAACGTATTCGTGTGCGCAACTGCACTCTATTCAAGAACGGTGAAGCCGCGGGTGAAGATGCTTTGAAGAAAGGCGCGTTTTTTGGCTCTGTTGCAACGCTGTTTTCGTTCCATCCTTTGGCAATTGGCTTTCTGGCTGCAATGACGGCGCGGGGCAACAAAGATCTTTGGGCGTTGGATATCCTCGACTACGACGAAAAGGAATGGCTTTTCATGGTGGAGTCAAGAGAAGAGGGCGAAGACCTTCGGAAGTTTTTGGATCGCTACTATATGGCCTAGCTGCCTATTTGCGGCTCTGGCTTTTGGCGGCAGTAAGACGCCTGAACTGCAAGAGGGCTGCTATAAACTAAAAAGCGAGCATGTTGGTGCTCGCTTTTTTCATACATGCAAGGGGGTTTGGTATGGGGAGTTTTAGGGAAATTGATCCTACGCAGTTTGCGCGCTATTTTCTGGATGTTCCGTATGCCGACGAGGATCCTTGTCAGGTGATGGATGTCTGGCTTCCGAATGAAGGGGAGGGGCCGTTCCCGCTTATCGTGTTCGTGCACGGCGGCGGATGGGTTTCGGGCAACAAGCGCGAAAACACCATGCCGGGAGTATTCAAATTCCCTTCGCAGGGATATGCCGTTGCCTGCGTCGAATATCGCCTGGTGCCCGATGTTCACTGGCCTGAACCGCTTGAGGATGTTCGCGCGGCAATTCGCTATTTGCGCGCGCATGCGGCCGAATACAATCTGGATGCTGAAAACATCGCCATCATGGGCAATTCCGCAGGTGGGCATCTTGCCTGCATGGTAGCGGCGCTTGCCGGTCGCCCTGTGATGAATGGGCGCCGTTACGGCAATCTCGATCAATCCGATGCCGTGCAGTGCTTGGTAGCGGTATATCCGCCTACTGATATGTACCAGATGGATCTG
>OGRA01003947.1_pt1 | contig 10756 bp, 10 predicted proteins | sample 1553351 | NCBI WGS metagenome assembly OGRA01 (sample SAMEA2580056, study PRJEB22360) | human gut metagenome | biome: human gut; feature: human-associated habitat; material: faeces | place: Denmark | collected 2008/2010
GGTCGGAACGCTCCTCGGACGATACCGCCAGCAGCTCGCCTACGAGCAGGAAAAACTCGAAGAATGAGCGTCCGTCCATTGGCGAGCAGCTTCAGTCTTTCCGTGAAAAGCTGTCTGGCGTAGAACCGCGCGTTCCGGCCAGAGAAAAAATGCACAGTGAGATCACAAAATAAACGCGAACTGGATTTGCGCGAAGAATTATGGTATGCTCGAAGCAGAAAAAGCTGGGAGGTGGTGCGTATGGCAGAGCAAGAATATGATCTGATGCACAAAGACGATGTCGTTGCGTCCTTGCAGCTCGACGATCTGTCCGGCGCTATCCTCAAGGTCACGCCCGGTGCAAACCCAGAGTTGCTGCCGCTCGGCGGCAGTCAGGGTGCGGACAGCCTGCGCAAATGGTGGCTGCGCCGTGCCGTCCCCATCAGTCAGGGCAATATCGCCGCGCTTTTGCAGCAGGAAGGCATTCCCTCCACGCAAAGCCTGCTCGTGCAGAACCTCGGTCTCAGCCTGTCTGACCATTACTGGATCAGGCCGCAAAAGAGCGACCTGACGTGGAAAGATGTTAGTCCATTCTCCAATGCTTTTGGCGACCTGTCAGAAACTGCGTCGGCGCAGTTCTATTCGCCGGAGGCTGCTTTGCAAGGCGACCTGATCAAGAAATGGGTGATTGTCGACGATACGCGCTGCCTGCTCAAAGGCAACCGCGGTGCGAATTCCCAGCAAAGCCTCAATGAAGTGCTGGCATCCATGCTGCATGAAAAGCAGGGCTTTTCCAACCATGTGCGGTATCGCCCGGTCAAATTCACCGGCAGCGCAGGCGAGCAGTACGGCTGTATCTGCGAGGATTTCGCGTCGGAGGCGCTGGAGTTTATTCCGGCGATTGACGTTGTGGATTCCGAGAAGAAAGATAACGCTGTCTCGACCTATGAGCATTTCATTCATGTCTGTACCGAGCACGGTCTGCCTGAACAGGAAGTGCGCGGATTCCTTGAGTATCAGATCCTCACAGATTTTGTGCTGACAAATACAGATCGGCATCTCAATAACTTCGGCGTTTTGCGGGACAGCCGGACACTGAAATTTATTCGGATGGCTCCGATCTTCGATTCCGGCAATTCGATGTTCTGGGATTCCCCACGCCTGCCGGAGCGCAGCGACTGCGCAGAGATCACGGTCAACAGCTTCCGTAAGACCGAAGCAGAGCTGCTCAAGCTCGTCACCGACCGCAGCCGCATCCACATGGACCTGCTGCCCGGTCGGAATGAAATTGCGGAGCTGTACGCCAAAGACGACAGCATTGCATTTGTGGATTCCATTCTCACTGGCTACGAAAAGAAGAAAGCGCTGCTGGAGCGTTTTATGGAGAAAGGCATTCCGGCACAGACCGGTCACAAACGAAACATCGAACCTGAACGATAATTTCAACTGCCCTGCAAGGCTTTGCGCTTTGCAGGGCGTTTTTTTTGAGGTGATGCCTATCCGAAAATCGAACGACACCCTGTTTTACCTCATCGGAATAATTCCCGTCGTCTGGCTTGCCCTCCTGTTGGCGCAGTCCCTTGGCGGCGGTTTGCCGGAACTGCTGCGGAATCTGACGCGCGCGTCGGAGCAGCCGACGAATATCATATGGACGGACAAAAGCCTGCCCACCATCCTCATCTGCCTTGCCGCTTATGGCATGGCAGTTTTGCTTTACCGGACGAATCAGGGCAGGACCCGCGACGGTGAGGAACACGGTTCCGCGGCGTGGGCCACACCCGCATCCATCAATGCGCAGTTCGCGCAGAAGGACAGCATCCCGCTGACCCAGCACGTCCGTCTCGGTCTGGATACGCACAAACACCGCCGCTCGCTCAACGTGCTGGTCATTGGCGGCAGCGGCGCGGCCAAAACGCGCAGCTTTGTGCTGCCGAATATCCTGACCGCAAACACCAATTATGTCATAACAGACCCCAAATCTGAAGTGCTGCTTGCCACGGGCGGCTATCTCAAGGAGCAGGGCTACGACGTGCGCGTTCTGAACCTTGTGAATCTGGAGCAGTCGGACGGCTACAATCCGTTCCGCTACCTGCGCGACGAAAAGGACGTGCTGAAGCTGGTCAATAACCTGATCCAGTCCACCACCCCGAAGGGCAGCCACGAGTCCGACCCGTTCTGGACCAAAGCCGAAACCGCACTCCTGCAGGCCATCATTCTCATGCTGTTTCAGGAAGCACCGGAATATGAGCAGAACTTCTCTATGGTCATGCGCGTACTGGAATATGCCGAGGTGCGCGAGGAAGATGAAGGGCATGTGTCCCCACTCGATCTGCTTTTTGAATCCATTGAACGCAGAAAACCGGACAGCGTCGCTGTCCGGCAATATAAGGTTTTCAAATTAGCCGCGGGCAAGACTGCAAAATCGATCTTGGTGAGTACGGCTGTCCGTCTCGCGCCCTTTAATCTGCCGCAGATCCAAGCCCTGACCGACCATGACGACATGGACCTTTACACGCTGGGCGAGAAGAAAGTGGCGCTTTACGCTGTCATTCCCGACAATGATAACACGTTCAACTTCCTTGTGAGTCTGCTTTACGCGCAGGCGTTCCAAGCCCTCTATTACAGCGCAGACCAGATCCACCACGGCCCGCTGCCGCGCCACGTTCGCTTTGTGCTGGACGAGTTCGCAGCCATGCCGCTGCCGGGATTCACGCGCGAGCTTGCGACGATGCGCTCACGTTCCATTTCCGCAAGTGTGATCATTCAGAATATGGCGCAGATCAAAGAATTGTATAAGGATAGCTGGGAGACAATTCCAGGCAACTGTGATACCATTTTGTATCTTGGCGGCAACGAGTCCAGTACGCACAAATATGTCTCCGAAATGCTTGGCAAAGCCACAATTGATACCAAAACGCACGGACAGACGAAAGGCAAATCCGGTTCTTACTCAACCAATTTCCAGATGTCCGGGCGCGAGCTGCTGACCCCTGACGAGGTGCGAAAGCTGGATAATCGCTATGCGCTGCTGTTCATCCGCGGTGCAAGCCCGGTCATGGATGAAAAATATGACCTCATGCACCATCCGGCGATTTCGCACAGCTCTCTTGGCGGCGCAGCACCGTACATTCATCATGGAACCAACCCGCCCATTTACACCGGTCGTCCGCTGCTTCGTGTGGGCGGTACCGAAGCAATCCATCCATTGAAGGAGGAATTTCATTGAAGAAACCATTTGAATCCAAAGCCAAACGGCTCTACTCGATCTGCGCCAGCGTGTTTTTCATGCTGGCGTTTTTTGTTGTCCCGGCGTTCGCGGCAGACGGCGATCCGCTGGCGGTCGTCAACAATCTGAGCGACTTCATTTTCTCGCTCATTCGCGCGGTCGGCTTGATCCTGCTCGGCTTTGGCATTTTGCAGGTCGGTTTGTCTCTCAAGTCGCACGATCCGTCGCAGCGCGCGAACGGCATCCTGACTGTTGCGGGCGGTATCGTCATTACGTTCACCAAGGAGATCCTGACGCTGATCACCGGCTGATAAAAATATGGGGAGAGCGAAAAAGCTCTCCCCGATACAACTGGAGGTGATACCATCTCAAGTGGAAACTGGATCATAGATAACCTCAATTCCTCGCTGGAAACGTGGAACGGCAAGCTGCTAGAAATCTGGACGCTGCTGACCACCAGCCCGGAGAATTTCAAAGGCGGCGGGATCTGGAATGTGATTGTCGGGATCAACGACGCACTGAAAGCAATTGCGTATGCACTTCTAGTGTTGTTTTTTGTGATCGGCGTCATGAAAACCTGCGGCAGCTTTACGGAGCTGAAACGCCCGGAGGTGGCATTCAAATGCTTCATCCGTTTTGTACTGGCGCAGGCAGCCGTCACCTATGGCATGGAGCTGATGACGGCTCTGTTCTCGATTGCGCAGGGCACGATCCAGACGATCATGGGCGCGTCCGGTCTTTCGGCAATGGAAGCATCCACGCTGCCCGCTGAGATCGCGTCAACGATTGAAGACGTCGGCCTGCTGGAGAGCATTCCGCTCTGGGCAGTGACGCTGCTCGGTTCGCTGTTTATCTGGGTGCTGTCGCTCGTCATGATTTTGACCGTCTACGGCCGCTTTTTTAAGCTCTATATGGCGACGGCGATTGCGCCGATCCCGCTGTCGAGCTTCGCAGGACAGCCCTCCAGCAGTATCGGTATGGCGTTCATTAAGAGCTACGCCGCCATCTGCTTGGAGGACTGTGCCATTCTGCTGGCGTGTATTATCTTTTCACAATTCGCATCCAGCCCGCCCGTCGTAACGGAAGGCCTTGCCCCGGCAACGGTCGTCTGGAACTACATTGGAGAGCTTGTGTTCAACATGCTGGTGCTCGTCGGCTCCATCAAAATGTCTGACCGAATCATTCGGGAATTGATGGGTCTTGGATGAGAAACCCTCCATCCGCAGTTGGATGGAGGTTGTGAGCTATTCAGCTAAAATTCTCGTAATCTTTTGCTGCAAATCCGGGAAGTCTGTCACAGCCGTTTCGTAAACGTCTTCCATGCGCAGCGTTTGATATTTGTGCGCGGCAATATCCCGGAATCCGGCGATTTCCTTCCATGCTACCTCTGGATGCGACAGGCGGCATTCCTCCGTCAGATTCTTTACTAGCTCACCGACGTTGATTACCGTCATGCAGACAGCGCGCTTGAGCATCTCATTATCAAGAAATTCTGTCAGGGAACAGCCCTTCATCATACCGGCAGCAATGTTCACCTCGGACAAAACTTTTTGAAGAATAATTCCGTCTCTACGATTCATACAACGCTACCTTTCTGTCGATCACGATCATGCTGTCTGAGGGCAGCGGACCGTGAATCACATCAACGTCCGTTTTCAGAATATCCTCCAGTCGGTACTTGATCGCGCTCAGTGTGAGCAGAGAAATGCGCGGGGATTTGAATTCCAGCAGAAGATCCACATCGCTGTCTGGGCGGTTCGTGCCATTGGCATAGGAACCGAACAGTTCTGCTTTCTTGATCGGGTATTCCTGCGCAGCGAGTTGCACACCGTCTTTGATTTTTTGAATATCCAGCATGGCACAAACTCCCTTCTTAATTCTACTTCCATTATACCCAATTTGCAGATAATTTCAAGTAAAAGACGTTATCGGATAATACTGTGGACTTTCCGCACCAACGACACGGCCCAAGAAATCAGTCCCAGGACAATGAGCGCATACCAGATCCCATTCGCAAGTGCGTAGTGGCTGTAGTACCAGCCGGAAAACAGCGTCGGCACGATCAGCGCATACAAAAGCGGCAGACCGAGGCGCAGCAGCGACGCGGCATGAAATAATACGGACAGAAGCAAACAGCCAGCCCCAAATACGATCATCAACATGGCACGACCTCCTTTAGAAAGTTTGTGCCATGTTAGCTTGGAACAAGGAAAAATTCAAGGGTCAATCCAAAAAAACTTAGAAATTGGAGGGATTCATCATCGAAGTGAAAATCAACAAAGAGATCCAGCGGTATCAGGAAAGCATCCTGTTTGGCTTATCTCTGCGGCAGATGGTGTTCGCGCTGCTGGCCATCGGCGTGGCTGTGAGTGCGTACTTCGGATTAAAGCCGCTCATCGGCGCGGCGGAGGTCGGCTGGGTGTGCATGCTGGCGGCTTTTCCGTTTGCCATGTGCGGCTTTTTCACCTACAACGGCATGCCCGCGGAACGCTTCCTGCTGGCGGTCATCCGCTCGGAAATCCTCTGCCCGCGCACACTTTCATATCATCCGCAGAATCTGTACGCGGAGCTTTTATTGGACAACAGTACAATGCGGGAGGTGCTGACGCTTGATTAAAACCCTCAACACCACCATCAAGCAGGATCGCACAGCCTACAAAATCCCGCGCAGCGCACAGGATGTCATTCCCATCCAGCGAATCTTCGCGGATGGGATTTTTCAGTTCGGCACGAAGTATTCCAGAACGCTGCGCTTTTCGGACATCAACTATGCCATTGCCTCGAAGGAGGACAAAACCGCGATGTTCCTCGGCTACAGCGAACTGCTGAACGCTTTGGACAGCGGCTCGACCACTAAGCTCACGATCTGCAACAAGCAGGTCAACCGGCAGGCGTTTGAAGATACCGTCCTGCTCCCACAGCGCGGCGACACCCTCGACGGATTCGTGAACGAGTTCAACGGGATGCTGGAAAGCAAGATCTCCGGCAGCTCCGCCAGCGTGGAACAGGAGCGGTTTCTCACGGTTTCCGTTCACAAAAAGAATGTGGACGAAGCGCGCACATTCTTCTCCCGCGTGACGGGCGAGGTTTCCTCCAAGCTCTCGCGGCTCAACTCGTCCTCCAACGAGCTGGATGCCGCCGAGCGGTTGGATGTGCTGCGTGGCTTTTTCCGGCCGGAGGAAGCTGTACTTCCGTTCGACCTGCAAACAGCGATGAAGCGCGGGCATAATCTCAAGGATACGATCTGCCCGGACAGTCTGGAATTTCATCGGGACTACTTCAAAATGGGCAATCAGTACGGTCGCGTTCTGTTCCTCAAGGACTATGCCAGCTACATCAAAGACAGCATGATTCTGGAGCTGAGCGACCTCAACCGGCGCATGATGCTCTCCATTGACATGATCCCCGTGCCGACCGACGAAGCGGTGCGCGAGGTGGAGAACAAGCTCCTCGGTGTGGAAACCAACGTCACCAACTGGCAGCGCAGGCAGAACAGCAACCAGAACTTCTCTGCCGTTGTGCCGTATGATCTGGAACAGCAGCGGAAGGAAACCCGCGAGATGCTGGATGATCTCACGACCCGCGATCAGCGGATGCTGTTTGCCGTGGTCACGCTCGTGCATCTGGCAGACAGCAAAGAGGAACTGGACAGCGACACGGAAACGCTCCAGTCTATCGCAAGAAAACACCTGTGCCAGCTCGCAAAGCTGAGCTTCCAGCAGCAGGACGGCCTTGTAACCGCGCTACCGCTCGGCCTGCGGCGCATTGACGCGCTGCGGACGCTGACCACAGAAGCCCTCGCGGTGCTTATGCCGTTCAAGGCACAGGAGATCCGCCACCGACACGGCATCTACTATGGACAGAATGCCATCTCCAAGAATCTCATCCTTGCCGACCGCAAGGAGCTTTTGAATGGTAACGGCTTTATTCTCGGTGTCTCTGGCTCCGGCAAATCCTTTGCGGCCAAGCGGGAGATCACGGAGATCGCGTTGTCCACAAACGACGACATTATTATCATTGACCCTGAAGCCGAGTACCGCCCGCTGGTCGAAGGCTTGGGCGGCGAGGTCATTGAAATCTCCGCGACCTCGCCCAATCATATCAACGCCCTCGATATGGAGTCCGGCTACAACGACGGCGACAATCCCGTTGTGCTGAAATCCGAATTCTTATTGTCTCTCTGTGAGCAGCTCGTGGGAGCAGGCAAGCTGTCTGCCAAGGAGAAATCCATCATTGACAGGTGTACCGCGCAGGTCTACCGGGAATTCATCCGGAACGGCTATCTCGGAGTTGTGCCGACATTACAGGACTTCCACGCTGCGCTCCTGGAGCAGCCGGAACCCGAAGCGCGGGACGTTGCGCTGGCTCTGGAACTGTTCACGGAGGGCAGTTTGAACACGTTTGCCAAGTACACAAACGTGGATACCAATTCCCGCATTCTTTGCTATGACATCCGCGACCTCGGCAAGCAGCTCCTGCCGGTCGGTATGCTCGTTGTGCTGGACAGCGTGTTCAACCGCATCATCCGCAACCGCAAGCTCGGCAAGAATACATGGTTATATATTGACGAAATCTACCTGCTGTTTCAGCACGAGTACAGCGCCAATTTCCTGTTTACCCTCTGGAAGCGGATGCGCAAATATGGGGCCTGCGGCACGGGGCTGACGCAGAACGTCGACGATCTGCTGCAATCCCACACAGCAAGAACCATGCTTGCGAACAGCGAATTTCTGCTCATGCTCAATCAGGCGAGTACGGATCGGATCGAGCTGGCACGGCTGCTCAATATTTCGGACAACCAGCTCTCGTATATTTCGGGCGTGGATTTTGGACATGGGCTTCTCAAGTGCGGCAGCACCATCGTGCCTTTCATGGACCACTTTCCGCGCAGCGGCAGGCTGTACCAGCTGATGACGACGAAGATGTCTGAACGAGTGGAGCAGGCATCGTAATGCGGGAGGTCAAGGAAAAATTACCGCTGAAAGAGCGAGTTGGCGAAACCATCAAATCCGCGCCGCGAACAGCATTCCGCCGCGGCACAGATGCTTCCTTTCAGCAGCTTCGGCAGGAGCTGCGCGACGCAGCGCAGGATGGGCAGTCGGAAGATCGCTATGAGAGCGGCAAAATCACAGACACTGCCGATCATGCCGTGCAGGAAGCACGCCATCTGGCAGAAAAAGCTGTCCACAAACTGCCGAAAACGAAATCTGAATCGGAAGCCAGGACAAAATCTGTTCCCCAACACGAACGTCTGCAGCCCCAACAGCCTACTACGGCATTGAAAGAATATCCGCCTGTTTTTGCGCAACCGAGCTACCCGCCACAGAGCCAGCCGCAGGTAAGTCGTTCTGTGCGCGAATCGGCTTCTCCGATCAGGGAGAAGCCGGTTCCTCCTGCAAACGCCCAACAGCCCAAAACGCGAGCATATACGCCGGATGCGAAAGCGCCAGCGTCCCCGTCTCAGTATCCAACTCCGAGAATTCATGAAAACGCAAAGGCTGTTTCTGCGGAAACAATGCCATCGACAATGGAGCATTCTGTGCGTGAATCGGCTTCGTCAATCAAGGAGAAAACGATTCCTCCTACAAATCCCCCGCAGCCTAAAATGCGGGAGTATGCACCGACCGCTGATGCACCTTTGCAGCAGTTCCAGCATCTCGCGCAGATTCATGAAAAGCCGCAGACTGTTTCCCATTCACAGGTAAATCAGCCTGTGCGCGAGTTTGGGTCTTCGGTCAAAGAAATTCCTGCTGTGAAAGCGAGAAAAGACGCGCCAAGAACGGCTGAACGTCAACCGAAAGTACGGAAAGATTATTGTCCAGTTCAAGTGGCAGAAAAGATACCGGCTCAGGCAAAGAAGCAACCGCTTGGACAATCTCCTGCAATCACAGAACCGGCTGTGCTTGCGACACCGCCATCAGCACGGATTCTGCCGAGAGAAAAGCCACCTGTTTCTTCTCTGCAAGAAATTCCTGCTGCACTAAAAACGGATACCACACAGTTCGCGCTTCCTGAAATCAAGACGAAAGAGTATATCCGAAATAAGCGACAAAAGCAGAATCTTTTCAAAGAAGAAACGGGCGGTATCGAAGATACGCCCGCAGATTCCGAAACATTTTCTCCGGTTATCCGTACACGGGAAACTGTTCGTGAACAGCAAAAACTCCACGTTTCCCATAGTGCGGAGCAGGAGCAGCCGGTCATGCCGCAGATCCGAACACGGCAGCCACAGATAGCTTCCATGCTCGCCAATGCGGAATCTGTGAAACCGGATGTCCCACAGCCACCGCTGCCGGACATCAAGAGCAAGCAGAAATACATTGCGGCGCAGCAACCGACACAGGTAACGCCCGTGCAGGCAAACCCACAGCAGGCAGTGCGGCAAACCGGAAGAAAAGCTGTGCACGGCGAATCAAAATTATGTCAACCGCCAATAGCGAGCGAAACAGTCACTGTGCCAACGAGCAGGAATGTCACTCCAGTAAAGCCTGTGCGCGTCCAAAAGCGGGCGCGACCGACTTTCGTAAAAAAGCGGAAGATCAAAACAGCACCAAAAGCAAAAATCAAGACTACCACACCTGCCGCAAAAGCCTTGCCCAGCAAAGCGTCGACAGCTGCTCCCAAGCAGGCTGTGACCGCCATTCGCAAAGGACAGGCACTTCGGGATACGGCGATCAAAACGGCGAAGGTAGCAAAAGAGGCTGGAAAGAAAGTCCTGCGGGCAATCGCGGCAGCGGCAGAAAAGCTGGCTGCAGCCATTGGCGCAGGCGGCGCGGCGGCGGTTTCCGTTGTTGTGGTGATCTTGCTTGTAGGGATGCTGTTCGCTTCACCGCTCGGTATCCTGTTCGCCGGTGAGGACACCGGCACGGAAATTAAAATCCCGGACGCGGTTGCGACGCTGAACGGCGAGTTTACCGATGAGATCTACCGTATCATGGAGGAACATCCATACGATGAGCTGGATATGCAGGAGGGCATGGAAGCGGCCATGCTTCAAAACTGGCGGAATGTGCTGGCTGTGTACGCGGTCAAGGTCTCGACCGACGAAGAACATGGGCTGGACGTTATGACGATGGATGAGGAAAAACTCCAGCTTCTGCGGGAAATTTTCTTCGATGCCAACAAGCTGGTGTACGAGCTGACGACCAGCATCGTAGATGGCGTACAAAAGACGCTCCTGCATATTTCGCTGCAAATTAAGGATGCCATGCAGATGGCAGATGAATACGGCTTTACCGCCCAACAGCGGGAAATGCTCGAAGAATTACTGAAACCGGACTACGACGACATTTTCCTTTCCCTGATTGGTAATTATCAACCGGGCGGTACGCCCATCGGCCCCGTCGACATTTCGGACATTCAAGGCACGCTGCCGGATGATCTTGACCCGCTGCGAGAATCCATTGTCCTGACAGCATATCAGCTTCTTGGAAAGGTGACGTATTTCTGGGGCGGCAAAAGCCTCGTTCTCGGCTGGGACAGCCGTTGGGGAACGCCGACGACGGTTACTGCACCCGGCAGCGGCTCCGCCCGCACGGGGGCCGGTCACGA
>OGRA01003958.1_pt1 | contig 10744 bp, 6 predicted proteins | sample 1553351 | NCBI WGS metagenome assembly OGRA01 (sample SAMEA2580056, study PRJEB22360) | human gut metagenome | biome: human gut; feature: human-associated habitat; material: faeces | place: Denmark | collected 2008/2010
CTTGTGCTTCCCCCCCGGGGGGCGCCCCCCGCCCGCCACAGCGCAGGCAACCAACAGCGGCAGCGTTACGGTGCGCGGCGTGCGGGATGGCGTGCAGTGCATCAGCTGCAACATCCCATACCTGGTGCTGAACCACGCCCCGGTGCCCGGCCAGCAGACCGACCCGGCAGAAAGTGTGTGGAAACAGTATGCCGATAAGCTGATCCCCGCGGGCGGCAGTACCGGGCAGGTGCTGGCCAAGGCGTCCGCGCAGGATATGGACCTGTACTGGGCCGACGGCACCACCACCCAAACCGAAACCACACCCCACATGCTGACCAACGCGGGCCGCAGCAAAAAGAAAGCCATTGTATCGTTTGTGGATGACGACTGCCGCAGCGAAGCGTACACCGTGCTGTTCCCGCTGGTGCAGGAGCTTGGTATGCCTTATACCGTGGCTTGCCCGGCGGGGCTTATGGGCAAAACCGGCCGCATGACGGTGGAACAACTGCAGGAAATGGCGCGCAGCGGCGTGACGGTGGCATGCCATACGATGACCGAAACCGATATGGAGCAGGATACCCCCGAAACGCTGGAAGCCACCCTGCAGCAGTTTGAAGCAGAGATGCGCCGCTGGGGCATCCGCGGGGTGCGCAGCTATGCCTATGTGAACGGGCGCTATAAGGCGGACTGCCTGAACACCGTAAAAAAGCATTTTGACCTGGGCCTTACGGTGGAAAAAGGCATCAATCAGATCCCGTATGAAAGCTGCCGCATGAAGCGCGTGGAAGTGTTCCCAAAGAACAAAAGCTACACGCTGGAGGATGTAAAAGCGTGGGTAGACAAAGCCGTGCAGGATGGCGGCTGGCTGATTTTGATGACCCACGCATGGTACACGACCTTTGATGCAGCACAGCTCAAAGAGCTGGTGGGTTATATCCGGGCCAGCGGTGCGGAGCTGATGGACCTGTACGATGCACTGGATGCCACCGGCAACGTGGTGGAAGCGGGCGACTACCAAAAGCCGGGCGCGGATGCAGCGGAACCGTTTTTTGTGGTGGATGCGGATGGCCGCGCCTGGACCAACGCGCTGGAGAACTTACGCCCGGCAGATGGCATCACCAATGTGGGGGCAGCCCTGCAAAGTGGATATGTGATCTCCACCGCCACCGGCAAGGCAATCAAAACATCAGATACCGGGTTCCGGGTCACCCAGCCGGTGGATGTGACAAGCGCGGCCCAGGTGTTGGTAACGGCTTGGGCATCGCAGAAGGCTTTGACGGCGGACAGGTCAAACGGGTTGCCCAGGGTATGGGCGATCATGACTGCCTTGGTCTTGGGGGAAAGAGCGGCTTCCAGCTTGGTCACATCAATGTTGTACTGCGGCACGGTCACATCCACAAACACCGGCACAGCGCCATACTGCAGCGCCGGGGTGACAGTGGTGGGGAACCCGCATGCCACAGTGATGACCTCATCGCCCTTTTTGATCTGGCGGTCGCCCAGTTCCGGGGCGGTGAGCGCCATAAAGGCAATCAGGTTGGCGGAGGAGCCGGAGTTGACCAGGTTGGCGAACTTTACGCCGATCCACTTGGCAAACTCTTTTTCAAATTCATCCGCAAAGCGGCCGGTGGTCAGCCAGAAATCCAGCGTTGCATCGGTCAGGGCGCACATTTCTTTTTCATCAAACACGCGGGATGCATAAGTAACGCGGTCGCCGGGCTTGAAATCCGCCTTTTTCTCCTTAAAGTCATGGTAATATTCTGCCACCAGCGCCTTGATCTGCTCGCGGGCTTCGGCCTCATTGCTCCAATTTGCCATCGTCTGCTCCCTTACTCACTCAAAAATTCCTTGATCTCTTTGTCCATCTCCGCCGGGATATCCCCGCCGGAAAGCCATACCTTGCTGAACGCAACGGTCTTTTGCATACATTCCGCCATATGCCAGCGCGGTTTCCAGCCGAAGGTGGATTTCAATTTGCTGCAATCCAGCTTCAAAAAGTTTGCTTCATGCGGGGCGTTTGCCTCAGCGCGGTTTTCCCATGCGGCGCCATCGCCCCACGCCTGGCAGAACAGGTCTACCAGGGTGCCGGTCGTCACACAGTCGCAGTCATCCGGGCCGACGTTATAATAGCCGGCGTACCGGTTATCCTCATACTGGCGCTGGGCGATCAGCAGGTACGCCGCCAGCGGTTCCAGCACATGCTGGTATGGGCGGGTGGAATACGGGTTGCGCACACCGATGCTCTCCCCTTTTGCCATGGCACGTACGCAGTCCGGGATGATGCGGTCATTGGCAAAATCGCCGCCGCCAATCACATTACCTGCGCGGGCAGTGGAGATGGCCACGCTGCCATCCGCAAAAAAGCTGTTTTTATAGCTGTGGGTCACCAGCTCCGAGCAGCTTTTGCTGTTGGAGTAGGGGTCGAAGCCGTCCAACGGTTCGTTTTCGCGGTAGCCCCAGCACCATTCATTATTCTGGTACACCTTATCTGTCGTCACGTTCAGCACAGAGCGCGGCGGAGTTTGGGCGGTGCGCACGCATTCCAACAGGTTCACGGTGCCCATCACATTGGTTTCATAGGTATAGCGCGGGTCCTTGTAGCTGTCCCGCACAATGGGCTGGGCCGCCAGGTGCAGCACAATTTCCGGCCGAGCGGCATCAAAGGCCGCTTTCAGGCTGGCAAAATCGCGGATGTCGCCGATCACGCTGGTCATTTTGCCTTCCAGCCCTGCCAGAGAGAAGAGGTTGGGGGTTGTGGGCGGTTCCAGGCTGTAACCCGTTACCACCGCACCGACCCCCACCAGCATGCGGCAGAGCCAGCTGCCCTTAAAACCGGTATGCCCGGTTACAAACACGCGTTTGCCGCGGTAAAATTCCAAGTTCATTGTTGGTTCCACACTTCCCAGGGCGCACAGCCGGACGCCCACATTTTTTCCAGCATACTTTTTTCGCGCTCGGTATCCATGCACTGCCAGAATCCGCGGTGCACATAGCTCATCAGCTGGCCTTTAGCTGCCAGCTCGCGCAGCGGGGCCTGCTCAAAAATGGTATCATCACCGCTGATGGTATCAAACACTTCCGGTTCCAGCACCATATAGCCCGCGTTGATGATAGCCCCATCGTTGACGCTTTTTTCACGGAACGCCTGAACCGAATTGTCCTGGCCGATATCCAGCACGCCTTTCTGCTGTTCCTGCACCACGGCGGTCAGGGTTGCCAGCTTGCCGTGCTGCTTATGGAACTTGACCAGTTCGGCAATGTTCACATCACAGACGCCATCACCATAGGTCATCATAAAGGTTTCGTTGCCGATATATTTCTGCACCCGCTTGATGCGGCCGCCCGTCATCGTGTTCAGGCCGGTATCCACCACCGTCACGCGCCACGGCTCGGCGTGCTGGTCATGCACGATCATCTCGTTGCCCTGGGTGAAGTCAAAGGTCACATCGCTGGTATGCAGGAAATAATCCGCAAACCACTCCTTGATCATATGCTGCTTGTACCCGGCGCAGATCACAAAATCATTGAAGCCATAGTAAGAATACTCTTTCATGATATGCCACAAAATGGGCATACCGCCGATTTCGATCATCGGTTTCGGCTTGAACTTGCTTTCTTCCGAAATGCGCGTGCCATAGCCGCCGGCAAGAATTACAACTTTCATATTTTTCACTCCCGTAAGCCTGCAGCGGAACCCTGCTTGCAGTCCCGCAAAAACTGTCCGTCCCACCAGCATTTCAACCGCCGGACAGTTTGGTACACACCCAGCCTATTTTTTATTACTATGATAGTATATCATTTTCACGTATTCAGTGCAACCGTTCCAGGAAACTTATCACACCTAGTAGGCTTGATTTTTATTCCGCATTTTGCTCTTTGTTATCACATTTTAACGCCGCTTTTGTTGCCGCTGTGCAAACAGTATTCTTTACGTTTTTTCGTGCGTATTTTGTCCCTGCCAGGCGGCCCACTTTACATTAGTAGGCAAAACAGGTATAATAGTTTAGTTAATCTGTGATATTGTGCCATTTTGCCATATTGCGGGTGCAGGCGGTCTTATTTTATCCTTGCTGCCTGTGGATTTTTTGCGGCACGCCGCGCGTTGTGCGGTACCGCTCCTATTAGGTCTGGAGGTTGCGCTCATGGGGCTGCAAAGCCTGCAATACTGTGCATTTTTGGTGGTTGTGGCTGCCGTTTACCTGCATTTGCCGGTGCGCATGCAGCCGGTGTTTCTGCTGGGAGCTTCGTGGGTGTTTTATGCGCTGGCCATGCCGGCCATGCTGCCGGTCACCATTGCACTGGCGGTGTTCACCTACCTGTGCGGCCGCGGCCTTGCCTGGCGGGACGGCGCACACAAAACCGCTTTTTTGCGCCTTGGCGTGATCGGTATGCTGGGCATTCTGGCCTTTTTTAAGTATAACGGCCTGTTGGGCGGGGTGCTGCACGGCTGGCGCGCGGTAGCCATGCCGCTGGGCATCAGCTTTACCAGTTTTGCCGCAATCGCCTACCTGATCGACGCCACCCGCGGCGACTGCGAGGTGGAAACCAGCTTTATCCGGCTGGCGCTGTTCCTCAACTTTTTTGCCACCGTCACCCAGGGGCCCATCTGCCGTGCCGGTGCGCTACTGCCACAGTTGAGCGCCGAGCACCGCTTTGATGCCGCCCGCACGGTGCGCGCTTTGCGGCTATATGCGCTGGGGCTGTTCAAATACATTGCCGTGGCGGATGTGCTGAACATGGTGGTGGATACGGTTTTCCCCCACTATGCGGATTACAGCGCCCCCATGCTGATTTTGACCGCGGTGATGTACACTTTTTATCTGTATTTCAGCTTTTCCGGCTATTCCGAGATTTCCCGTGCCACCGGCCTTGTGCTGGGGCTGGACCTGCCGGAAAACTTTAAGACCCCGTTTTACGCCACCAACTTTTCCGGCTTCTGGAGCCGCTGGCACATCTCGTTTTCTTCCTGGCTACAGGATTATCTCTTTATGCCGCTGGCCTGGGCAGATCTTGGCCGCTTTGGCCGCCTGCCCACCGAGCTGTGCGTGTTCTGCGTATTCTTTGCTTCCGGCTTCTGGCACGGCAGCACCGCGCCATTCATCATCTGGGGTCTGCTGCAGGCGGTTTACCGCGTGGGCGAAGAGCTGCTGCACCGCCGCTTTGGCAAACCCAAAAAGCGCGGCACCCCGGCCCGTGTGCTGTGGGGCAAGCGGGTTGTGGTGTTTGTTTTGTGGACCATCAGCATGGTGTTCTTCCGCGTGGGGTCCGGCAACCTTTCCGGCATGGCCGAAAACCTGGGCGTTGGCGATGCTTTCGCCTACCTGGGCCGTTGCCTGATGAACAGCTGGTCCCCCGCCCGCTTTGCCGGGGAGCTGTACAGCACAGCGTATACCGGCTTTTACGCCAATACCATTATGGTAGCGGCTTATTGGGCGTTCGCTGCGCTGGCGCTGGCGCTTGGCATCTGGCTGGATCACCGGCGCAATTTTGCCTGCAAAAACAAACCGGCTGAGGTTGCCCTGGCAAGCGCCAAGCACCGCAATGCGCTGTATGTTGTTTTGATCGTTTTTATCCTGGTGGGGTACATCATGCAGAGCGGCGGCTTTAACGCCAACGCGTTCGGCCCCTATGCAGGGTTTTAATCTTATGGAAAAAAGGAGATTTCCGGCGTGAAGCATATCATCAAAAAATTGGCGCTGCTGTTCGTGCCGGTCTATCTGTGGTTTGCCTTTTTTGTGGCGTTTGAGCCAAACAATTATTTTGGCATCAAAAAAACAGCCTCTTCCAGCCAGCCGGTGGCCCGTGTGCGCGCCTATGAGCAGAGCCCCGGCACCAACCTGATCATCGGGGACAGCCGCCTGGCCCACTTTGATATGGACCTTGTGGATTCCCTGACCGGGCAAAGCTGGCAGAACCTGGCCTTTGGTGGTGCTTCCCTGAAGGAATGTGTGGACCTTGCCAACTATGTGCTGGATTCCGGCAACCAGGTGGACCGCATTCTGTTTGAGCTTTCGTTCTACACCTTAAACAGCAGCTATAACACCGACCGTTTTTCGGCGCTGGAAGCTACCCTGCGCAACCCGCTGGCCTACTGTCTGAACCTGGAATACAACGTGAACGCCCTGACCGTGTTTATGGACACCGTAAAGGGCACGCCGGACACCATTGAATCCGGCGACTGGACCGCGGCGGATTACCTGGATGATGCCGGGAACACGATTCCGCTGCACAAAAAGCTATATGAGTACCCGGCGCTGATCACCACCCGCTGCCAGAACTGGACACTGAACGAAACCGAGCTGGCGGAGTTTTTGGCTATGGCCCAGCGCTGCGCAGACCGCGGCGTGGAGCTGACCATTGTGCTGCCCCCCATGGCCGCCAATGTGCGCACCGAGGTATGCGATGCCTTTGGCATTACCGCCGTGATGCAGGACGAAGTTCTGCCGCTGTTGGAAAAGCAGAATTTTGCCGTGCTGAATTACGAATGGTGCACCAGCTGCATTACCGATGATGACACCCAGTTTTTTGACGGGTTCCACCTGGACGAAAAATACGGCCTGCCGGACTGGACAGCCGAACTGTTTGATGATATGCAGCGCTGATGCTGCCCCACCCCAAAAAGGAGGTCCCCTGTGGCACTGGACTTTTTGATTTTGTACGAACACACCGTTCGGGAATATGAGAGTGATCTTTTGCTCAAATTGGAGCTGGAGCGCCGCGGCTACACCGTGCGCATCCGCCAGCTGCTGGATGCCAAAGATCTGCGCCTGTTTGGCAAAGACAAGCCGGAAGTTCTGGTTGCCAGCTGCATGTATGACAACGAAGCCATCAACAGCCATGTGTACAACAACATTGGCAGATGCAACAAGATCGTCAACCTGCACTGGGAGCAGATGCTCTCCGACACGCAGGAGGAGGGCGATTGGTTCAACATGAACGGCAACGCCAAGCGCTGCGTGCAGACTTGCTGGGGCCAGCGCACTGCCCAGCGGTTACAGGCCCATGGCATGGATGCCAAGAACACCCCCGTGACCGGCGCTGTGATGATGGACTTTCTGCGGCCGGAGTTCAAGGGCTACTTTAAGGATAAGGAAACCCTGTGCAAGGAATTCGGCCTTGACCCCGCCAAACAGCTGCACCTGTACATTTCCAGCTTTGGCTATGCCAGCATGACCGACCAGGAAGTGGCCGAGCTTTCCAAAATGGCGGGAACGGATTTTTCCGGCTTTGCCCGCACCAACCGCGTTTCGATGGAAAAAACGCTGGCCTGGTTTGACCGCTACCTGGGTGACCACCCGGAGGTGGAACTGGTATACCGCCGCCATCCCAGCGAATGGAAATGCAAAGCCCTGGACGAGCTGGCCGCCAAACGCCCCAACTTCCATGTGATTTTTGCGGATTCCGTCAAGCAGTGGATTGTGGCGGCGGATTCCATCTCCATCTGGATGAGCACCGCTATCGCCGAGGTGTACATGGCGGGCAAAAGCTGCCATATCCTGCGCCCGGTGCCCATCGAGCACGAGTACGACCCCGTCATCTACAAGGATGCTCACTATGTGACTAGCTACCCGGAGTTTGCCGCTGCCATGGCGCAGCCGAACCCGCCGTTCCCCATTGCACGGGATGTGATTGAGGGCTATTTTGACCCCTCCCCTGCCCCGGCCTACAAGCGGATGGCCGACCTGCTGGAGGAAGTGTACAAAAATCCCCCGCGGGATGAACCGATGGGGCCCGGCTTTACGCCGCACTTCAACCTGCTCAAGTTCTGCGCACTGGCGGGGGTACACATGCTGTACCGCCACAAGTGGGAACCCAAACGGGGGTTTGCCTTCTGCCCGCCGCTGGCCAACTTTGCCCAGCGCATTTACGGTTATGTGGACAAAGCCTATATCCCGCCGGAGGAGATTCAGCGCATGGAAGCGCGCATCCGGCCATATGTAAAATAAAGTTGTTTTTCCGGCGCGCTGCGGTGCGCCCGCTGCAAATGGGAGCCTGCCATGTCTGAACCGAAAAAAACTGAAAGCTTTGCCGGAAATGTGATGAAATACTCCATTGCCACCTACCTTGGCTTTGGCATTTCCGGCGCAGCGCTTATCATCAAGGGCGTCCTGCCCGCCGAAAGCTACGCCGTTCCTGCTTCCTTCATGGCATACACCATGTCGCTGATGAACGTGGGCATGCTTGGGCTGGATCAAAGCCTGCTGCGCTTTTACCACGAACCGCCTGCCGGTTCCACCGGGCGCAGCATGTTTGCCGCGTGTACCCGGCTTTCGGTGCTGGTCATGCTGCTGGTGGGCGGCATCGGCAGCATCTTTTTCGCCAAGCCGCTGGCGGCGGCCTTTGGCCTTGGGGCCAACGGTGCCGGGCTGGTGCCGTTTTTGTTCCTGAACGCTGCTCTGTACATGCTGGTGCGTTACCTCAACGTGCTGCTCCGGCTGGAAAACAATGTGCGCGCCTACACCACCGAAACGCTGTGGATGCAGGCCTGCCTGAACCTGATCTACCTGCTGCCCGGCTTTGTTACCCAGGACGCCCGCGCTTTTGTGCTGGGTGCGGTGTGCAGCTTTGCGGGGGTCGCAGTGTTCTATTGGCGGCGGGCTTCTAAAGGTCAAACGAAAGAGGCCCCTGTGCGCGGCCTGCGCCCCTATGCCCACATTTACCGGGCGGCACTGCCTTACGGCATTGTGTTGGCACCTGCGGCCATCCTGATTCCGCTGTACCGCGCCATCTGCCTTTCTTTTTTAGGCAATTACGCCCCCGCGGCGGAGCAGGGTTCGTTTGATTTTGCCTACACCCTGGCCCAGCTTGTCACCACCATTCAGGCCGGTTTTTCCACCTACTGGGGCCCTTATGTCTACGCGCATTACCGCACCGAGCAGGAGCGCATTGGCCGCATCCATGATCTGCTGAACCTGCTGATCTTCGGCTTTTTCTGTCTGCTGGTCATGTTTGAGGATATCATCTTCATCATCTTCCCGGCCAAATCGGCCTGCCTGCCCTACTTTCCGCTGATGATGCTGGCCGTGGTGTTCTCCATCCTGTGCGAAGGCACGGTGTACGGCAACACCATTGCCCGCAAGCCGTTCCAGGATACGATTGGAACCGCCGTGGGCGTTGCGGCCAACATTGCCGTGTGCGCCGTGCTGGTGCCGCGTTTTGGCGTAATGGGTGCCGCGGTCGGCCTGGTAACGGCCAATGCAACGATGTTTTTGTACCGCACTGTGACCGGGCAGTATTACTACCGCACCATCCCCAGCTTCAGCCGGACGATCTGCGGCTTTTTGCTGGCGGTGGGTGTGGCCGTGATCGGCGTGGTGTTCGCCCACAATTTTATCATCAAGTTTGTTTTAACTGCAGCAATCCTGTTTATTTACTGTAACATTTACCGTGCCCAGCTGTACAAGCTGTGGCAGATCTTTATGGGCTTTGTGCGGCGGTATCTGCTGCACAGCCAAGCATAACTACTGCAAAGGAAAGGTTGTATATCAAGATGAAGCATTGCGGCACACAAGAGTTGACCACCGAGCGGCTGGTCCTGCGTCGTATGACAACCGACGACTGCGAAATGATGTTTGGCAACTGGGCCAATGACCCGGAAGTGACCCGCTACCTGCGCTGGGAGCCCCACCGTGACTGGGTGGTAACGATGGCATATCTGAACGAGATCGTCAAACAATATGACCGCCCGGATTTTTATGATTGGGGCATCTGCGATAAAGTGACCGGTGTGCTGATGGGCAGCATCAGCATTGCCCCCGCCGAATCCTGTGAGCGTGAAAAGCCCTATGCCTGGAAAAACGTGAAAACCGAGCTGCTGGGCGGCATGTATGAGATCGGTTACACCTTGGGCAAAAAGTGGTGGAACCAGGGCTATGCCACCGAAGCCGCCGCTGCCGTGCGTGATTACTGGTTTGGCATGGTAGGTGCGCCCTGGCTGGCCGGGTTCCACGCCAGCCAGAATGTGGCAAGTAGCCGCGTGTTGGCCAAGACCGGCTTCCATTATGACCACGATACCGTTCTGCACCGCTTTGACGGCACCGAGGTGCCCTGCCTGGCCTGGTACCTGCTGAACCCCGGCAGCCAGAAATGCGATGAACCGGCAGCCGCTGCCCCCGCTGTACAGGCAGAACCAACGGAACCAGCGGAGAATGCCGGGACAACCGTCTGACATTCACTCCCCTGCCCCATACTTTTGCTGACCTGGCCGAATACGGCCAGAAAGGACCCCTATGGACGAAATGAAGGACCCCATCACCCTGGACTTTACCGCTACCCAGGCCCCGGCAGAGGACGCCCCTGTTGGGCAGAAGGCTCTGGACAGCGAGCGCCCGCCGGTGCGCGTTGTGCTGCTGGCGCTGGACCAGGGCAAGTTTGACTCCCAGCGCAGCCTGGATGAGCTTGCCGCCCTGGCGGAAGCCAACGGCATGCAGGCCGTTGCTACCGTGTGCCAGAAGCGCAGCACCCCCGAAGCCGCCACCCTTCTGGGGGAGGGCAAAGTGGAGGAAGCGCGCCTGGTATGCCTGAATACCGATGCCGAGGCCGCCATCTTTGACGGCGAGCTGACCGGCAGCCAGATCCGCAACCTGAGCGCGGCTTTGCAGGTGGAAGTGCTGGACCGCACGATGCTGATTTTGGAAATTTTCCGTGCCCGCGCTACCACCAATGAGGGCAAGCTGCAGACCGAACTGGCCACCCTGCGCTACCAGCTGCCCCGTTTGCAGGGCCTGGGTGAATCCCTCAGCCGCCAGGGCGGCGGCGGCGG
>OGRA01003964.1_pt1 | contig 10730 bp, 9 predicted proteins | sample 1553351 | NCBI WGS metagenome assembly OGRA01 (sample SAMEA2580056, study PRJEB22360) | human gut metagenome | biome: human gut; feature: human-associated habitat; material: faeces | place: Denmark | collected 2008/2010
TCAAGACAATTACTTGTCTTGCCTCCTTGATTGCAACATGTTCATATGTCACAAACTACCCAGATTTTAGCATTTGTCCAAAACACTAAAATTCGTAATACAACGTCATGAACTGCATTAATACTACGAAATACTGTGATATTAACCTAGTGCAGACACAAAATACGCACTATTTTCAAATACCATTTGAAAATAGTGCGTATCAAAAAAAGAAGCCACCCTGGTTTTGGGTGGCTTAAGAGAAATAACGTATCGGAATGCTACAGAAGGCTATGGAAAACACAACCATGATCAGCATGGGCATCGGAACCAGTCAATGAAAGCACAGCAACAACCTTTGCGCCCTCTGCCAAAGCAAGAGACATAAGCGCATTTGCCTTTTCTTCCGAATAAGTATCGAGCACCAGAATCGTTTTTTCGTTCTTCTTGACTTCGACACCGGCAGGGAGTTCGAATACGCCATCTTTACCGACCTGAGCGCTAACGAAACGCATCCATGCAGCAAGCGCAACCGAATATCCGAAATAAGATTCGATGCCTTCAGGAGCAATAACCAACTCAGGCTTAGCATCACGGTCAATCTGTTGCAACAGCTCTACCGCAAGGCGATTCAATACAATAGGATCTTGCATCAACGCAGTAGAATCGAGCGAATCGCCATCTTCGGCGAAGGCATTCATCTTGTTCAATAGATCTTTGATCTCAGCAATTTCCATAGCCTAAAGCTCCTTTGCAATCGCCTCAAATGCTGCTGCAGGATCGTTGCTTTCCGTAATAGGACGACCAACAACAATGTGCGACGCACCATTATCGAAAGCCTGACGCGGAGTGGTTACACGCGTTTGATCACCCATAGCAGAACCAGCCGGACGAACACCTGGAGTAACAATAAATGAATCTGGGCCCAAAATCTCACGCAGCATAGCCGCTTCTTGAGGCGAAGCTACAACACCAGACAATCCAGCTTGCTGGGCCTGACGAGCAAGCTCAACAACCTGGTCAACTACAGGTCGGGTAACACCTGTAGCACTGAGGTCATCCGCACTCATACTTGTGAGAACGGTAATACCAAGAGAGACAGGCTCATCTTCGACCCAGCGAGCATCCGCCAAGCCTTCCTTAGCAGCTGCCATCATCTTGATTCCGCCTACCGCATGCATGGTGAGCATATCGGCACCAGCTTCCGCGGCTGCTTTAGCAGCGCCCTTAACCTGATGAGGGATATCGTGGAACTTCAAATCAAGAAAGACTTTGAATCCGCGCTTTTGCAGCGCATTGATGAAATAGGGGCCTTCTTGATAAAACAAGGTCATGCCGATCTTAATCCATTTAGCCTTACCGGCAAGCATATCAGCCAACTCAAGAGCTCGACTACGATCGCAATCAAGTGCAACGATAATGCGATCCTTGCGAGGCACGCTGTTGAAATCTAGCATTCGAGTGCTCCTATCAACTCATTAACATCGGAAACGCCCATGTCGATACAGTACTGTTCAATACCAGAAATCACATCGAGCGTAGATTTAGGATTGGTGAAATTCGCAGTGCCAACCGCTACGGCAGTGGCACCTGCAAGCATAAATTCAACCGCATCGGTGCCTGAGGAAATTCCACCCATTCCCAAAATAGGAATATCAACGGCATTGTGCACCTGCCAAACCATACGCAATGCAACAGGCTTTACCGCAGGACCCGAAAGTCCACCAACGACACGGGCAAGAACGGGCTTCTTGCGACGTGCGTCAATTGCCATGCCGAGTAAAGTATTGATAAGCGAAATAGCATCGGCGCCAGAAGATTCAGCTGCTTTGGCGATTTCAACGATATCGGTTACGTTTGGCGTCAATTTTACAAACATTGGACGCTTGGTTTTCGCGCGGCATGCAGAAACAACCTCTTCAACCATCTTTGGGTCGGTGCCAAAGGTCAAACCACCAGAATCCACATTGGGACATGAAATATTTACCTCGTAAGCATCGACATCAGAGGTTTCTTCGAGCGACTCGATAACCGAAACGTACTCCGGAACGCTATGACCAGAAACGTTTACGATGATGGTTGCATGGTTTTGGCGCAGCCAAGGCAAATCGCGATCTTTCAGAACTTCAACACCGGGATTCTGAAGGCCGATGGAGTTCAACATCCCGCTCGGAGTCTCGGCGATTCGAGGAGCGTCATTCCCAGCCCACCCATCAAGAGAAACGCCCTTTGTGGTTACAGCGCCAAGTAAGGCAGGATCCACAAATGCAGAGTATTCGCGTCCCGATGCATATGTTCCTGAGGCGGTGGTTACAGGGTTTTTCATATGCAACCCACCGAGGTTAACAGAAAGAGAAACAGCCATTACCAAATCACCTCGCTCGCATCGAAAACGGGACCATCAACGCACGATCGCTTTCTGCCCTGCTTGGTTTCGACTATGCATGAAAGACAAGCACCGATACCGCATGCCATACGCTTCTCGAGAGAGACATACGTTGGAATACCAGCATTAAGTGTTAGCTCTGAAACAATGCGCATCATAGGTTCGGGGCCGCAACAAGCAACATAATCGAATTGCTTCTCAGCAATCCGCCCTGCAACTACGTCAGTCACAAAACCAGCATGCCCACGCGAACCATCATCGGTAGCCAAGTGAGGCTCGTGCCCAAGAAGTTCTGAATATTTCGGCTCGCAAACCAAAGCTTTATCGCTTTGAGCGCCCATAACAACCTCAACGTCAACACCAGAGGCAACAAGTTCCTGCGCATGAAGGAACAGAGGCGCAGCCCCTACACCTCCAGCCACCAAAAGCGCCGAAGAAACACCTTCAGGGGCATTCCAACCATGTCCAATAGGACCCATCAGGCTAACAGCCATACCGGCTTCGACCGTTGTCAGATGCTTGCTGCCGAAACCAACAACCTGATACAAGATAGTGATAACGCTGCCGTCCTCGCTCACATAGAAAACCGAAAAAGGACGACGGAGAATATGGCCCTCCATCCCAGGAATGAGCATATGGACAAACTGCCCAGGCATAAGGTCGGCGCCAAGAGCGTCGACCTTAATATCGATAATCCAAAGCCTATCAGACAGCTGCCTATTGGATATCACTACCCCAGTCTTGTCTAAGATGTGAGCCATAAAGGCTACCTTTCTTCCCACTGCTCGAGATCCTGCAGGGCAATCACAGGCAGGTTCTGCTCGCGCAGGTTTTCAATGGCAGAAACAAATGCCTGAGCTCCAGCCAACGTGGTCACATAGCAAAGGTTCTGACGGACACACATGGTACGAAGCTGATACCCGTCGCCACGTGTTTCCTGACCAAACGGCGTATTGATAACCAAATCAATCTCACCGTCCATGATCTTAGTGCCAATATTCGGCTCCTCGGAACCAATACGGCCAATAACCTCGCAAGGAATGCTTGCAGCAGTAAGGGCACGACAGGTGCCCTCGGTGCACAGAAGCTTGAAGCCCATGCGGGAGAGATCACGAGCCAAGGGTAGTATTGCGCGCTTATCGCGATCGCAAACCGAAACGAAGCAAGTCCCGCCCGTGGGAAGCTCCATCGAAGCAGCTGCCTGAGTTTTCGCGTATGCCGACGGGAAGTTATTGGCAATACCCATTACCTCACCCGTCGACTTCATCTCAGGTCCGAGAATTACGTCAGCCCCGGGGAAGCGGCCAAAGGGCATAACGGCTTCTTTTACACAGAAATGCGTTTGACGGCGCTCATCGTCGGGAAGACCGAAAGAGGCAATCTTTTCGCCGGCCATAATTCGAGCAGCAAGCTTAGCCAAAGGAACACCCGTAGCCTTTGAAACAAAAGGCACGGTGCGAGATGCGCGGGGATTGGCCTCGATAACGTAAACAACGGCGTCCTTGATGGCGAACTGGATATTGATAAGACCCACTACTCCCAAGCGTTTAGCCAACCGACGCGTAATGTTGCGGAGCTGAGATACCTGAGCCTCGGAAAGCGTAAAAGGAGGGATGCAGCAAGCAGAGTCGCCGGAATGAACACCAGCTTCTTCGATGTGCTCTAGAACACCGCCAATGTAAACATCCTCGCCATCACACAGAGCATCAACGTCACTTTCGATAGCACCTTCAAGGAAGCGGTCGAGATAGACCGGATGATCAGGAGTAATGCGAGCAGCTTCTGCCATGTACTTCTCAAGGTACTGAGCATCATATGCAATAACCATGCCACGACCGCCAAGAACGTAGCTAGGACGAACAAGCAGAGGGAAGCCGATGCGATCGGCAACCTGGCAGGCTTCCTCAAACGAAGAAGCCATACCCGCAGCAGGATACGTGATAGAAAGCTCATCCAGAATCTCAGAGAAGCGATCGCGATCTTCAGCAAGATCGATGGCCTCAGGCTTAGTGCCCATGATGTGAACACCAGAATCTTGAAGAGCGCGAGCGAGCTTCAACGGCGTTTGCCCACCAAGGGTAACCACTACCCCATCAGGCTGCTCAACATCAACAATGTCCATTACGTCTTCGTAAGTCAAAGGCTCAAAATAAAGACGATCAGACGTGTCGTAGTCAGTTGATACCGTTTCAGGGTTGCAATTGACCATGATGGTTTCATAGCCAGCATCGTGCAATGCGTAGCTTGCATGCACGCAGCAATAGTCAAACTCAATACCCTGACCGATGCGATTGGGACCAGCGCCCAAAATCATAGCTCGCTTCTTATCAGAGGGGCGGACCTCGGAATTGCCCAACTCGTACGTTTTATAGTGATACTCAGTAAGGCTCTCGAACTCGGCAGCGCAAGTGTCAACTGTCTTAAAAACGGGGACAACACCCAGTTCTTTACGACGAGCGCGTACCGTGAGCTCGTCAGACCCAGTCAAGTAAGCAATCTGGTCATCGGAAAGACCGAACTGCTTGGCCGTAAGCATATCTTCAGCTGAAAGCTCATCAAGCGCGCACTCGGCAACCGCGCGCTCAACCATGACAATGTCTCGGATACGATTCAAGAACCAGCGATCGATCTTATTCGCTTCAAAAACCTGATCTACCGTCCAGCCACGTCGGAACGCCTCAGCAACATAAAAAACGCGGTCTTCAGTAGGACGACCAACCAATTCAGCAAAATGGTCCTCATCGAAGGAGTCCTTGCCGTCGCCGCCCAGGCCGTAGCGACCATTCTCAAGGGAGCGCATTGCCTTGCCAAATGCCTCTTCGAACGTACGGCCGATTGCCATAATCTCGCCAACGGCCTTCATACGAGTGGAAAGCGTGGTATCAGTGCCCTTGAATTTCTCGAACGCAAAACGAGGGACCTTGACTACGCAATAGTCGATAGTGGGCTCAAAGCAAGCAGGGGTTGCCTTTGTGATGTCATTGGTAATCTCGTCAAGCGTATACCCTACGGCAAGCTTGGCGGCAGCCTTAGCGATAGGGAATCCAGTTGCCTTAGAAGCCAATGCAGATGAGCGCGAAACGCGTGGATTCATCTCAATAACAATAAGGCGACCATCTTCAGGATTCAACGCAAACTGAACGTTAGAACCGCCCGTTTCGACGCCGATCTTCTCAAGAATCGCCAACGAAGCAACGCGCATACGCTGGTATTCAACATCGGAAAGAGTCTGGGCAGGCGCAACAGTAATGGAGTCGCCCGTATGAACACCCATAGGATCGAGGTTTTCAATCGAGCAAATAATGATGCCATTACCCGCACGATCGCGCATAACCTCCATCTCGTACTCTTTCCAACCCTCGATGCTCTCTTCAACAAGAACCTCGGTAACAGGAGAAAGGTCAAGACCCTGGGAAACGATGAGCTTAAGCTCTTCCTCGTTATGAGCAATACCACCACCAGCGCCACCAAGTGTGAAGGAGGGGCGAATCACCATGGGGTAACCGAGCATGTCGGCAAGCCCAAGAGCATCATCAACGGAGTAGGCGTAGCCACTTCGGGCAACTTCCAAGCCGATTTCGGCCATCGCCTCATTAAACTGCTTGCGGTCCTCGCCGCGTTCAATAGCCGCAAGGTCACAGCCAATCATCTCGACGCCAAATTTATCCAGAACGCCGCTCTTGGCAAGTTCAACAGCAGCGTTAAGAGCAGTTTGACCACCGAGGGTAGGCAACAGGGCGTCAGGGCGTTCCTTTTCGATAATCTTCTCGATGAATTCCTTGGTAATTGGCTCAACATAGGTGCGATCAACCAGCTGGGGATCGGTCATGATGGTTGCAGGATTGGAATTAACCAAAACAACCTCGTAGCCATCTTCTTTCAGCACCTTGCACGCCTGGGCACCGGAATAGTCGAACTCGCACGCCTGGCCAATCACAATCGGACCCGACCCAATTACGAGAATGCGCTTGATGTCGGTACGCTTAGGCATGTGCCTCTCCTTCCTCTGCGCCAAAAACCCAACCGGAAAGACGGTCGGAGGCGATATCGATGTTTAGATAATCGGAATCGCCGTCCATAAGACGAGCGAAAGCCGTGAAAAGATAGTGGGCATCGGTCGGACCCGGGCTTGCTTCAGGGTGATACTGAACAGAAAATACCGGCTGATCAAGGAACGCAATACCCTCTGCTGTACCGTCGTTCAAATTCACATGGGTGAGCTGTATCTTGCCAAAACGATCATTTTCGACAACGGGAGCCACCTTGCGCTCCGCCCAGAAACGCAAGTCGGACACATGTTCGTCAACACCATCGGAAAGCTCTGGCACGAGGGGACCTAAAGTATCGAACAAAAGACCGAAACCATGATTCTGCGCAGTGATTTCAACGCGACCCGTACGCAGATTCATAACCGGCTGGTTGCCACCACGATGACCGAACTTAAGCTTTTCCATCTGAGCGCCACTTGCCAAGGAGATCATTTGATGTCCAAGACAGATACCGAAGACGGGCACCTTGCCAATGAGCTTTTCGACCTGATGATACGTTTCACTCACCGCATCGGGGTCTCCCGGACCATTACTCAGGAAAACGCCATCGGGATTCATCGCAAGAACTTCTTCGGCAGGCGTATCCCAAGGCACAACCGTAAGCTTGCAACCTACGCGAACAAGACCCTGAAGGATTGACTTCTTAACACCGCAATCGTAAGCAACCACGTTGTAGCGTTCTTCAGCAGGACCAGCAACCGCGAAGGAATGACTTGCAGGGAGCTCATCGAAACCCTGGGCAGCATTTCGACTTACCGTTTTAGCAAGGTTTACCCCAACAATGCTCTCCGACTCACGGACTTTGGCAAGCAGGCTTGCGGGATCAAGATCGACGGTGGAAATCACACCACGTTGAGCGCCCTTATCTCGAAGGTGAGATGTAAGTGCACGAGTGTCAATGCCGCCAATAGCTACAACATTCTGGCCCTTGAGGTATTCAGGCAAACTCTGCGTGCTGCGCCAGTTAGACGGGGTAAAACACATTTCGTGTACTACAAGTCCGCGAAGAGCCAGGGAATCAGCCTGCAGGTCGTCGAGATTCACACCGTAATTTCCGATCTGAGGATAGGTCATGGTGATGATCTGACCAGCATACGAAGGGTCAGAAATGATCTCAAGATAGCCTTCAAGTGAGGTATTAAAGCACACTTCACCGAAAACCTCGCCCTCCGCAGCGCACGAAAAGCCCTCGAACACTGAGCCATCTTCCAAAACCAGCAGCGCCTTAGGCCTGCTGCCAACGCTGGTATTGCCAAGAAGCTTACTCAACGATGTCACCATCCTTACAAGTCAAAGTACCGCCGACAAACACATCGCTGGTACGTCCAATCAATTCATAACCCAAAAAACCGCTGTTTTTTGATTTAGAGCACATATCATCCGCATTAACGACCCACTTCTTTTCAGGATCAAAGATAGTGAGATCGGCCACATCACCAGGTTTGATCTGCACTTGATCAACACGGAGAATCTCACGAGGGCGAATAGCCATAAGCTCAACCATACGGTCATAATCAATATGTCCAGGTCGAACCAAGTAGGTCAGCACAGCGCCAAGAGAGGTTTCGAGTCCCGTCATGCCAAATGGGGCCAGCTCAAATTCACGAGCTTTTTCATGAGCTGCATGGGGGGCATGATCCGTAACGATGCAATCGATAGTGCCGTCTTTGATCCCCTCGATGATAGCCTTATTGTCTGCCTTGGTACGCAACGGTGGATTCATCTTCAAATTAGTATTGTACGTAGAAGTAAGATCATCTTCATTCAAAACAATATGATGGGGCGTAGCCTCGCAAGTCACCTTGATTCCACGAGACTTACCTTGACGAACAATATCAACGCCACGAGCAGTTGTGATGTGCTGAATATGAATAGGGCAACCGGTAAGCTCAGAAAGTGCAATGTCGCGCTGTATCTGAAGCTCTTCGCCTGCCCCGGGCCAACCCGCCACGCCTAGACGAGTGGAGACCACACCTTCATTTACCTGACCGGGGCCGACCAGCTCTTCATCCTGACAATGGCTCATAACCACGCAGTTGAACATCTTCGCGTAGTCCATAACACGACGCATCATGCCAGCGCTCTGTACACCTCGACCATCATCGGTAAAAGCTACCGCACCATGGGCAGCCATGTCGCCAATCTCGGCAAGCGATTCACCCTTAAGTCCCATAGTGCATGCGCCCGAAGGATACACTCGGCAATGGCCTGCGCTCTGAGCACGGTCAAGAACGTAATCGATGGTGGCGGCATTATCGGTAGTAGGAGTGGTATTGGGCATAGAGCAGATACCAGTAAATCCACCATGAGCTGCCGCAGCTGTGCCTGTCTCGATAGTCTCCTTGTACTCTTGGCCTGGATCACGAAGATGCACATGTATATCAACAAGACCAGGGACCGCAATACAACCAGCGCGATCAAGGATCTCGGCACCATCGGCACTCAAATCTTGTCCCACTTCGGCAATCCGATCGCCATCAATGAGGATGTCGCAAACCTCATCAAGGCCAAGAGCGGGATCGATAGCACGAATATTCTTAACGAGCGTTTTCATCGGAGCCTCCCAACAAGAGATAAATTAGCGCCATACGAACGCAAACACCGGAAAATACCTGATCAACAATGACCGAATGAGATCCATCAGCCATGTAGCTATCCAGCTCAACACCTCGATTGATAGGGCCAGGATGACAAATAATGGCATCATCCTTCATCAGGCGCTCACGCTCGCGAGTCAACCCGTACAAAAGGTTGTACTCACGAAGGCTGGGAAATGGAGCGCTTTCCAAGCGTTCCATTTGAATACGAAGCATGTAAACCACATCGAGATCCGGCAATGCCTCATCGAGATACGGGGTAACCGCATCGGCGCCCAGTACATCGGGACGAGCGGGCAGAAGCGTGGCAGGCGCAATTAACGTGTGCACCCATGCGATGAAGCGCAGGAACAAGGGACCCGCACACACGCGAATGAGCGATGTCGCCCACAATGCCAACCTTCAAACCCTCAAAAGAGCCCTTTTCCTTCCAAATGGTATAAAGGTCAAGCAAAGCCTGGGTAGGATGCTGATGCTTGCCATCGCCGGCATCAATAACTGCTGCATTAGTGTTCTGAGATACGATATACGGAGCTCCAGCGCACTTATGACGCACGATGAACATATCGACTTTCATTGAGTCGAGAGTGCGCACCGTATCAACAAGACTTTCACCCTTCACGGTAGAAGATGTGCTACCGCCCGCATTTAAGGAATCGCAAGACAAGCGCTTTTCAGCCAGCTCAAACGAGCCTCTCGTACGTGTGGAGGGCTCAAGAAACAGGTTGCATACCGTTTTCCCGCGAAGTGCAGGAACTTTTTTTATGGGACGTTCGTTGATTTCCTCGAACGTGCGTGCCTGCTTCAAAATAGTCATGATGTCTTCGGGAGACAGGTCATCAATAGAAAGCAAATGCTTATGAGCGAACATCAGCCTCTCCTTTCAGTGGCGCAGAGCCAACATGCTGACCAGGAGCAACGCGCGAAATTCGAACGCAGGACTCTCCATCAACCTCGTTAAGGAACAAACGCACACTTTCGTTTGATGCAGAAGGAACGTTTTTGCCAACAAAATCAGCCCTGATGGGAAGCTCGCGATGGCCACGGTCTACCAGCGTAGCCAATTGAATGCGAGCGGGACGACCAAAATCCATCAAAGCATCGAGAGCAGCCCGAATGGTTCGACCGGTGTACAGGACATCATCCACCAACACGATGGTTTTGCCATCAAGGGAAAAGAGGATGTTCGTGCCCTGAACAACAGGAGCAATGTTCAGGATTGAGTCATCACGATAAAAGCTAATGTCAAGAGAACCAACGGGAAGCTGAGTTCCCTCGATTCCTTCAATCAGTTTTGCCAAGCGATGCGCGAGAACATCACCGCGCGTCACAATGCCAACAAGCGCCAGATTCTGGCACCCTTTGTTTTGCTCGAGAATCTGATGGGCCATGCGAACGAGCGTCCGATCGATTTCGGATTCGTCCATTACCACCGATTCCTCAAGTTCCGTTTCTTGCATGCACGCTCCTTTCGTTGTAAATCGAAGTGCGTACAGCAGAAGCCGTGCAATCAAGAAAGACGTACCTAAAGAACGTCACCCTTGACGCTCCCCTGCCCGTATACAAAAAATGCCCAAGCAAGAGAGGGGCAATCAGTCAGACTTCGCAAAACTTGCGAAGCGTATGTTTGCACCTTATCGGTCTCTCTGTACCGCCATTAAAGGTCTTGATGATTATACGGCGATATGCCCATTAGGTCTAGGGAAAAGAAGCAGGCCG
>OGRA01003967.1_pt1 | contig 10719 bp, 7 predicted proteins | sample 1553351 | NCBI WGS metagenome assembly OGRA01 (sample SAMEA2580056, study PRJEB22360) | human gut metagenome | biome: human gut; feature: human-associated habitat; material: faeces | place: Denmark | collected 2008/2010
TGCAGCCGCATCGGCGAGAAGGTCGTCGAGCATCGCGCCCGCAAGTACGGCTGTTCGAAATTCGGCCTCGAACGCACGGTGAAAGGGTATCTGGACTTGATCACGGTGCTGTTCATGACGCATTTCGGGCGTTCGCCGATGTACTTCTTCGGCAGCCTCGGGACGCTGATGTTCCTCGTCGGCGGCGGCACGACGGTGTGGATCATCGCCGAGAAACTCTGGAAGCAGTGCCACGCCCTGCCCCTGCGGCCCGTTGCGGACCAGCCGCTGTTTTATCTGGCGATTTTGGCCGTAATTCTCGGAGTTCAGCTGTTTTTGGCCGGATTTTTGGGTGAACTGATCAACAGAGGGTCCTCCGAGCGGAACAAATATCTGATCGACAAAACTTTGTAAATGATGATACAACGAATCCAAACGCTTTATTTGCTGATCATTGCGGCGCTTATGGCCGTAACGCTCTTTTCGGGGCTGGCGTGGTTTGCGGGTGACGCCGGCGAGTTCGGGCTTTACGCCTTCGGATTGAAAACCGCCGGAGGGGAGGTCGTCCAGTCCACCGTTTATATGGGTGTTCTGCTGGCGCTGGCCTGCGCGCTGCCGCTGGTGACGATTTTCCTGTTCCGCCGCCGTTTGCTGCAAATACGCCTCTGTGTGGTGGAAATGGTGCTGCTGTTAGGCTCCCTGGCGATGGAAGGCGTCTATTACTTTTTGAGCTGGCGGACCTGTCGTTCCATACGCAGGGCTTCAAGCCCGCCATCGTGCTGCCGCTGGTCTGTCTGCTGTTTGCCTATTTGGCGGCCCGTGCGGTTTTCCGCGACGAACTGCTGGTACGCGCAGCCGACAGAATACGCTGATCGACCGAATACTACTGGACCCGGAGTATGCCCGAGCGCATGTTCCGGGTCTTCTGTCCCCATCGGCGGGCTGCCGTTCGGGCGGAAAAGGTTTGCAATTCGGACCGATCTGATTATTAAAAGAATGTTACAAACCTTTGCAGGTCCGGAAAATAATTTTAACTTTGAGGCATAATATTGCTATTATGTAATGATTTTAAAGAATTTTGGCTACAAACAATACATTTTTTAACTAACACTCAACTCTATGAAAGCAGTAAATTTCTGGAAAACATTGTTCTGTGCTGCGCTGGCCGTGACGGCTTTTACCGCATGCTCGGACGATGATGACAACGGCTATTCGGGTATGCCCGAAATTACCGTAAATGGCGGAGAGTCGGTGACGCTTGCCGGGAAACTCGAAGGCGGCAAGATAGACCAGACCGTTGAGGTCGTGTCGAAAGGCGACTGGACCCTGAAATTCGATAACGCCGGCGATTCGCAGTGGGTTACTCCCAGCACGATGTCGGGCAAAACCGGTACGACGCAACTTACCTTCACGCTGGGTCAGGCTTCGGCAGAGCGCACCGCTAACCTTACGCTGACCGCTTCTTCCACGTTCGAGGGCATTCCTATCACGAAGACTGCTACGATCAAGATCGTACAGAGCAACAGCGATGTTCCGACGGGTAACGCTCTTTACAGCGAGAACTGTGGTACGAAGGTCGAGAAAGACGGGTCTTATTGGCCTTATGTAGATAAGTTCGAGGGTTGGACCCGCGGCGGTTCGCTCGATCAGAAGGCTGTTACCTATGGAGGAAGCGATGCTTCGGTTCGTAACAGCGGCGCGCTTTATGAGCCGACAGAGAGCGAAAAATCCGAAGTTTCGGGTGCTCCCTATGTTTATATCGGCAAGACTACTGCGAAATTCGAAATCGAGAATATCAATGTCGGAACCAACAACAACTTCACCTTTACGTTCACGGCATTGGATCAGGAGAAATACAGCGGTACTCCGGTTTTCGCAGAGATCAATGCTTCGACGATCAAGTTTGCTGTAAGCGTCGATGGCGGTACGACTTATTCGCCCGTTGCATTTACAGCTAAAAAGATCGCTACGGGTGGCTGGTACCTCTGTACTGCGGAGTTCAAATTCCCTGCATCGGTTTCGACGGATAAGATTTCGGTGCGCTTCAGCGATTATCCCTTTACCGGAAGCAATGTTGACGGACACCAGGGATTGCGCCTCGACGACTTCAAACTTTACGAGGGCGGTAACGGTCCGGAACTCGGTGAAGCTCCTGCTATTGAATATAAAAAAGCTACTATCAGCCAGATTACGGCTGCTGGGGACTATCAGATCGACGATGCTGTTGTTATTGCTAACTACCAGCGTGGTTTCCTGATGCAGGATGCTACTGGTATCATGCAGGTTTATCAATATGACAAAGAATTGATGCCTACGCCTACCGTTCCCAGTGTCGGTAAAAAATACACCATCAAAGGTGTGGCAAGCAGTTATGGTGGCCTGTGGCAGATCGGCCCTACGGATTTGATTCTTGAGAATGAATCGACCGGAACCGTGCCTACTCCTACGCTGGTAACGCTGGATGCTGCCGGAATGGATGCTCTTTTCGCTGCCCCTGTCATTAAATATGTTAAGTATACCGGAGAACTCACCATCGATGGAGACTATTACAATGTCAATGTCAACGGTGCTACGACTATTGGTTCGATTTCCTATCCGAATCCCGGTGTTGTTGATGCAAACCTCAACGGTAAGGGTGTTGATGTAGAAGGTTGGTTCATTGGAGCTACGGGTGGAAAGTATTTTACGACGCTGGGTGTCAAAGTTACGGAAAACTCGACTGTAGTGAGCGGTGAGTTCACGACTCAACCGACGATTTTCACCGCAACCAATCCGGAGGCGCAAATGCTTAATTTTACGGCCAATGCAGCTGCAGGAGCAGTTACGTTTGAACTCGCCGGAACTAATGCCTCTATGTTCGCTTATTCCGACGTGACGGCTACTTCGGTAAAGGTTAATGCGATTGGTAATAACACTTCGGGTGTCGCTTATGCAGCGACTCTGAAACTGAAGGCCGCAGATGGTACTGTTTTGGATCAGGTTGAACTGAAACAGGCAGCCGAATCTAGCGGTAATGATACAAAGGGAACGTATACGTCGATGAGCCAGTTTATCTCAAATGGAGCTTCAACGGCTAATCCTGCAGGTTTAGATGATTCCAAGGCGAATGGTAAGGACGCAAGTGGCTTCAAGATTGGAACCGGTTCCAAAGTCGGCAGTTTTACTTCGGGGGCAGTAGGTGTAACTGGAACGAAAAAACTCGGGTTCTATGCTGTTGCATGGAAGGGTAAGAACGGAGCAGCGTTGACTCTCAAAGTTAATGGTGGCGGATCTGCAAGTCAGACTTCGTTTACACTTACGGCTAATGATGGAGCTACAGGAAATCCTCCTTTTGTAAACTTAACTCCGTCGGATGATACTGATTACTACATTGTAGAGTTGACAGACCTTACGGCTGCTTCTACGATTACTTTTGAGACTACGACTGCTTCAAATGGTCGTGCAGTAGTATTCGGAGTCCAACTGTTCTAAATTAGTCGAGGAAACCGACTTGTAAAACCAACCACTCTTGGCGGGGATAACTCCCCGTCAAGAGTTTGGTTTCTAAATGGGTCTGCGGACCAAATGTTATACTTTATTTTGAATGATGCTGAAAATTAAACAGATAGGCGCGCTGCTCGTGACGATGTCGGCGATGCTTGTCCTGTTTGCGGGATGCGGCGACAAGGAAGACGGGGGCGACAAGGAGTCCCTCGCGACGCTCGTTGCAGAGACCGTGAGCAGTTCAACCACAACGAACCGGATTTCGACCCAGGGTCCTTCGGGCATCACCTTCGAGGCGCAGATCGTCTCGCAGGGCGGGGATACGGAGTGGTGTTCGTTCGATTTGAATAAGCAGGTATCCTCCGTCGGCGGAAACGTCGGCGACCCGGTGTACCTCTATTTGAAACAAAACAGTTCCGACGCCGATCGCAAAGCCACGATCGACGTAACCTATACCAACGGTTATTCCACCTCCCTGACGCTGACGCAGAAGGCGGCGAATACCTCGTTCGGTTACGACCGCGCCTGGGGTGAGCAGCCGGAATATCTCGAAAACGAGGATTATACCTATAAAACATACTATACAACGCTTGTCAGCGGGAAATACGTGCGGAGTTATTCGGTCTGCTACGACCGCGCGAAACACGTTTCGCATTGGGTGGCCTATCCGATCTACCGCGATTATACGTCGAGCCGCACCTACCAGACCGGTCCGGGTACGCAGGGGCGTACCGATGCGTGGGCCTACGACGACTGGGCGACGGAATACACCTCCTCGAAGCCGTATTACCGGCAGACGGGCACGAAGATTTTCGAACCGGCTATTCCCGAGCGAGACCAGGCGAACGTGGTCAACTATTTTTCGGGTTACCAGCGCGGGCACATGCTGCCTTCGGCGTCGCGTTACAGTACGTGGGAGACCAATGCGCAGACCTTCTTCGCCACGAACATGATGCCCCAGAACGGCTCTTTCAACAGCGGAAGCTGGGCGACCCTCGAAGGCAAGGTGCGTTCGTGGGGCGGTTTGCAGAAATACGACACGCTTTATGTGGTGACGGGAACCTATTTCTCGAACTCCTATAAGACCATGTCCAATACCAACGTGGGCGGATCGATCCGTGTCGCCGTGCCGGACAAGTGCTGGAAGGTGTTGCTGCGTCAGCGCGGCAACCAGAACAAGTCGGTTTCGGAACTTCCGGCCAGCGAACTGAAAGCCATCGCTTTCGTGTTCGACAACGCCTCGTCGAGCGAGAATACCGAGTTGAAGGATGCTGCCTGCTCGGTGAAGGAGATCGAAACGCTGACGGGCTTCACGTTTTTCCGCAACCTCGATCCGGCCGTCGCTGACGAGGTGAAGGGCAATTACAATTATTCCGACTGGAATTAGCAGATAACCGGATTGAACCTTAACAACAAAAAACGTTTATGAAGAGAATCTTTTTGACAGGACTGTTTGCCTCGCTGATCGCGGTGGCATGCTTCGCGCAGAAGCCCTACAAAGTGGTCTTCTACAACTTCGAGAACCTGTTCGACACCATCCACGACCCCGGTATGCTCGATGAGGAGTTCACACCCGAAGGGCCTAAAAAGTGGAACACGGCCAAGTACACCAAGAAAATCGGGAACCTCGAACGCGTGCTGTTCGACATCGCTGCCGAGGACAAGGATTTTCCCGTCGTGATCGGAGTTTCGGAGATCGAGAACCGCTCGGTGATGGAGGACGTGATCGCGCAGCCCAAACTCGCGCACGGCAACTACCGCATCGTGCATTACGATTCGCCCGACGCCCGCGGTGTCGACGGGGCTTTCTACTACCGTCCCGACGTTTTCAAACTGGAGGGCAGCGCCGCCATTCCGTTCAAGATGCCCGAACTGCCGAACTTCAAGACGCGTGATTTCGTCACGATGTGGGGTACGATCGACAACGAGCCGTTCTTCTTCCTCGTGAGCCACTGGCCTTCGCGTCTGGGCGGCAAGGAGGCTTCGGCTCCCAAGCGTCTGGCAGCTGCCAAGCAGGTGAAGCACATCGTCGACTCGGTGACCGCCGCCAATCCGGCCACGAAGGTGGTCATCATGGGCGACCTGAACGACGACGCCACGGATGACAGCATCGTCGAGGGGCTGAACGCCAAGGGCAAGATCAAGGAGGTCGGCAAGGGCGACATGTTCAACCCCTTCATCAGCCTGCTGAAGGCCGGTTACGGCACGCTGGCTTACCGCGACGAGTGGAACCTGTTCGACAATATCATCGTTTCGGAAAACCTCGCCACCGGTTCCACGGGCAGTCTGAAAATCCAGCCCGTCGGCAACTCGAAATTCTACGGAGGCATCTTCCGCCGTCCCTACATGATCCAGAAGGAGGGGCAGTACAAGGGTTATCCGCTGCGTACGTTCGTGGGCAACGATTTCCAGGGCGGTTTCAGCGACCACTTCCCCGTATATATCTACATCGCCAAATAAACACTCTAAAATATTTGTATGAAACTCAAAGTTCTACTTATTCTGATGCTCGCCGCCGTGACCTTCACGTCCTATGCGCAGGACGGAGGCATCCGCGGTAAGGTGGTTTCGCGCAACGGTCGCGTAGCCCTGAGCAATGTACAGGTGAAGATCGAATCGCTGGGTCTGACGGCCACGACCGACAAGGACGGCAACTTCATCTTCGAGAATCTTCCCGCCGGCAGCTACACGGTGCTCTTTTCCACGCCCGACTTCGAGGACCTCAACCTGATGGTCCGCGTGGGCGATGAGCATGTGCAGGACCTCAAGTCGGTGATCATCGTGCCGTCGGGTCCGGGCACGGTTCTGGATGACGCCGTTTTCGCCGAATTCGACAGCGACTCGTCGTCGTCGGACACGCAGGCGCTGCCTTCGTCACTCTCGTCGTCGAAGGACCTCTTCAACAACATCGCGTCGTACCGTTTCAGCGAGATGCGCTTCAACGTCCGCGGCTACGATTCGCAGTACTCGGACATCTACCTGAACGGCATCCGCTTCAACGACGCCATGACGGGCTACGGTCCCTGGTCGCTGTGGAGCGGCCTGAACGACGCCACGCGTAACCAGGAGAACTACACGGGACTCGAAGCGTCGGATTTCGGCATCGGCGGCATCGGCGGCATGACCAACGTCAACGCCCGCGCCTCGCAGATGCGCAAGGGATTCCGCGTGAGCGTTTCGAACGGCAATCAGATGTACCGTTTCCGTGCGATGGTTTCCTACGGCTCGGGACAGTTGGATAACGGCTGGTCGTACGCCTTCTCGGTGGGAACCCGCCAGGGCGGCAACGGCTATGTGGACGGCGTTTACTACAATTCCTATTCCTATTTCGCATCGGCCGAGAAACTTTTCGGACAGAACCACCGCCTCGCGCTGACGCTGTTGGCCTCGCCTTCGGAGCGCGGTGCGCAGCAGGCTGCGACCGACGAGGCTTACGCCCTGTTCGGCAACAATTACTACAACCCCAATGTGGGTTACCAGGCCGGCAAGCTCCGCAACTCGCGCGTGCGTAACACCCACGAGCCGATCGTGATGCTGAACTACACGTGGGATATGTAGGGCAACACGCGCCTGAACGCCGCCACGTCGACGCGTTTCGGCAAGAACGGCTATTCGGCCCTGACGTGGAACGGCGGTCCCGATCCCCGCGGCGACTACTACCGCAATATGCCGCTGTCGGATCAGACGCAGATCGTGCCGGGCATCACCTCCGGCGAGACGATCTATTTCTACGACCGGGATGCTATCATATCGGGAAGCGTATGGGACGGTCTGATCGATTACGACCAGCTCTATGACCGGAACCACTTCATCGAAACGGAATCCAAGATCGCCAAACTGATGGGCGACCAATACCGTTCGAACTACATGATCGAGGAGCGTCACACCGACCAGCTCGACTATAACCTCGCAGCCAACGTCGAGCACAACATGCGCAACAACATGCGTATCGTCGGCGGCGTGAACCTGCGCGTGAACCGCACGAACTACTATTCGCAGGTCAAGGACCTGATGGGCGGCGACTACTGGTACGACATCGACAAATTCGCCGACCGCGACATGGCCAGCGAGACGGCCGCACAGAACGACCTGGATTACTACTGGGCCACGGGCCACGCCCGCATCGCCCGCGTGGGTGACAAATACGGCTACTACTACCGGGCGCACCTGCTCGAAACCAACGCCTGGGCCAACTATACGTGGGGTATCGGCGGGTTCTCGCTGGGTGTCGCCGGATCGGTCGGCTACTCGAACATGTACCGCGAGGGCATGTGGCGCAAGGGCCTGTTCCCCGACAATTCGAAGGGCGACTCGAAGAAACTCGACTACCTGACCTACGATGCGAAACTCTCGCTGGGCTACAAGTTCTCGGGAGCGCATTCGCTCGAGGCTAATGTGGCCTACATGCAGCAGGCGCCCAAGTTCGCGACGGCCTTCGTATCGCCCCGTACGCGCAATACGACCACGCCGGGCCTGAAGGCCGAGAAGGTTTTCGCCGCCGATCTCACCTATAACCTCAACCTGCCTTACGTGAAGGCCCGCCTTTCGGGTTACTACACGACGATTGAGGACCAGTCGAAGGTGATTTCGTTCTACGACGATAGCCGCGGCTCGTTCACCAACTTCGCGATGAGCGGCATCGACAAGCGCCACTACGGCGTCGAACTGGGTCTTTCGGTTCCCGTATGGAACGGCCTCTCGGTCGTGGGTGCCTTGAGTTGGGGCGATTACACCTACACCTCGAATCCCGACTTCGTGCAGACGGTCGACAACATCGACAAGATCGTCCTGAAGGACCGGGTCAACTGGGACGGTTACCACGTGGAGAGTTCACCGCAGCTGGCTTTCAACGTCGGCCTCGATTACCGCGGACCGCGTAACTGGTTTGCCGGCGTGAACTTCAACTATTACGACAACCTCTACCTCTCGATGAACCCGATGTACCGCACCGCTACGGCCGTGAAGTACTATGCGAACGTGCTGACTTCCGGCACGGCGACTCCCGAGCAGCAGGCGACCGCCATCAGCGCCATCAAGACCATCCGCAAGCAGGAGAAGTTCGACGGTGTGTATACGCTGAGCGCCAATGTGGGCAAGAACTGGTATATCCACCGCATCTACATGCTCGGTTTCAGCCTGGAGGTGAAGAACATCCTCAACGATCAGGATATCCGCACGGGCGGTTACGAACAGATGCGTATGAGCAAGGTCCGGGGCAACGGCGGCGAGCAGATTTACGGCCGCTTCCCGTCGAAGTATTTCTACCTGTTCGGTACGACCTACTACCTGAATGTCTATTTCCGTTTCTAATCGCGCAAAGAACAATTTATGAAAAGTCTTAAAATAACATTGGCGGTTTTGATCGGCCTCGTGGCCGTGAGCTGCTACAACGATTTCGAAACTCCGGCTCCGCTGAAGCTCTATACGGCCGACGATATGGCCGCAATGGGGCTTAAACCGGTCTCCATCAAGGAGGTGAAGGAGAAGTTCGGCCCGATCTCCAATACGGGAACCAACGACAATTTCGCCACGACCAAGACCCTCAAGTTCGGAAATCTCACCTCCGAGGAGACCAAGTTCGAAGGCATGTCGGGCTGGCCCGAGGCTGCGAACTACTACATCAAGGGCAAGGTGATCAGCAGCGACCGGCAGGGCAACATCTACAAGTCGCTCTATATCTACGACGGTACGGCCGGCATCGAGTTGAAACTCTACAACGGTCTTTACCTCGATTTCCTGCTCGACCTGGGGGCGAAGCCGATTAAGAGCCAGTGGGTTTACGTGCGTCTCGACGGACTCTATCTGGGTAACTACCGCATGATGCTTTCGATCGGAGGCGCTCCTTCGGACGGCATCAACACGGCCGGCAACCACAAGTACTACGCCAACTCGAACCTCGACAACCCGAAGGTTGCCGCCCTGAATGTCTTCCGCGGCGAATACACGACGCTGGAGCCTTCGGACATCAAGGAGGTCGACGCTTCGAACTACACGTCGCTCGGCGAGGCCGATCTGGGCCGGCTGGTGCGTTTCAACAAGATCAAGATCCGCTATGCGGGTGTTAAGAATCAGGACGGCGTGACGCCTGCGGGCCTCAAGAGCGGTTCGAACGAGAATCCCTATCCGAGCTGGATCGTGACCGACTGGGGAACGCCCATCTTCGGCGCATGGTATCGCTGGGCTTACAACAGCAGCGAGCAGAACGTCCGCCTGTACGGTTCGGTGCTGATGAGCTATAACGATGCGGCGCAGTACACTTCGGACCCGGGCGTTTACGGCATCCGTACGAGCGGTTACAGCCAGTTCGCCATGAAACCCATCCCGAAGGACGGCACGGAGGGCACGGTGCTCGGCATCTACGGCATCTATGCGAAGCAGAGCGATTTCCAGGGCGGTTCGAACGATTGGGCGCAGTACCAGATTTCGGTGAGCCGTATCGAGGACCTCGACTTCCCGCCCGAGTCGCTGCTTTCCGAGGAGTGGATCAGGGCCAATACGCCCGCCTCGTCGCTGACGCCTCCCGTGAAGAACGGCGGCGACGACTACGAGGGTGACTGATCCTGCGTTTGAGCAATAAAAAACTGCGGCCCGGTGAGGGTCGCAGTTTTTTTGTGCCGCGGCGGAGCGCTACCGCTTGTTCCATTTGCAGGAGGTCTGGTAGTAGTCGATCGCGCGGCCGACCTGCGCGGAGTCCTTGCGCTCCATCGCTTCGAGATGGTGGGGGTTCTCTTCGGTGGGAACCACGCGGTACTGCTCGAAGCGGCGTACGGGCGACAGGATCGTGAAGGTGTCGCCTTCGAGGTAGCCGAGGTCCTGATAGGTGGCGATGAACGCGCGGTTGGTGTATGCCGGGTCGAAGATGCTGCGGCCGTAGAAATGCGAGTCGTAGTTCATGTTGAGCAGTGACAGCAGGGTAGGCATCAGGTCGATCTGCGAGACGATGCCGTCGACCACTCCGGGTTCGATAAGCCCGGGGGCGAGGATCAGCGCCGGAATGCGGTATTTCTGCCACGGAATCTCGGTGCGGCCGGCGCTCGATGCGCAGTGGTCGGCCGTGACGAGGAAGATCGTGTTTTCGAACCACGGCTGCCGGGCCGCTTCGGCGAAGAACTGCCCCAGCGAATAGTCGCTGTAAAGCACGCCTCCTGCGCGGCTCTTCGAGTCGTTGGGGATGCGGATTCGTCCGGCGGGGTAGGTGAAGGGACGGTGGTTGCTGACGGTCATCACGTGGGCGAAGAACGGCTTGCCGCTGCGGGT
>OGRA01003972.1_pt1 | contig 10710 bp, 8 predicted proteins | sample 1553351 | NCBI WGS metagenome assembly OGRA01 (sample SAMEA2580056, study PRJEB22360) | human gut metagenome | biome: human gut; feature: human-associated habitat; material: faeces | place: Denmark | collected 2008/2010
CTTGTCGATTGTAAAATGGCAGAATTACCGTTCTGACGGAAAACCTGTCAGCCATGCTACTTATCCTAACACAGACATTCCTTTGTTCCGTCTGGCAGAAGCATACCTGACACGTGCGGAAGCCATTTTCCGCCAGGGAGGAGACGCCACAGGAGACATCAATGAACTTCGCAAACGCGCCAACTGTACAAGAAAGGTACAGACCGTAACCGAACAGGAACTTATCGACGAATGGGCACGTGAATTCTATCTGGAAGGTCGCCGTCGTTCAGACTTGGTTCGTTTCGGTATGTTCACAACCAATAAATATCTTTGGGACTGGAAAGGCGGAGCAATGAACGGAACATCTGTCGCTTCATACTACAACAAATATCCTATCCCTGTATCGGATATCAACAATAACAGGAATATGTCACAAAATGAAGGCTATAAATAACCAAGAGTTCATCCTTATATAAAAGAATGCCATTATGAAAAAAATATCCAACATATTACTCGCTGTCACCTTCACACTGCCTCTATTTACAGCCTGCGAAACAGACAATGACAGCAATCCGATCCTGAACGAACCCGATACATTCACGCTCAATACGCCCGCGTATGCAGCCAACAATGTATATGACCTGAAGAATGCCCAGACTGTAGAACTCACTTGTTCGCAACCGGACTACGGTTTTCCGGCAGCTACCACCTACACGGTACAAGCTTCATTTGAACAGGATTTCATAGAAGCGACAGATGAGAGCAAAGCCAACTATACAGTGTTGGAAAGCACCTCCCCGACAGCAAAGATCAATGTGGATGCTTCCGAACTCAACAATGCGCTTCTCGACTTGTGGACGGCCGTGAACGGAGAGCAGGCAGAACTCCCTACCAAACCGGTAGCTGTATATATCCGCCTGAAAGCCAACATCACAAGCAGTGGAAAAGGAGTATGTTTTTCCAATGTGATTGAGTTGCCCAACGTTCTGATTTCCAAGAGCACCAGCTCATTGACACCTCCCAAGACGATGTTCATTGTAGGCTCTATGCTGGATGCCGACTGGAAAGTATGGAAACCGATGGCAGGTGTCTACGGTATGGACGGTCAGTTCTATTCAATGATTTACTTCGATGCCAACTCCGAGTTCAAGTTCGGAACAAAGGAAAACGAGTATATCGGCATTAACGACAACCGCGTGACGGTTACCGACAAAGCCGGAGCAGGAGTCAGCGGCAGTGACAACTTCGTCGTAGAAAACGCCGGATGGTATCTCTTCTACGTCAAAGCGGCTGTCAAAGGGGATGACTATCAGTTTACCATTACCTTCTATCCGGCTGAAGTATATTTGTTCGGTAACACCACCGGCGGTTCGTGGGCATTCACCGACGAATGGAAGTTTGCGGTTCCCGCCACCAAAGACGGTAACTTCGTATCTCCTGCCATGACTGCAAGCGGAGAAGTCCGTATGTGCTTCAAGACAGACCTCGACTGGTGGAGAACTGAGTTTACACTCCATAACGGTGAAATCTTCTATCGTGATTTCAACCTTATTGACAGTTGGACAGAAAAGGGAGACGGTTATTCCGTACAGGGTTCAGCCGGCAATGTGATCCACCTGAACTTCACGGCAGGTACAGGAGAAAAGAAGTAATTAACTTTAAAAAGAACGATTCATCATGAAAAAACATTTAATATACACAGGGATGTTTCTGGCAGCAATCGGATTTTCTGCCTGTAACGAAGATTTCAAGGACTGGGCTGATCCCCAGTCCAATCCCCAGGAAGAGTCGGCGGGACAGTTGACTGCAACTTTCACAGCAGGCAAGGACGCCAGCATCGTCATGGACGCGGCTACAGCCGATTCCGTAGAAATTGCAAAGTTAAGCTCGACCACAGCCGAAGAAGGCAGTAAGATCGCTGTCAACTCTTTGACACTGAATGAGAATCACACCATTCCATTTTCCATGACGGAAGATCATGTCTTTAAAGTAGCCTTGGCACAACTGGACAGTGTGACGCAGGAAGCCTACAAAAGCCGTGCAAGCGTGGTACGTGAATTGAAAATCTCTATAAATGCTTCTGCCGTAACTCCTTCCGGTGAAGGTATTCAACTGGTGGGAAATGAAGTAAGCATCACCTTGCAGCCTGCCACAACTCCGGCTGTTGATCCCGACGGCTATTATATAGTCGGTGATTTCACAGGCTGGGACGGCAACAGTGCCCAACAGATGAAGAAGGATGCTCTCGATGAAAACCTGTATATACTGGAAGCAGAAATAGAAAGTACTTCGAACTTCAAGATTTTCCCGGCTTCAGCTATTAACGGAAACGACATAGACTGGACCAAAGCCTTGGGAAGTAGTGTAGATGGTGATGACTCCGGTGATAATTTTGTTACCTGGACGAATGCGGGAGCCATTAATACAGCACTGGACGGTAAGATTAAAATCTCGTTCGATGCCTTCAACTACCGTTTTACAGTGAAAGACAACAGTGCGCCCACCGAACTTTACATGACCGGCAGCGCATACAACTGGGGAACTCCTGCCGGTGATCCGAATGCTTGGAAAGCACTTGTTCCGGTCAACGGAACGAAAGGAACTTTCTGGGGAATCTTCTATTTCGCAGCTAACGATCAGGTGAAGTTTGCACCGCAAGCCAACTGGGGCAATGACTTCGGCTTTGTAGATGCTATCTCACAGGAATCCAAAGACCTTGCCGGATTGTCGGACGAGAGCGGCAACATAAAAGTCGGTATAGCCGGCTGGTACTTAGTATACATCTCCGTTATCGGCGATGACAAAGCGATAGAATTTGAAAAGCCGAATGTATATCTGATGGGCGATACCTCATACAACGGCTGGGACGCGCAACTGGTAGAACAGGACTTATTTACCGTGCCCGGAACGGCTGATGGTGAATTTGTTTCTCCGGCATTCCTGAAAGATGGCGCAGTACGAATCTGCGTAAATCCGAAAGCTGTCTCTGCCGGCGACTGGTGGAAAACTGAGTTTATCATCTTCGACGGAGAAATAGCTTATCGGGGCAACGGTGGTGACCAAGCTGCGGTACAAGGTAAAATCGGACAAAAGGTTTATCTGAACTTCGGCAACGGAACAGGTCGTATCGAATAATACTACAAGAAATCAGGGAAACAGGGAATGGCCGTCGCGAATACAATGAAATCGGGGCGGCCACTGTTTTTTAAGAAACTACACTTATTGTCTTTAATACATCATCATTATGAATAAACATCTCCACTTTTTATCTCTTTTGTGGTTGTCAATGCTCATGGCATTCATGACCGCTTGCAGCGATGACAAAAATATCACCGACCCTGCTCCGGAACCCGAACCGCCCGTCGAAGGGCAATGGACCGCACTTACCGCCTCTCCCGACACATGGGACGAGACCAAACGGGCAGACATCTCCTACCAGTTACTGGTCTATTCCTTCGCCGACAGCGACGGAGACGGATATGGAGACCTGAATGGCGTCACCCAAAAGTTGGACTATCTCAACCAGCTGGGCGTGAAAGCCCTTTGGCTCTCTCCCATCCACCCCTGTATGTCTTATCATGGATATGACGTCACAGACTACACCAAAGTCAATCCGCAGCTCGGCACAGAAAGCGACTTCGACCGTCTGGTTACGGAAGCCCACAACCGGGGCATCAAGATTTATCTGGACTACGTAATGAACCACACCGGCACTGCCCACCCGTGGTTTACCGAAGCCAGTTCATCATCCGAAAGCCCGTATCGCAATTATTATTCTTTCTCCGAAGACCCGAAGACAGATATCGCAGCAGGCAAAATCGACATGATCACCCAAGAAGGAGCAGCCGGATACAATGCCGCAGAATGGTTTCAAGTTTCTGACGAGACCGCTGCCGTGAAAGGACTGCTGAAATTTACACTGGACTGGAGCAACGCATCTTCCCCCATCCTTGTCGTTTCCACAGGAACCAAAGCAGACGAGGATAATCCGGACACAGGCACCGACAACGCCAAATACTTATACTACGGAGACGGTATCTGCAAAAAGTTTTATGACAAAGGAAACAACATCTATGAACTCACCGTCGACTTTGAGTCCACTTGGGGGCTTCTGATCCGTACCAGCAATGACTCTTCCTGGCCATCAGGAACAAAATACGGCGCCTCATCTTCGTCCGAGAAACTCGCACTGAACAAGGATTTCAAACTGACCAACGCCGGCAGCCCTGCCAACATCATGTTCGACAGCCAGCAGATCACCTATTTCCATTCTCATTTCTGCACCGACTGGTTTGCCGACCTTAACTATGGTCCTGTAGACCAGGCAGGCGCATCACCGGCATATCAGGCAATAGCAGACGCCGCCAAAGGATGGATCGCCCGTGGTGTGGACGGCCTCCGCCTCGATGCCGTGAAGCACATCTATCACAGTGAGACCAGCGAAGAAAATCCTCGCTTCCTGAAAATGTTCTATGAGGATATGAACGCCTATTACAAACAAAAAGGACATACGGACGACTTCTATATGGTAGGCGAAGTGTTGTCGGAATACGATAAAGTGGCTCCCTATTATAAAGGTCTGCCCGCTCTTTTTGAATTTTCTTTCTGGTATCGACTGGAATGGGGAATCAACAACAATACCGGATGTTATTTTGCCAAAGACATCCTTTCTTACCAACAGAAATACGCCGACTATCGAAGCGACTACATCGAAGCTACGAAACTGAGTAACCACGACGAAGACCGTACATCGTCCAAGTTGGGTAAATCCGCCGACAAATGCAAACTGGCGGCCGCCGTCTTACTCACTTCCGCCGGACATCCTTACATCTATTACGGTGAAGAACTGGGACTTTACGGAACAAAGGATAATGGAGACGAATATGTGCGCAGCCCGATGCTATGGGGAGATAGCTACACTACCAACTACACAGACAAGACGGATGCCACCGTTTCGAAAAACGTGAAAACGGTAGCGGACCAACAAGCCGATACCCATTCACTTCTGAACATATACCTCTCCCTCACCCGATTGCGTAACACCTATCCGGCACTGGCAGAAGGAAGTATGACCAAACATTCCGTCTACAACGAATCGCAGGAGAAAGACTATAAGCCGATTGCCGCCTGGTATATGACCAAAAGCAACGAGAAACTGCTTGTCATCCATAATTTCGGCGGAACGGCCATGCAACTTCCGCTGACAGACAAGATTGAAAAAGTATTGTTTGTGAATGGCGAGGCGCAACAAAATACAGACAGCGACAGTTACACCTTGAAACTGGGAGGATATGCCTCTGTAGTATTCAAGTTGAGCAACTAAATACATCAAGACCACGTTTTCATACATTCATCATCTAAAAAATAGAATGAATCTGAAGACGTGGTCTTGACTTTTTACGGTTTCTATCCATCTTTAAGAAACCTTATATCAGTCGAAATATCAGCACTTTAATGAATAAGAATCAAACTTGTGTTTCTCCTTCTATATACTCTTCCAAGAAAAGATTCTCCCCATCAAATACAGCGTACGAAAAGAAGTTGATCCAGTCTCCAAGAATCAGCACACGGGAAGTAGCGCTCAACATTAAATCCAGTTCAATGTGACGATGTCCATAGATGAAAAAGTTGATATTAGGATGACTCTTCAGATATTCTTTTGTATAAAGCACCAGATGTTCCTTATTCTCCCCCATGTAATCCGGTTCTTTGCCGTCCACCCGCTTTTCGCGGCTATGTTTTGCCCACGTCAAGCCCAGTTCCACACTCCAACGGGGATGGATGGCAGAAAACAGTGTCTGAAGTGTTGCACTATGAAACATCCAGCGCAACAACTTGAACTTCTTGTCCGGGTCACCCAGCCCGTCACCGTGAGCCAGATAAAACTCTTTTCCGTATATTTCGGTAGTCAATGCTTCGCGATGAATAATCACTCCGCATTCTTTAGAAAGATAATCCCCACACCAGATATCATGGTTGCCGGTAAAAAAATGTACCTCCACTCCCATATCCGTGAGTTCGGAGAGCTTTCCTAAAAAGCGGGTGTATCCTTTGGGAACCACTAACCGGAATTCATACCAGAAATCGAACATATCTCCCAACAGGTAAACGGCAGAAGCTTTATGCTTGATACTGTCGAGGAAGTTCACCAAGCGCCGTTCCTGTGTACGTCCATGTTCTATGGCACGTGAACCAAGATGCGCATCGGAAAGGAAATAAACGTTCTTCATGAGTTTTGAGTTTAGAGTTATCAGTTTTATGTTTTGAGCTATGAATTTACAGGAATCCGAGTTCCAGTTTTGCTTCCTCACTCATCATATCTTTATCCCATTCCGGTTCGAACACAAGGTTGATAGTGGCGGTTGTCACCCCTTCCACCGATTCTACTTTCTGGCGGATATCTTCCATGATAAAATCGGCTGCCGGACAGTTAGGAGCAGTCAGAGTCATATCAAGCACTGCTTCCCCATTGTCGGAGACGTCTATCTTATAAATCAGTCCAAGATCGTATACATTCACCGGAATCTCAGGATCGTACACCGTCTTTAGCATGGCTACGATCTTTTCTTCTATTTTAAATTTTTCCATAGGGCTTTCCTTATTAATATGTATTGCAAAGATAAGAATAAATTTATTCAGAGCAGCCCTTCGTCGGCAAAACTGTAAAACTTATCCTCACAAACAATAACGTGGTCTATCAGGCGAATGTTCATTGTGTCGGCTGCCCGGCGGATGTGTTCCGTCAGCGTCCGGTCCGGTTGGCTGGGTTGGATATTTCCCGAAGGATGGTTATGCACTACGGCTATTTGCGTGGCTCTTTGCAGCAGTGCTTCCCGAAGAATGGTACGTACATCCGTATACGTTCCGTCTATTCCGCCGGTGCTGATACGTACTTTATCGATCAGTCTTGTCGCCTGATTCAATAATAATACCCAGAACTCTTCCTGTTCAAGGTCGCACATGACAGGCTGGAAGATGTCGTAGATATCTCTTGAACAAGAGATGCGGGGGCGTTCTTGGATATTTTGCAGTTTCCGTCGCTTACCGAGTTCCAGAGCAGCCATTACAGTGATGCTCTTTGCCGGTCCCATTCCTTTAAAACGGAAATAGTCGCAGACTTCCCACTTTGCCAAGGAGTTCAGATTGTTATCACAAGAGAGAAGCAAACGCCTCATCAGTTCGACAGCACTTTCTTCCGTATTAATATGGCGAGTAGTTCGGCATCACTCAATGCGGCTGCTCCTTTCTCCATCATCTTCTCCCGGGGACGGTCTTCCAGCGCCCACTGGTTGATGGATAGTTTGTGTTTGCTTTCCATGATCAAGTCACTTACTTATAAAAATTCTTTTGAAAAGCCTCGAATTCGTCCTTTCCTCTTATACAGCGCTGCCACCATGCACGCCAGAATCCCGTTCCATAACCAATTAGTTGTATAAAGGAAGCAGTAATCGACAGCATTCCAATCCATAAACTGCGATTTCTGATTGTCGAATCCACGCAAACCACCAAGGAATAAAGCAGTAAGGGAAGAGGTGCTGCCAACATGGCGGCAAATCCTAAAAACAGAAGTGCCATCTCACCTGTCGCACATCCGGGAACCGTTTTGGAATATAGCAGATAAAAAGCTAACAGAACGAGCCCCAACCCCAAAAGAGTCAGTAATAAAAGCAAAGAGACTCCCAGCGTGAACACTGCCGGTAGCAAATGCACCAATTTCAACGAATCGGGATATTTCTTATAAAGGTTAATGCGGGCAATGCCGGAGTTATGGACTTGCTTAAAGAACTTCTTCAAGTCTGTCCGACGTTTGTGATATACCCATGCGTCGGGGAAAAGACGACAAGTATAGCCACCTTTAAAAATACGGATACTGAAGTCGATATCTTCCCCAAAGCGCATTTTAGAGAATCCCCCCAAAGCTTCATACACTTCGCGACGAATCCCCATATTGAAGCTACGAGGATAAAACTTGTCCATCTTCTTTTTTCCGCCACGGATACCGCCTGTTGTAAAAAAGGAAGTCATCGAGTAGTTGATGGCTTTCTGAATATCCGTAAAAGAATCGTGCGCACGGTCGGGACCACCGAACGCGTCGGCAGGAGAAGCCTGAAGCTCCTTCTCTATCGCGTCAAAATATCCTTCGGGCAAAATGACATCAGAGTCCAGTATGATAAAATATTCTCCTTCGCTTCGCTCCGCTCCGTAGTTACGGGTCTGCCCCGGTCCGGAATTGGGTTTAGAGAAATACTTGATGTCCAACCGATCTGTATACCGATCTGCCACTTCCTTACAAGGGATGGATGAACCATCTTCAACAATAACTACTTCAAAATCTTTAAAACACTGTACAGTGAGACTTTGCAGCAATTCATCCACCTCATCGGGACGATTGTAAACGGGAATTATGACAGAATAGCGCATATCAATGAATTTATAAAATAACGATTTTGCGTAAATCCAATAAAACGAATATTGATTTGAAGCACAAAGTAAGGTAAAAAAAACGAGACTTATAAAAGAGTTAACAAAAAAAGGCGACTTTATGATAAGCCGCCTTTTTTTATTATCTCAGTTCTTCTTACTTTTTCAGAATATCCATTGTATCCGATGCAATCAGCAACTCCTCGTCTGTCGGAATCACTACTACTTTCACTTTAGAATCTGCAGTAGAAATAATAGCTTCCTCACCACGAACTTTTGCATTTACATTATTGTCCAGTTTAATACCCATGAATTCCATGTCTTTACAAACAGATTCACGGCATTCAAACTGATTTTCGCCTACACCACCTGTAAACAGGATGATATCTACACCGCCCAATGCAGCAGCATAAGCACCGATATATTTCTTAATACGGTAGTAGTACATCTTTTCAGCAAGGATGGCTCTTTCGTTTCCGTTAGCACAAGCGGCCAGCAGTTCGCGCATATCGCTTGATACGCCGGAAATACCCAGTACGCCGCTCTTCTTGTTCAGCAGGTTAGAAATGCCTGTCGTATTCAAGCCTTCTTTTTCCATGATAAATGTTACTGCACCGGCATCAATGTCACCGCTACGGGTACCCATCATCAAACCTTCCAACGGAGTCAGTCCCATGGTAGTATCTATACATTTGCCATCCTTGATAGCAGCGATAGAACCACCGTTACCAATATGGCAAGTGATGATTTTTTGTCCTACCGGATTAACGCCAAGGAACTCACATACACGTTTTGAAACATAACGGTGAGAAGTTCCGTGGAAGCCATAACGACGTACGCCATATTTCTCATACATTTCGTAGGGAATAGCATACATATAAGCATAATCCGGCATCGTCTGATGGAAAGCTGTATCAAATACGCCTACCTGCGGAATGTTGGGAAGAATAGCGGACACTGCATTCACACCTTTCAAGTTGGCAGGATTGTGAAGCGGAGCCAGGTCGTTGCAGGCAGCAAAAGCTTCGAGTACTTCTTTGTTCAGCAATACAGATTCACTGAAACGTTCGCCTCCGTGTACCATACGGTGACCTACCGCATTGATTTCGTCCAGTGATTTGATAGCTCCGTATTCCGGGCTAATCAATGTATTCAGAATGAACTCCACACCAATCGTATGTTCCGGAATGTCTTTTTCGAGTACTTTCTTTTCGCCATTCGGCAAAGTCAATTTAAGGAAAGAGCCTTTCAGACCGATTTTTTCGATACCACCTTGTGCAATCACTTCTTTGGTGGTCATATCGAACAATTTATATTTGATGGATGAACTGCCACAGTTCAATACTAGAATTTTCATATTGTCTTTAATACTTAATACTTGATACTTATTTATTGTTTTTTGCTGCAATAGCCTGATTAGCCGTAATAGCAATCATACGATATACATCTTCGATGGAGCAACCACGAGACAAGTCATTCACCGGACGGGCGATACCCTGAAGGATCGGGCCGATAGCGTCGGCATGTCCCAGACGTTGTACCAGTTTATAAGAAATATTTCCTACTTCCAGACTCGGAACGATCAGCACGTTAGCCTCTCCCGCTACGGGTGAACCCGGAGCTTTGCTTGCGCCTACTTCAGGAACAAGAGCAGCATCAGCCTGCATTTCTCCGTCCAGATCAAGTGTAGGAGCCATTTCCTTAGCGATCTTGGTAGCTTCCACTACTTTATCCACTACTTCATGTTTAGCGGAACCTTTGGTAGAGAAGCTCAACATAGCCACTTTCGGATTTTCGATACCGGCAACGGCTTTGGCAGTCTGTGCCGTACAAACAGCAATCTGTGCCAGCTGGTTAGGGTCCGGAACCGGAGTTACGGCAACGTCACCCATCACCAGAATACCATTCTTACCATACTCGGGAGCATGAGTCAAGAGTAACATAGCACCGGATACACAAGTGATGCCCGGAGCAGTCTTGATAATCTGTAAAGCCGGACGCAGTACATTGCCTGTTGTGTTGCGGGCACCTGCCAACTGACCGTCAGCATCACCGCTCTTAATCATTAAACAACCATAAAACAAAGGATCATTCGTCAATTGACGGGCTTCTTCAATAGTCATGCCTTTCTTCTTGCGAAGTTCGCACAGCAATTGTGCATACTCTTCGTGTTTCGGAGAAGTTTCAGGATCAATAATAGTAGCTTTGCTGATGTTACCCAGTCCCCATTTCACTGCAAGTTCGTTAATTTCAGCGGGTTTACCCAGTAAAATAAGGTCAGCAACTTCATCTGTCAAAATCTGATTG
>OGRA01003975.1_pt1 | contig 10706 bp, 9 predicted proteins | sample 1553351 | NCBI WGS metagenome assembly OGRA01 (sample SAMEA2580056, study PRJEB22360) | human gut metagenome | biome: human gut; feature: human-associated habitat; material: faeces | place: Denmark | collected 2008/2010
ACAACGCGCTCAGTGAGCACGCGAAGACGATCCTGAGCGTGTCGCAGGAGCAGACTGTGACAGCGGATTTCAAGGCGGCGGCGATACTGTGGTCATGGTTTTATATGGACGATCCGCCGATGGACTACAATGTGACAGCCGAGATCGACGGCGATCTTTATGATCTGGCGGACATCAAGGGCGTGGAAACACTGGAGGATCTCCGTGCGCTGCTGCTGCGGTATCTCACGCCGGAGCTTGCCGACGAGTGGCTGAATAGCGCTGAGCAGCGTTATCGTGATATTGACGGCAGACTCTATGTCATGTCCGCAGGCCGCGGCGGCAACGAGAGCCTGGGCGGATACACGTGCACGGTTGCGCTCGACGGCGACAGCGGCGTGCTGACGCAGACGGTCACGCTGCTTGCGTGGGACGACACCGCGCAGGCGTGGGCGGATACCGGCAAAACGGAAGCCTACGAATATCCATTTACCCTTGTCAACGGCCACGCGGTGTTCTCCGCATTCCCGTATCCGTACTGAGAAAGTAAAAGAGAGGGAGGAGAGTCCCATGGCGTAAAAAGCGCGGCAGTGCCGCAGAAGCGATCACGATAGGACCACTTTTACGGAGAATGAGAGAAATGAAGAGAGTGAAAATTTTTCTGCTGCTTTTTACCCTGTGCTGCGCACTGACCGCCTGCGGCACAAAGCCCGCGGACGACGTACCGCCGCCGGATGATGAGACGTCTGCGGTGGACATCGAATGGTTCAACACGGAATTTTTCAATGTGGGCAGCGGCGTGTGCATGACGAATATGCTGCTCAGCAGCTATTACGACACCGCCGCGGACATTGACCTCTATGAGCTCTTCTACAACGGCCCGACGGGAATACAGGAAGAGGTCACTGAGGCAGAACAGACAGCAATCGGCCCGGTGGCGTTTGAGCATTATCCCATCAAAACGCAGAGAACGGAAATGGACGCCTTTTTGCAGGAGTATTTGGGCGTGGCACTGGACGAGACGAACAAAAAGAATCTCGACCAGTTCATCTATCTCGAGGAGTACGATGCCTATTATCTGCTCCACGGCGATACGAATTTCCAGCGCTGCACGGTCACCTCGCTCAAGCAGAACGAGGACGGGACTATCGCGCTCACCTATGAGCAGGAGAGCGGTGAAAAGGGGATCGTCACGCTGAAGGGCAGCAAAGGCAGCTACCAGTTTGTGTCGAACAAGGAAGAGTGAAGACAAAAGAAGAATGCTGGCTCTTATGAGCCAGCATTCTTTATGTCATTTACCGGTAGCGCTCGCGGTGTGCGTGCATGATCTCAGCCAGCAGCACACCGTTGTCGGGCGGGGTGTAGGTGATGGCGTTCGCGCCTGCCGCGATGGTCTTGCGAATAGTCTCATCCTTCGGGCCGCCGGTGGCGATGATGGGGATCTCGGGATGGCGCTCGCGGAGCGCGGCGACGAGCTGCGGCGTTTCCGACGCGGCAGAGACGTTCAAAATGTCGACGCCTGCGGCGATACGAGCCTCAGTGTCCTGCGTGGCGGAGACGATGGTCGCCACGACCGGAATGTCGATGTGCGACTTGATGTCGCGCAGGATATCCGCCGAAACGGGCGCGTTGAGCACAACGCCGTAAGCGCCGCAGTGCTCAGCCTCCATCGCCTGGGCGACAGAGCGCGCGCCAGACGTGAAGCCGCCGCCGACGCCGCAGAACACGGGCATATCCGCCACGCTGATGACGGCGCGCACGATGCGCGGCTGCGGGGTAAAGGGATAAACGGCAATCACCGCATCGGCATTGACGCTTGCGATGGTGGCAACGTCAGTGGAAAAGACAAAGGACTTGATCGTTCTGCCGAAGATGCGGATGCCGCTGCACTCGTTGATGCACTCGGGTACCATCAGCATATGGTTGCGGAGCTTTCCGCTGTAACTCGGCGTGGGCGTAGGGGTAAAATCGCTCATAAAAACACCTTCCTTTCCGCAGGTAATAGATGACCGGTAAAATGTTATGCAGGGAAATTATTCGACATGAATGCTTGCACGCATGGCGAGGATCGTCTGCTCAATGAGCGTGTCAAGATCCCAGCCGAGCATTTCCGCGCCGCGCTCGATGACCTCGCGCGAGCAGCCGGCGGCAAACTTCTTGTCCTTATACTTTTTCTTGACGGATTTGACCTCAAGATCGCTGACGCTCTTGCTCGGGCGCATGAGCGCGACCGCGCCGATCAGGCCTGTGAGCTCGTCGGTGGCAAAGAGGATCTTTTCCATCTCGTGCTGAGGCTCGGGAAGGCCGTCAAAGTGCAGGCCATAGCCGTGGCTGGCGGTGGCGCGGATCAGGCGCTCGTCGAGACCGTTTTCACGCATGATCTCCTGCGACTTGATGCAGTGCTCGTCGGGATACATCTCAAAATCGAGGTCGTGGAGAAGGCCGACGATCTCCCAGAAGTCCGCCTCGTCGCCGTAGCCGAGCTTTTCCGCGTACCAGCGCATCACGTCGGCGACCGTATTGGCGTGCTTTAAGTGGAATTCACCCTTGTTGTACTGCGTGAGCAGCTCCCACGCCTGTTCTTTCGTATATGCCATAATGATTGCCTCTCTTTGCTTATGGCTGCTCGTCCGTAAAGTGGACGTGATTGAAAATGTGGTCAGAGCAGAAGCAGTGGTACCCTGCGCACTTGCTGCAATAGCGGAACTGCAGCTCAGGATTTGTCACGTCCGTGCGGCCGCACACGGCGCACTTGTGGCGGAAGCCCTGCGTCTGCTGCTGATACTGCTCCTGACGCTGCTGGGCGCGCACGGTGTTATGGAAGTGCGTGGCCTGCTTGCTCTGGTGGCGTTCGAGTCCCCAAAACCGTGTAAGCTCGGGCCAGAAGAAAATGACGAAATTCAAAAGCGCCACAATGGGCATGATGGAATAGTACCATCTGCCGGCGGCAATATAGCGGGCGATGTCGAAGAAGAAGTAGAACACGTCGATATACGCGAGCCACTTCATGCGGATGGGGAAAAAGAAAAACAGCAGCACTTGCGTGTCGGGATAGAGGAGCGCGAACGCCATGAACATGGCGAAGTTGACATAATTTGCACCGTAAACGGGGATGTTGTAGCCCGTGATGAGGCTGACGATGCTCGCGCCGAGGACGGTGAGCAGCATGCCGCTCAGGTAATACGTCGTAAACTTGGCTGTGCCCCACTGCCGCTCGAGCGTCGAGCCGATCCAGTAGTAGAAATAGCAGGTGATGAGAAGATAAAACGGACTCGTGCTCTCGGGGATGAGGACAAAGGTGACGAGCCGCCAGACCTGTCCATGGAGAAGACCCGAGAGCGTGTAGGAGAAGAAGCTCAGAAAGTTGCCGTTCGAGAAGTTGGACAAAAGCCCCAGCACCACGTTGCCGATGACAACATAGAGCATCAGGTTGGGGATGCCAAAATTCGGGTGCAGGATACAAAAGCGGTCGATCGCCTGGTTGAGTTTTTTCAATACGGGATACCTCGTTTCGATCAAATAACATTTAAGAACATTATGACACAGCGACGGGGAAAAGTCATCAATAAAGTTTGAACAAATGACCATTCCTGAATGGAATGAAGAGCAAGAATGCGGAAAGAAACGAATTCTTTCCACATTCTTAACACTTGTTCACTTGAGATCGAGCTCGGGCGGGACGTCAATCTCCTCGCCGACGTATTTGCCGTTCTTTTTCCGCTGGCGCACGCACTCGGTCAAAAGATACTCGATTTGGCCGTTAACGGAGCGGAAATCGTCCTCTGCCCAGGCGGCGATGGCGGCGTAGAGCTTGGGGGACAGGCGCAGGGGCACCTGCTTTTTGGCGTTGTCGTTCATGGCAGCCTCCCAAAAAGTAGCGCGGCGCGGTTAATACAGGCTGCCGGAGTTGACGACGGGCTGGGCGTCGTGGTTGCCGCACAGCACCACGAGCAGGTTCGAGACCATGGCCGCCTTGCGCTCCTCGTCGAGCTCGACTGTGCCCTTTTCCGCCAGACGCTCAAGCGCCATTTCGACCATGCCGACCGCGCCGTCAACGATCATCTTGCGCGCGTCGATGATGGCGCTGGCCTGCTGGCGCTGGAGCATGACGGCCGCAATCTCGGGCGCATAGGCGAGGTAGGTGATGCGCGCTTCGATGATCTCAAGGCCCGCGTCGGCGACCTTGGCCTGAATTTCATCGCGGATGCGCGCGGCTACGACCTCGCTGGACCCACGCAGGCTGCCCTCGTCGGCCTGACCGTCGCCCGTGGTGTCGACATTCGGAGCGACATCGTAGGGATAGAGGCGGACGATGTTGCGCAGCGCCGCGTCGCACTGGAGGGACAGGTATTCCTTATAGTTGTCCACGTTAAACACGGCCTTGGCTGTGTCGGTCACGCGCCACATCACGGCGATTCCGATCTCCACGGGGTTACCGAGACAGTCGTTGATCTTCTGGCGGGCGTTGTTGAGCGTCATGATCTTGAGCGAGATCTTCTTGCTGCCGCCCACCTCGACCGCGGCGGACGCGCCCTGCATGGCAGCGAGAAGGTCCGTGCCCTTGTGGCCGCCGTCCACATCGCCGGACTGGTTGAGCTTCGTCTTGGCGGCGGGGTTAAACGACGAGCAGAAGGGATTGACGAAGTAGAAGCCCTCGCCCTTGAGTGTGCCGATGTACTTGCCGAACAGCGTCAGCACCAGCGCCTCCTGCGGCTTCAGAACGCGCAGGCCGCACAGTGGGATCCAGCCGAGCAACAGCAGGATGACGCAAAGGACGACAAGGGGCAGAAAGCCCGCATTGATGCCGACGATCAGAAAAACGACCGCGGCGATGTAGAGAACAAGCTCGAGCAGCAGTACGAGCATGCCGTTTTTGTGACCGGTGATGATCTTTTCTTCCATAAAAAGCACCTCCAAACTTGATATCAAAATAATATCACAACAATATGAGATGTCAAGAGGAAAATGCAGAAAAACCGACCGGTGATTGCACCGGTCGGTGAAAAAAGCGTGTGAGCAACAGTTTGACAAATTGAAAGCTGTCAAGCAATTATTTCTCCTTTTCCAAAGAGGTAATGATTGCAGACCCCATTACAACAATTGCAAGAATTGGACCGAGCTGAGGCCAATTCATTATTTCGGCTCCAAATCCAGAGCCAAGATATCCCAAGATAATAGCAATAATGGAAGATTTAGCTGATTTCCTCATATATTCGTACCCCTTTGTTAAATTCTGCTTGTTGAAATGATCTTACCACAGCCCGTCAGAAAGCGCAAGCACAGCCGCGGTGGTTCGAGCTACCGTGGCTGTTTGGATGATCTGCTTTATGCGTAGTGGTATTTTTTCCGTCCGAGGAGGAAAAGCGTTTCTGTGACGATCAGTGTGAGCGCTTCGGCCACGGTGATGGCGAGCCAGATGCCGTTGATGCCGAGAAGTTTTGGCAAAAGAAGTACCGCGGCGACCTGAATGACGAGCGTGCGCAGGAACGAAATGAGCGCGCTGGCTGTGCCATTGTTGAGCCCCGTGAAAAACGCCGAACCGAAGATATTGAAACCGCAGACGAGGAATGAGAGCGCGTAGATGCGCAGCGCGTTGACCGTCATGTCGCACAGCTCCGCGTCGTAGCCGACGAAAAGATGTGCGATGGGGTTTGCCAGCAGGATGGACGAGGCCGTCATCGCAAGGCTCGTGATGAGCGTGACGGTCAGGCTCTTTTTGAGGAGGCTCTTGAGCTCGGCGTGATTCTTCGCGCCGTAGTGATAGCCGACGACGGGTGTGACGGCGATGGAATAGCCGAAGAAAAACGCCATGAAGATGAAGCTCACGTACATCAGAACACCGTAGGCATTCACGCCGTTTTCCTTGGCAATCGCCATGAGCTGCACGTTATAGAGTACGCCGACGAGAGAGGTCGAAAGGTTGCTGACCATCTCGCTCGAGCCGTTGTAGCAGGCCTTGCCGAGGGCGCGGAAGTCAAAGCGCGGACGCGTGAGGCGCAGCGGTGAATCGTTCGGGCGGAGAAAGTAGACAAGCGGGATGAGCGCGCCGACAATCTGCGAAAACGCCGTGGCGAGCGCCGCGCCGAGAAGCCCGAACGGGAACACGTAGACGAGCAGAAAATCGAGTACCATGTTCGTCAGCCCCGCGAACACCGTCACACGCAGGCCAAAGTGCGGCTTTTCCGCCGTCGCCAAAAAGCTCTGGAAGCTGTTTTGCAGCATGAAAAAAGGGAGAGCAGCCAGCAGTACGCGCCCATAGAGCACGCAGTCGTCGATCGTCAGATCCGTCGCGCCGACGGCGAACGAGATGGGGCGCAGGAAAACGATGCACACGCCGCTCAAAATCGCGCCGCCGGCGGCAAGCACGATGACGAGCATGGAGAAGATCTCGTTCGCTTTCCTGGGCTTGCCCTCGCCGAGCGTTTTGGCGATGAGCGCGCTGCCGCCCGTGCCGATCATAAAGCCGACGGCGGCGAGCGCCATGATGACGGGAAAGATGAGGTTCAGCGCAGCAAACGAATTTTTGCCGACGAAGTTCGAGACGAAAAAGCCGTCGACAATGCTGTAAATAGAGGTGATGATCATCATCAAAATGCTGGGCGCGACAAAGCGCAGCAGCTTTTGATACGTAAAATGATCGGAAAGGGAGACGGTCATAAAAGACCTCCTTGCTTGAAGTCAGGAGAGGCCGCCGTTGTCGCTGCGCGAGAGGAGCGCCTCGTAATCGCGGATGCAGATGACGACGTCGGGCTGATAGGCGGCGATATAGTCGCTGATGCTTTGCGTCTTATAGTGCCGCAGGTCGACAGAGCGCATCTCGTCGAAGCTGTAATAGGCGAGGCTTTCCACGGCGTTGGTGAAGCTGTCGTCGAAGATGAGGGCGGTGGGGAGCGAGGAGCGGTCCGTGCGGATGCACGTCTCGGCGATGTCGCCGCCCATGTAGAGACCGTAGGTCAGGGCTTCATCCTCGGTGGCGGGAAGGGCGTAGACCGCGGAGGCCACCTCCTGCCAGTTGTCAAGGCGGGTGAAGGGGATATCCTCGCGGAAGGCGGCGGTGAGCAGCTTTTCATCATCGCCGCGCAGCCCCAGAAGCTTGCGCGTGCGCGAGCCCATATAGGGGTTAGGCAGCGCGGAAAACGTCACATCCGTGCCCTCTTCTGGGAAGGAGAGCGCGAGGCCATAGTCGCCGTTTAGCTTCTGTACGGCGGCACGGTAGGTCTCATACGCGCCAAGAAGACCGTAGTGGTTGTCCACCCGCGAGCTGAACTCGGGCGGATGGCCGAGCGAGTCGAAGACGGGGCCCATGTCGAGGAAGCACACGCCCTGCGCGTTCATCTCCTCCGTCAGTGCGGAGAGCTCAAGGTCGGTATAGTGCGAGCGGTTCGTGAGATAGGCGGGGTAGCTGTCCTCATAGTAGACATACTGGCACGGAACGGCGACATAGCAGTAATGCCCGCCGTAGGATTCGACCTGCTTTTGCAGCGCGGCGTTGTCCTCCGCGACGAGCTTTGCCTGCGCGCGGATGTCGTCATCGCTCATGGCGGGATCGTAAAGCTGCGGCAGCAGGACATCGTCCGTGACGACAGTCTCGTTGACCACGGGACGGCGGAAAACGTTCAGATCGGCCCATGTGACGGCCTTGAGCGCGGGAGTTCGCCAGGCGGCGTAGTCGCAGAACAGGGTCTCGAGGTCGTCGAAGACCTGACCGCTGAGGACCGATTCCGCCGTGATCTCGGGAAAGGCGGAGAGGTTGCGGTTTTCGTAGTAGGAGTAGCGGTTTTTCGGCAGCAGGATGGTCGCAGCCATCAGGACGAGCAGTACGCAGGAAAAGAGCAAGGCCATCGCCCATTCACAGATACGTTTCATGCGCAGACACCTCCTTTTTCAGAAGCGGAAATAGATAAAAGGATTGAACGAGCCCGTGACGAGCCTGCAGTAGGAAAGCGCGAGCAGTGCGAGGGAGGCGAGCTTCGGCCCCACGATGAGGATGCCGCGGGAGAGCTTGCTGTTACGCTTTTCAAGCGCCGTTTCGAGCAGGTTTTTGACCGGCAGGGCAGCAATGCAGCAGAGCAGCAGCTCCGGCCAGAATTCAAGCGCGTAGTACACGGCGCGGCTGTCGCAGAGGGCGGGGGCGCGGCCGAACATCGCGGCCATGTAGCACAGCGCAGCGCCGATATCGTCCGCGCGGAAGAGCACCCAGCTCAAAATGACGAGCAGCATGGCGTAGACATGCTGCAAAAGAGACGGAAGGCGCGAGAGCGCCTTACCCCAGAGAAACTTTTCGCCGATGAGCAGCACAAAGAACCACAGGCCCCACGCGATGAACGTCCAGTTGGCCCCGTGCCAGAGGCCCGTGAGCGCCCAGACGAGAAAGAGGTTCAGAATATTGCGCGCGCGGGAGCAGCGGTTGCCGCCGAGGGGAATGTAGACATAGTCGCGGAACCACGTGGAGAGCGAGATGTGCCAGCGCCGCCAGAACTCGGTGACGCTGCGGGAGACATAGGGATAGTTGAAGTTTTCAAGAAAGTGGAAGCCGAACATCCGGCCAAGGCCGATGGCCATGTCGGAATAGGCGGAAAAGTCGAAATAAATCTGAAACGTGTAGGCGACGGCGCCGAGCCACGCAAGGGCCACCGAGGGGGAGACGGCGGAAAAGGCGGCGTCGGCGATCTGCGCGACAGCGTTGGCGAGCAGCATCTTCTTAGCAAGGCCGAAGAGAAAGCGCACCGCGCCCGCGGAGAATTCGGAAACGGACTCGTGCCGCTCGTCGATCTCGTCTGCGACCGTGGTGTAGCGCACGATGGGACCGGCGACGAGCTGGGGGAAAAACGAGATATAGAGTGCGAGCTTGAGCGGATTTTTCTGCACGGCGGCAGCATCGCGGAAAACGTCGATCACATAGCTGAGACCCTGGAAGGTAAAAAATGAGATGCCGATGGGCAGCGTGACCTGCGGCACGGGGATAAAGGGCATCAGGGCGTGGAGCATCTCGCCGAAAAAGCCCGCGTACTTGAACCAGCCGAGAAGCCCAAGCCCCAGCACGGCTGCGAGCGTCACGCCTGCCTTCCGGACGGCGGGGCGGTGCTTTGGCCCCGCGAGGAGCCCGCAGCAGTAGTTGATGACGATGGAGAGCAGCATGAGCAGCAAAAACTTCGGCCCGCCGCAGGCGTAGAAGGCGAGGCTGAACGCGAGCAGGATGAAATTCCGTGCCCCGCGGTACCGGCGCGGCACCATAAAATAAAGAACGAGCAGGCAGGGAAGAAAGAAAACAAGAAAGCTGACACTGCTGAAGACCATCGCAAACGAGCTCCTGTCGAATAGATTTTGTGTGCAAAGTTTCCTCAATATAGCACTTTTTTTCAAAAATTGCAAGAGCACCGCATTTTGCGCCGATTTGGACGTTTTTGGGGAAATGTCACTTGACAAAACGCACAAACATGATAGAATACGATTCGGCGAAAGCCACAAGTGAATACTTCATCGAGAGTGGTTGAGGGATCGGCCCTATGACACCACGACAACCTGCCCGAAGAGGCAAGGTGCCAAATCCGACGAACGAATCGAAAGATGAGGAAGAGCAGAAAGCGCGATACTCTGTCGGTTCGACAGAGTATTTTTTGTTTTTCCCAACAACGAGAAAGGAAGAAAAATAACCATGGCAAAACGTTTATTCACCTCCGAATCCGTCACCGAGGGGCATCCCGACAAGATCTGCGACCAGATCTCCGACGCGGTGCTCGACGCAATCCTTGAAAAAGACCCCAACGGCCGCGTGGCCTGCGAGACGACCGTCTCCACCGGCCTTGTTCACATCATGGGCGAGATCACCACGAGCTGCTATGTCGACATCCCGAAGATCGCGCGCGACGTCATCCGCGAGATCGGCTACGACCGTGCGAAGTACGGCTTTGACTGTGACACCTGCGGCGTTATCACGAACATCGACGAGCAGAGCGGCGATATCGCGATGGGCGTCGACAACTCCTTTGAAAATAAGGAAAGCGGCGCGAGCGAGCTCGACAACGGCGCGGGCGACCAGGGCATGATGTTCGGCTACGCCTGCACCGAGACCCCTGAGCTCATGCCGCTCGCAATTTCTCTTTCCCACAAGATGGCAAAGAAGCTGACCGACGTGCGCAAGCAGGGCCTTGTCGACTATCTCCGCCCCGATGGCAAGACGCAGGTGACGGTCGAGTACGACGAGAGCGGTAAGCCCGTCCGCGTCGACACGGTCGTCCTCTCCACCCAGCACGCGCCGGAGGCGACGCTTGAGCAGATCCGCAAGGACATGATCGAGCTTGTCATCAAGCCGACTGTTCCCGCGGAGCTGATGGACGAGAACACCAAGATTTATGTCAACCCGACCGGCCGCTTTGTCATCAGCGGCCCGACCGGCCGCAAGATCATCGTCGACACCTACGGCGGCAGCGCCCCGCACGGCGGCGGCGCATTCTCCGGCAAGGACCCGACGAAGGTCGACCGCAGTGCCGCTTACGCCGCGCGCTATGTCGCTAAGAACATTGTGGCCGCGGGCCTTGCCGACAAGTGCCAGGTCCAGCTCGCCTACGCTATCGGCGTTGCGCATCCCGTGAGCGTGCTCGTTGAGACGTTCGGCACCGGCAAGGTCGATGACGATGTTATTTCCGCGGCAGTAGCTGAGGTGTTCGATTTCAGACCGGCTGCGATTATTGAGGCGCTGGGTCTGCGTAAGCCGCAGTATAAAGCTC
>OGRA01003976.1_pt1 | contig 10705 bp, 7 predicted proteins | sample 1553351 | NCBI WGS metagenome assembly OGRA01 (sample SAMEA2580056, study PRJEB22360) | human gut metagenome | biome: human gut; feature: human-associated habitat; material: faeces | place: Denmark | collected 2008/2010
ATGTTATACTCATGCCCGGGCAATTTCTATCCACGCTCTCCTTGCGGAGAGCGACACGATTATGGATAATGTTATACTCATGCCCGGGCAATTTCTATCCACGCTCTCCTTGCGGAGAGCGACACGATTATGGATAATGTTATACTCATGCCCGGGCAATTTCTATCCACGCTCTCCTTGCGGAGAGCGACCGAACTGGTTCGATTTGTGGGGATGGGCAGAATATTTCTATCCACGCTCTCCTTGCGGAGAGCGACGTGCCCAAGTATCACCGGATACTTCTTCAACACAATATTTCTATCCACGCTCTCCTTGCGGAGAGCGACAGCGGTAACGACTTTAGGGGCCGGGTCAGTCAAGGATTTCTATCCACGCTCTCCTTGCGGAGAGCGACGACTTCATGTAAGAGGGCAGCGCCATGAGAACACTGATTTCTATCCACGCTCTCCTTGCGGAGAGCGACATAACCTTACTCAAGGTGTTTTCAATTTGTTCACGATTTCTATCCACGCTCTCCTTGCGGAGAGCGACAAATCAACCCGGCAAATAAAACAAACTTGCCGGATTTCTATCCACGCTCTCCTTGCGGAGAGCGACAACCAGCACCCACCGGGAACGACAAGAACAACATATTTCTATCCACGCTCTCCTTGCGGAGAGCGACTAACGCTAATCTGAGACGTCATCGCGGTAATAACAATTTCTATCCACGCTCTCCTTGCGGAGAGCGACAGCAAAAGTGCACAAAACAGTGGGGCACTTTTGCGCATATGAAACAAATTTTATGGGGATTGCATCTTCATGCTGACAGGCAAGGCTGTATTTTACCCTTTCTGCCCCTGTTTTTTCCATATTTTCTGGTGCGAAGGAACCGGGAATTTTATGATTGCCTTCCCCTCGCACTAGGCAAACAAGATTCCATCCTGATCAAAATCCGGGTGCAGACCCACATGCTCGACTTTGCTTTTGTAATGGTTTCCCAGTTGATAAAAGCGCAGGCTGTCCGATTCCGAATCGATCAGTTCGGTCAATTTTGCTTTGAACATCGTGTATTGCGCGGCATCCAGCAGGCACTCAAATACGGAGTTTTGCACCCGCTGGCCGTAGTCTACACAGACTTTTGCTACTTTGCGCAGCCTGCGACGACCGGCGGCTGTTTCGGTGTTGACATCATAGGTTACAAGCACCAACATAACGGCACCTCACTTCCAGAAAAACGGTGGGTACACTTCCAGGTCGCCGCGCAGAGCACGGGCCAGCAAAAGCGCCTGAACATAGGGCACCAGCCCCCAGGGCAGTTTTTCTTTCAAAAACGGATGGGTGATCTCTTCCTTCTTTTTGTTCTGCCATGCGGTCAGGAAAGCTTTGCGGCCATCATCCGTCAGCAGTACGGCACCATTTTCCTGTTTTTGCAGGTGTTTTGCCGTGATGATCTTTTGATTGATGCAGCTGATGACCAGCCGGTCTGCATAAACCGCCCGCAGTTCTTCCATCAGGTCAAGTGCCAGACTTTTGCGGCCGGGGCGCGGGCGGTGCATAAAGCCAACATAAGGGTCCAGGCCCACAGCGGTCAAGGCGGATGCACACTCCCGCGCCAGCATGCTGTAGGCAAACGAAAGCAGCGCATTCACATTGTCCAGCGGTGGACGGCGGCTGCGGCCCTCAAACACAAAATCCTGCTTTTGCTGCAGAATCAGGTCATTCAGGCAGTCAAAGTAGCGCTGGGCTGCCTCGCCTTCCAGGCCGCGCAGCTGTTCCGGATCATCGCCGGTCTGTATCAGCGGCAGCGCGGCGGCCAGCTGGGTGGAGGTGCGCTTCAGTTTTTCGACCGGGACACGCTGGGGATGATCGCGGGTTGCGCGTTCCAGCACCCAGCGTGCGTTATACACTTTACCAAGGATAAAGCTCCGGGCATAGCGACAGCTCTGGGCCGGGTCATCCGACACACGGTACTGTGTCTGACGCAGCAGCACATTGCCGCGTTCTTCCCCCACGGTGCGGGCCTGAAATCTGCCATACGGGTCAAAAAAGCAAAGGTCAATGCCCCGCCGGGCACAAGCTCCCATCAAAGCGGGGCTGGCACCCGCGTAAGTAAAGCAGACGATGCCTTCCAGCGTATGCAGGGCATAGCGGTGGGTTTCCTGCTTATTGCGGGTAACAACGAGGTTTTCGCCATCCAATGTCAGGTAAGCGTCCTCATTGATGACAAACAGGGTGTTGAGCAGCTTTCTCATGGCGCGCCCTCCTCAATATGCTCCCGCAGATACGCCGCCGGGTCTGCCTGCTGATACAGCGCCGGCAGGCAAAGCTCTTTCAGTGAGCAGGCATTGCAATGCTTGCCGGGTTTGCTTTTTGGGGTATAGCCGCGCGCAAACAGGCGGTTCATCTCATCCGCCATGGTCTGCGCGGTGCTGCGCAGTTCCGGTGTCAGGGAAACATGTTCACGCTGCCGGGTTTCTTCATAAAAGATTTCCCCTTCCGGCACCTCGCACACCAGCATTTCTTCCAGCGCCATGGCCTGTGCGCAGAGCTGCAAACGGTCGGCATCGTTTACCTTGCTGCGGCCATGCTTATATTCCACGGGCATGGGCTGCCACAGGCCGCGGCGGCCCTGCAATGACACGCCGTTTGGATCCTTGTGAAACTCTACCACATCGCAGTCGCCGGTCAGTTTTAAGCGGTGACTGACGACCCTCATACCGCGGGCGATCAGCAAATCGCCGCGTTTTTCCGTCAGGGTAACATCATGGCAGCGGGTATGCTGCAGGCGGCCTTCGGCGGTGCGTTGGTTTTCGGACCATTGTTGTTCCAAGTGTATGAGCGCCCACTGACGGCGGCAAAAGCTAAAATGCTGGATACCGGACATCAGCAGGTAATCATCTGGGGAAGCCATTACGACAGCCTCTCGCACGTTACCCCTGCGGGAAGATTTTCATCCACCGTTACCACATAGTCATGGTAACTGCGCGGGAAGGCTACCCCTTCGGCACGCGTGACATGCACTGCATCAAACAGTTTATAGGACGGCGCATTGCCCAGCTCCGAATCATGCTTGAACACGATCAGTTCCCGAACTGCCATTTTGCCGCGGGCTGCACTGTGGTCATTTTCAAACATATTCAGGATTGCCTGCCACAGCAGCTGCAGGTCATCCTCTGAGAATCCTGTAGTTTTGCGGGCAAGGTTGGCAGAAATGTAACCCTCTGCACGGTACAAGCCATACGGGATCACATACTTGCGGCCCATCTCGGTGCCTTTACGCTCCGCATCAGCTTCGGTCGTAATGGCAATACGGGTAATGGTCACTTCCTGCGGGAGAACAGGGTCTACCGAGCGTGCAAAGCTCAACTGAACCGGGCCACGCACCTGCCCACAGTTCAGTGCACCTTTTACAAAGGTTGTCATAACGGCGCCAAATGTGCGGATATCATAAAAGTTCTGGCACATAAAGTCCCGGATTTTACGGTCCAACTCCGGGTCATCTTTCTTGGCGACTTTCAGGGCATCCTTGGCATCAGCATCAATGCCCAAGTATTCGAGTGCTTTTTTATCGCTGCGGTTCAGGGGGACCTGATCTTTAATGTAAATCTGGTATCCTGCTTCATCTTCTTTGGCCACTTCGACATAGTTGCGAATCTTACGCTTTAAGCAGACATCTGTAACAATGCCATATCCCGTTTCCGGGTCAACGCGCGGCATGTTGCCTGCATCCGGGTCGCCGTTCGGATTTCCGTTTTCAACGTCAAACAGAATTACAAAATCATACCGGTTTTTGATTGCCTGTGCCATTGTTATTCCTCCACTTTCTTTGTATAGCGTTCCTGTGTCTGATGGTAATAGCCAAGGATAAAAGCGCCTTGTTCCGGCAAGGTCAGCCGTGCGGGAAAGCTTCCTTCCAGTTTTCCGCCCGCCAGCGCAGCGATCTGCTTATCGTAATAAATCTTTTGTGGCTTGCTCATTTTTTGCATATGCTTTTGCGCCAGCATCAGAATTGTTGGGAACACAGTGGCCGGCGTGGAAGCCGCTGCATTAAAATACCTGTCCTTGATGGTTGTATTGATATCCGGGTTTACCGCCATCTGGATTGCTTCCAGCACAGCAAAAAGCTGCCCCATAACATACGGTTGATAATTTGTTTCCTTGTTATTTCCCACAGTTAATACCTCCTTTGGGCAACGGGGATCTTCATTACGCAGGTAGTATGCTTTTATAATAGCGGCACGGCCGCGTGTTACTTTTTGCTCTGCGCGGATACGCATCATAACGCCATCCAGCAGGGTTGCCGGGTACCTTGTATTATTCAGGATTGCACGCAGAACATCGCCCGCCAGCTGCGGTGCTGCCGATGGGTTGCGGGAATTGGTGTTGACAGTTTCCTGCAGCAACCAATACACCCCCAGCCGCGGGAATTTATCATAAGCGGGGCGCACAATCTCTAAGCGGTCATAATGCTTCTGCACATTATCAAGCAGCGTTTGAAATGTATCCTGCCAGAAAAAGCGAACCGAGAGGCGCGCCGCATTAGGGGCCAAGCCAAGCACATAAAAGTGCCTTTGTGGGTCAAGTGTCACGTTCTGCCACTCTACACTCTGTCCATGAACCAGCTTGTCCACTGCATTTCGCACATCGCTTTCGCTGACAGGCGCATCCATGGCAAACAATGCATCCATTGCTACCTGCTGGTAGGCGGTCTCACCACCTGCTGCCCAGCAGACAATGGTGGTATCGCCCACGCGCTGAACATGTTCCCTGTCTGCCAGCAGATAGTTTAATGCCTGTGCATAGGCAAAGGCCGCATAACTGCCAACCGGCGCATTGCCCCCCTGTTCATGTCCGTATGAGCAAAAAGCGTCCGCATTAAAAGAAACAATCGATGCGCCGGAAGACTGTGCCCCGGTCACGCCTTTAATCGCCGGGTGCAGGCGGGCAAGCGGTGCCTTTTGCCCTGTAACCAGGCATCGAATTTCCGGTGCATCCGTGTTCTTATCACACTGCCGCTGCCAGGCTTCCTGTATTTCCGGATCGTCCTGAACATGGTTTTCCCGAATCAGAAATACCAGATTGCCACCCTTGTAAAGTTCCTTGAGACTTTGTTCCAGCGCTGGATTCTGCTCCGCCGCCTTGGGGTCCCAGTTTATAAAAAAGTTCCGCACTGCCTGTGCCGCCTGACCGGGAACATTTTGTAAAATGGCAAGATGCAGCTCCTTTGCAGCGGCAAAGCACTGCATTGCACGCTCCGGTTTGCCTTTTCCGTCAATGCCGAGCATGTAAGCACTGTTATCACACAAAAAATTGGCTGCCACACCACTAGAGCGTTTAACCTGTTCCGGAACTTGCAGCTGACATGGAGCAAGCACTGTTTTTTTACCGCGCTTTTCCTCTTGCTGCAAGGGGTGCAATGCCATCAGTTGGCCGTTTTCATCCAGTTCCAAAGCCCAACTGACTTTTGCGCTTGTCCAACCGGGGCGCGTGATTTTGCCATTGGCCAGCAAATCTTCATAGTATTGTACCAAAGCCTGTAAAATCATCGGTACACCTCGCAGTCTGCCACATTCAACACACCATGTTCCAATTTTGCATGGAAATACATCGGGGTTATGTTCTGCGGGTCAGTGTAGTCAAAGTCATATAGCATGAATCCCAAATCCCGTGTTTCCTCAATGGTCGGGATTGGCCCGCCGGGCCATGCGCGGAATGCGGCAGGAAATTCACGGCACCCAAAATAAGGGGTATGAAAACACTGGCCCCTGGACATGCGCCGGGTAACAATATCCTGGAACTTTCCCGGATTGTCGCTCGGTGCCGCACGGTCAGTCATCTCAAATTCTGCCTCAATCACATAATGAACGTCCTGCAACACCATGGCTGCACGCTGAACGATCTGCTGGGGCGTGGCAAGGTAAAGCTCTTTCCCTGTTCCCTGCATCGCGCTGCGTACATCGGAACAAAGAATTTTGCTTTTTACTTCGTTCCGACGGATGTTGGTAAAGCGGATTGGGTTCATAACATAGATTTTCCGGATTTTCCACCGTAAGCCGGGGTGGTAATAGATTGCTTCTACTATGCCGCGTGCCGCGGAAGGGGTGAGGACTTCATATGAAACCCTTTCGACTTTTAGCTCAGGCCTCGAGAGCAAAGCATAATTCCCCCATACTTCCAGCTGGATCATCTGCATCAACTCCTTTGCATTTCTATTTTCAGTTGTTTTTATTTACATTTTTGCTATAGTTTCAATATACGCTACTTGGCACCAAATGTCAATCCTTTTATCATGTATACTTTTTGTTTGCTTTTCATCCGGTTTTCTTTTATAATAAGTTGCGTCGGCAGCTTATGCCGTGGATAGAAATAGTTGATTTTACTTTAGCGCACAAAAACGGCAGGGCAGGCTCCCTGCCGTTTTTGCTTTATGCAAACCAGGCTGCTCCCGTTTCAGCTTCCATAGCAAGGCCCGTGTTGTTATCGTAAAGGCTTCCGTCCGTTAATTCCCATATGCCTTCACTGATTTGGCAAACCGCCCCGGCATTCTCCAGCGTTTTCAGATGATCCGGATAAACCGGAACACCATATTGCCCCAGTTGACGGAACAAAGTTTTGCTTACCTCTCCTGCACGCAATCGTGCAAGCAAATATTCCCCTTTCCCTTGGGGAATGTATACGGTCACGGCAGGTGTTTCAATTAAGCGGAACCTCTCTGCCGCTGTTGCAAAGGGGAAAATGCGCCCTTCCATATCCTGCTCGAACCCTTGCAGAATTTGCTGTTCATCCAGTCTTTTATCTCCTTTTAAGGTACGGTAAAACAGAAAGTATGTTTCGATTGCTTCCAGAGATGCCAGATCTGCATATTTTTTCAGGACGCTTTGCGTTGCGGATACATTCTGTTCCAGCATGCGCGGTACATGCTGCCCTTCCAATGTGAAAATCTGTACCAAGCTCTGCTCCGCCGGGCGTCTTCCCTCTCGATTGCAGCGCCCCGCCGCCTGCAAAATGGAATCCAGACCTGCTTCCTCGCGGTACACAGCCGGGAAATCCACATCAACACCCGCTTCGATCAAAGAAGTTGATATCACACGGCAGGGCAGCCCATCTTTTAAGCGTTCCCGGATTTCCTGCAATAACTGTTTGCGATGGGCTGGGTATAGCAATGTTGTCAGGCAGTAGCTGCCCTCTTTGGGCAGGTTATTGTATAATTCCTGTGCTGTTTTTCTCCGGTTTACAATACATAGCACTTGTTCCTGCGCTGCCAGTTCTGCGCCAAGCTGGCTTTGTTCCAACTCTCCGCGCATTTTTAGCGTTGTACGCCGGAACGCCTGATATTGCTCTTTGGGATGTGGGCAAAGTTCCGTCATCTGCAGCCCAGGCGCCAGTTCATCAAACAAGGGCTGCAAAGCTGGTTGTGTGGCCGTGCAAAGCACCGCTGCTGCGCGGTAATGCTGTACCAGCTGCGCGATTGCCGCAACGCAGGGGCGCAAATAAGGAACCGGCAGGTTTTGTGCTTCGTCAAAAATGACCACACTATTTGCAATGTTATGTAATTTACGGCATTGTGACGCATGGTTGCCGTAAAGTGATTCAAAGAATTGCACGGATGTGGTAACCACCACCGGAGCATCCCAGTTTTCCGCCGCCAATGCTTTTCGGTAGGCTGCCGGCTCATCATCTTCCTTGGCAGAGTAGTCCACCCCTGAATGGTGTTCCAAAACATTTTCTGCTCCTAATATTTCCGAAAACACATCCGCGGTCTGGTCAATAATGGATGTATAAGGGATCACATAAATAACCCGGTCCATATGGTTCTTTACAGCTAGCGAAAGCGCAAATGCCAATGACGCTACCGTTTTTCCCCCGCCTGTAGGAACGGTCAGGGAATAAAGGCCGCGTCGCCCTGTTTGCCCTGCCGTTGTACAGGCACTCAAAATTGAACTGCGGCGCTGATTCAAGGTTCCCTGGGGATGGCTCCATTTTGCGGTATATTGGTTCAACCTTTTCAGCAGTTCATCCATTGTCTGGCCTTGTCCGCGCGGTTTAGGGCTGCTCATAAAGTTTTCCGTATCCAGATAGTCCGCATCGACCAGGCAGGAATACAACATCCGGGTATAAAATGCCTGTGTAAAACGATTTTCCTTCATCATTTCCGGCTGGGGCGGTATGGACGGCAGTTTAATCTCTTTCGTCCATTGGGTATAGGGTTCAACGCTCTTTTTCAATCGCCCAAACATTGTCGCATCCTGCGCGGTATCGCTTCGGCCTCCTCCATCCGGCAGGCCGCTATGGTGTCCCGCAATAGCAAAAGCCAGTGGGATTTGACCATATCGGGCAGCCACCTGTGCACCAGCCGTTGAGTGATCCACTTTTTCTCCGCCTTGCAGGCGCTTTTGAAACTTTGTACTATATTTACCAATATCATGCAGTAATCCAAGCCAAGTTCCCTGTTGCTGGGCATCAAAGGCTGCTGCAAATTGCCCACATAGGACTGCCGTTCCCTGCAAATGGTCCGCTACCGTTTGGACGCGGGTTCCGTCTTCACTGATATGAGCCAGCATCTTTTTCTCCTGGTGCATAATCAAACTCCCTTCTGTTTTGCTTTTCTCTATTATAGCAGATCACTCATCCCATAATTCGGACTTTCACTCCAGTTCTGCAATCTTTGTCATACTATCCAAATTTATCCATGTAGAATTGTTAGCTATTCCCATTAGCAGATATTTTTGATAAAATAAGATATTATAGGGTTTATGAATTCACTTTCTTATATTACTTCTTCATCTTACCGAAAAATCATTTACGCAAGGAGTGAAAAACCATGAAAAGGAAGTTATTCTCATTTTCCGCCAGTGTTATCACCGCAATAATGCTTACCGCTTGTGCTGCAGCGCCAGAAAATAAGCCTGCTTCCTCCGCTGCTCTTTCCCCGACCAGTGAAGCTGTTGCCACAGCTATACCATCCACTAGCAATGCCAACTGGAAGTTACCGCCACAATATGATTTTGACGAGATGATTCCTCTCTTCTCCCGCGAAACCCACACTGCCGGTTACGCCGCTGCCCGAAATCTGTACGCTGTGCGCAAGGGCGAACGCTGGAGCCTGTTTAATGCTGCCAACTGTAATGCTTTTCTGGAAGATTTGTCAGAAAGCATCCCGTACCTGTATGGTGAGCAGGAGCTCTCCATTGGGGTAGATGATACATACGATTACCAGAAGCTGAATGCCCTGGAAGAACAGATTAACCAGGAGCTGGTTGCCCAACAAATGCCTTTTACAACCATGCTGGGCGGGCACGGCGGGTATGGCATCCAGTGGATTTTAGGTGACAGCCAGATTTACCGTTCTGCTATTGGTGTCTATACATTTAGTGGCACGCCCATCGAACAGGTGTATGCTCCTGATTTGGTTGGCATCCAGCAAGGCATTTGGGATGATGAATATGCCGGTTATCTTGTTGACAATTCTGCACCTTTTGCCGTTGCGGATAAAAACGGTACAATTTTAACCGATTTCGACTACCAGGATGCCTGCATGGCCGGTGAATCTTTAATCGCGGTAAAGGATGCAGCCGGTAACTGGGGATATTGCGACCAAAGCGGTGCTTTAGTAATCCCCTGCATTTATCAGCCGCAGATGAGTTTGTCCATCATGAACGAAACTGTTGAATATCCTTACGCAGACTTATCCGGCATGGTAGTTGTGAAAAATCAATCTGGACAAAAGCTGGTTCTGGATGTTTACGGCAATGAGATAATTTCCGCTGGGCAATATGAAGATTTAGCCCCCGCGCGCGATGGCTGCGTATGGGCAAAACAGAATGGCCTTTGGGGCTTGCTGCAAGTACAGGATTATACCGAAAACAATGCCAACGTTATTCTGCCGGATGGATGCGTTGCACCAGATGTAACGCTTAGCCGAATTGATAGCCTTTGTACCTACACCACTGCTGATCATGGGCTGGTTATGCGTAAAGGTCCCGGTACAAATTATGAAAAAATGGATAATATCCCCTACGGTATCATCGTATGGGAATGCGGCTATAGCAGCAATGTGCCTGACTGGGTTGTTGTATATTACAATGGGATTTATGGTTGGGTCAGTGATGAATACTTGGCTACCACTATTTATTCCACCAGTAAATAATAAATAAAGAAGCAGGTGTTCATGTAGAAACGATATCGTCCTCCACGTGAATACCTGCTTTTTATAGCTTCTTTTATTATATCTGTTCTGTGCCGCTATTTGTCTCTGTATGAAATAAATAGCCGCTATATGCATTTGGATGAAGTGTTCTGTTTGTTTGCTTTTTTACCTAAAAGAATCGCGTAGGAGGCTCTCTTAACTAAAGAGCCGACCTCTCACACCACCGTGCGTACCGACCGGTACACAGCGGTTCAACCGCATAAGTGCAAGGACTCGTAGTAGCGCCTGAGGATACTAAAATATCCTGCTTCTGCGAGTCTTTCGTTTGCAATGGAACCTTTTCATACAGGACTACCGGCGATACGCCAATAACCCAGTCTGGAATTGCCCCACTGGTACTATTCCAAAATTCTTCGTTTGAGTTTCATTACTCATCGATATAATCTTTATCGAACCACTCGCCTAGCGAGTGGTTTTAGACATACAAAAAAGCACCTTAGCTTACGCTAAGGTGCTCTTCCTGGTGACCCGTGCGGGAATCGAACCCACGTTAACGGCGTGAGAGGCCGCTGTCTT
>OGRA01003980.1_pt1 | contig 10692 bp, 5 predicted proteins | sample 1553351 | NCBI WGS metagenome assembly OGRA01 (sample SAMEA2580056, study PRJEB22360) | human gut metagenome | biome: human gut; feature: human-associated habitat; material: faeces | place: Denmark | collected 2008/2010
TGCTGGGACAGTGGACTCCTACAAGCTCACGTCGGAGATGGCAACCACAGAGGAGTATGCACAGCAGAGCAAATATGCCCACAGCCTATTCATTGCGGATTTTGCCGTAACGCATGAGGTAAGCTGGGATGAGCTGAATGCCGGAAGGCTGATTTTCGGCAGGGACTACGCCGCCGGCGGCGTGGACTATATACTGCGCGCACCGTCCGTGGGGAGTGGTAGGATAGGCTCGGCTGAGTCCCAGCGTGGCACGCCCCCAAGCAACGAATGGGACAGGATACTGGACAAGAACGACGGATATATCAAAAACTGGTTCGGGATGTATTCCTGGGGGCAAGATACGTTAAGCACTTCGGCGTCGGACCGTGCGGCTCGCGGTTATTTCCCGCCCGGCGGCTGGAGTTCCGCACCTGCTTCGCACCAGGACGCTGTTGCCGGTTTCCGTCCCGTCCTTGAAGTCCTGAACCCCGGCTCACTGGGCTCTGACGGGCTGAAAGCCGTTACCCTGGACCTTGGCGGCGGCAAACTGGGCGATGAGAGCAGCATCCAGATTATCGTGGAAACCGGCAGCGTATTTACCGCACCTGCCTCCGACGGCCTGACCCGCCCCGACGGAAATACAGGGAATTACTTTATGTGGCGTGACAACGACGGCCAGCTCTACGCACCGGGCGATTATGTTCCGGCGGACGTCACCAAGCTCACGGCACAGTTTAATCTCCCAGAGCAGTTCACCCTCGCCCCCGGCGGCACCTATTACTTTGACCTCTCGGCAATGGGCATCCCCGGCACGGTGAACGATGCTCTGCCGGACAAAACAATGGGCTATGTCCCCTTTACCTATGCTGGGACAGTGGACTCCTACAAGCTCACGTCGGAGATGGCAACCACAGAGGAGGATGCAGAGCAAAACCAATATCCCCACAGCCTGTTCGTGGCGGACTATGCCGTAACGCATACGATTAGCTGGGATGACCTGAACACCGCAAATCTGATTTTCGGCAAAAATTATGCCAGCGGCGGCGTGGACTATACCCTGCGCGCACCGTCTGTGGGGAGTAACGCTACAGGTTTGGGCGATTCCGATCCCGGCGAGCCCCAAAGCAACAAATGGGACACGATGCTGAATAAGGACAGCGGATATATCCAAAACTGGAATGAAATGTATTCGTGGGGACAGGATACTGTTTCTTTCGACGCGTCGTTCCGTGCGGTTCGCGGGTACTATTCGGCCCGCTACTGGCACTACATCAATGCTTCGCGCTCCTACCCGGACGTCGGTTTCCGCCCCGTCCTTGAAGTCCTGAACCCTGGTACGATGGGTTCTGACAGGCTGAAAGCCGTTACCCTTGACCTTGGCGGCGGCAAATTGGGCGGCAGCTCGGAGGCTATCCAGATCGTTGTGAAAAACGGCGAGAGCTTTGCTGCGCCTGCGTCCGAAGGTCTGACCCGCCCCGACGGAAATACCGGCAGCTACTTCGAGTGGCTTGGCAGCGATGGCGAGCTCTACGCTCCGGACGATAATGTTCCGGCGGACGTAACCAAACTGACGGCGCAGTTTGTTCCCCCAGAGCAGTTCAACCTTGCTCCCGGCGGAGTCTATTACTTTGACCTCTCCGGCGTGGGCATTCCCGACACGGTGAACGACGCTCTGCCGGATAATACGCTGCACTATGTGCCCTTTACCTATGCCGGGACAGTGGACGCCTACAAGCTCACGTCGGAGATGGCAACCACTGAGGAGTATGCAGAGACGTACAAATATGCCCACAGCCTGTTCGTGGCGGACTATGCCGTAACGTACGCGGCAAGCTGGGATCATTTGAATGCCATAGACATGATTTTTGGCAAAGACTACACCGCCGGCGGTGTGGACTATACGATGCGTGCGCCATCCGAGGGAAGTGATTATACAGGCTCAGGTGATTCAGAACGCGGCACGCCCCAAAGCAACGAATGGGACAGGCTGCTGGACAAGGACGACGGATATATCAAAAACTGGAACGGGATTTTTTCGTGTGGACAAGATACTGTGATCAGATTGCCGTGGCGCCGTACGGTTCGCGGGCACTATTCGAGCCGCTTCTGTGGCCACCGCGACGCTGCGGGCCAAAACCCGCAGGTCGGTTTCCGCCCCGTCCTCGAGGTTTTGAACCGTGACACGATAGGTCCTGACGGGCTGAAAACCGTTACTCTTGACCTTGGCGGCGGCAAGCTGGGCGATGAAAGCAGCATTCGGATCATCGTGAAAAACGGCAGCGAGTTTACCGCGCCTGCGTCCGACGGTCTGACCCGCCCGGAGGGAGAACCAGGCAATTACTTTATGTGGCTTGGCAGCGACGGCAAGCTCTACGCGCCCGGTGAAAGCGTTTCGGCGGATGTAACCACGCTCACGGCGCGGTTTGTGCCAGACACCTATACCGTCATCGTGACCACGGACAGTCTGCCGGATGGCAAGACAGGCAAGGCTTACAGCCATACCCTGACCGCCATCGGCGCAGCGCCCATCACATGGAGGATTGATGAAGGCGCTCTGCCTGCCGGTTTACGTCTGAACGAAAAAACCGGAGAAATCAGCGGCATACCCACTGCGGCGGGAACCGCCACCTTCACCGTCAAGGCAGAAAACAGCGAGGGCAGCGACACAAGGGCGCTGAGCATTATCATTAGTAACCCGGTCGAGCAAACCCCCGTGCGCTATCTGGACGCGGACGGCAAGGAGCGCTTCTGCACCGAATACACAGTACTGGAAAGCGTTATTATCGAGGATTTTTTCAATAGCGACAGCAAGTGGTACGATATGCCCGCAGGCTGGTATGTGGTGGAGGGCGACGTGACCATCACGCCCCGTTTGGACACCCACGGCGCGGTCAATCTGATCCTAACGGACGACTGCCACCTCACGGTACCGTGGGGCATCAACGTGAAGGAGGGCGACACCTTCACCATATACGCCCAGAGCACCGCTGAGGCATCCATGGGCAAGCTGACGGCGTGCCTCCCGGAATGGTCTGATCATGATAAGAGTGTGTGGCCTGTGGCTGGACTGTCCGGCATCGGCGCCGGTGTGCGCGTGTGGGCTGCCAACGACAACTTCTATGAAAACGAGGGTACGATCATCATCAACGGCGGCAATATCCGCGCCAGAGGACAGTACGGCTCCTCCGCCATCGGCGGATCGCATCAAGATCGCAACGTTTCCTCCGACGGAGATACGCCCGGCAATCTCAGGCAAGGCGGCAGCATCACCATCAACGGTGGTACTGTCAAGGCATCTTCCGAGGGAGATGGCTTTGGCATCGGCGGAGCCGGAGTTCACCACACGGCGGAAATGCACATTACCATCAATGGCGGAACGATAGAAACCACGGCAAATCGCAATAACGCCGCCATTGGCGACAAAAGCAAACAAAAGAGCAGCGTCACCATCACCGGCGGCGTCATCCATGCGGTCGGAAAAGGCAGCGCGGCAGGCATCGGCAGCACCGGCGACATCCGCATCACCGGCGGTGAGATCTCCGTTTTCGCCGAGGGCGGCGGCGCAGCCATCGGCAGCATTGGGGGAGTGGATTGCAAAAGCATCACCATCAACGGCAATGCGATCAAATCCATTTCCAGTAAAGACGGTGCCTGCATCGGCGGAGCCGCCGGCGGAAGCGTCGGAAGCATCACCATTTCGGACGCAGAGCTTCCGCTTCTCAGCGCAGAAAAGATTCTGATCGGCTGGGACGCAGACTCACCGGGCGGGAAGCTCACCATCCGAAACTGCCGCGTTGAATCCACGGACGAACTCACCGGTCGTACCGACGGGATCCGCGTGGGCAGCAATAGCGAGCTCGTCATTGAAAACAGCGAGATCAAGCTGCCGCATTTTAGAAGCATCCGCGTCGGCGGCAATGGGAGCATCGCCGTCCGGGATTCCGATCTGCACACCTACGGTATTTTCATGGACGAAACCGTGCAATCACCGAATGACGCAAAGACGCTGAAAAAGCTGGAGATCACGGACAGCACCGTGTTGACGGGCGATATCATCGGCGCTCGTGGAGGATATTCTTCCGTTGAAGAGGTCGTGATCCACGACAGCAGCATCCGTCTGAACGATGAGTACACCTATAATTACTGCACGATTGGCGGCGGCACTAATGGTTCCTTTGGCAGCATCGACATTCAGAACAGCCAAATCCATATTCCGTCTTCAGGCGGAAACACGGCCATCGGCAACGGTTGGCAAGTCTATTACAATCGTGAGAGCCGTATCCGCATTGCGAACAGTGAGGTGTCCGTTCGTTGTGCTTCGCTCGGACCCGCCATCGGCGCAGCGTGGGACTCCGGCAGCGGTCGGATAAATATCATCATTGAAAACAGCACCGTGACCGCAAAGGGCGGCAATTTGAGGACTGACGGAAACTATGTTCCCGGCATCGGGAAAAATGCGCTCGGCAGGGCTCCGGAGATTGGAATCCAGATCCTGAACAGCACGGTGGACTCCTTCCGGCTTACGGAAAAGGGGGGCACAGACTATGTCTATGACGACCTGCACACACAGGAGCTGCCCGGTATTCCGGCGGAAAACATCTCCATCTGCGGCAGCACCGTCAACGGAAAGACCATTGACCATAGCTTTGACGAATACGGGAAATGTACGCTCTGCGGCAAGTATGATCTTGGATACTGCTATGAGCATGGGCTTTTGATGATGGAAGGGCTGACGGACTGCGCCTATGACGGCAGCGAAAAGAAGCTGACGGGGCTTTCCCATCAGACGGGCGAAAACGAAACGAAGCAGCTTGCGGAGAACATGGACTACACCGCCATCTATTCCAACAACGTCAACCCCTACACCCTCACACCGGACGACGCGGGCTTTGACCCGGAAAAAGCCCCCAAGGTGACGCTGTACGGCACGGGGAACTACTGCGGCAAGGCGGAGCACTACTTCACCATCAGCGAAAGCACTGCCGCCGCCCCCACCATCACCACGGACACCCTGCCAAACGGCAAGGTAGGCGAGGCGTACAGCCATACCCTGACCGCCGATGGCACTACGCCCATCACATGGAGCGTTAGCGGCAGCGCTCTGCCCGAGGGCTTGACGTTGAACGAAACCACCGGCGAGATCAGCGGCACGCCAACCGCGGAGGGAACCGCCAAATTCACAGTTAAGGCGGAAAACAGCGCGGGCAGCGATACGAAGGAGCTGTCTATTACGATAACCAAAGCCGCGCCTGCCGAGTATACCGTCAGATTCAATGCCAACGGTGGCGGCGGCACAATGGAAGATGTCACCGGCGTTTCCGGCAGCTACACCCTGCCCGCCTGCGGTTTTACTGAACCGGAAGGCAAGCAATTCAAGGGCTGGTCAACCAGCGCCGACGGTTCGGTTATTTCCAGCACGACCTATGAAGTAAGCTCGGATACTACCTTCTATGCAATCTGGGAGAGTAAAGAGTATTCCATCATCGTAACGGACGGCAAAGCGACAATTGGTGCAGGAAGCGAAATCAGTAAAGCGGCGCAAGGCACAACCATTACTCTGACCGCAAATGCGGCTCCTGACGGTAAGGTGTTTGATAAGTGGGTAGTAGAAAGCGGCAACACTACTCTTGAAGATGCGAACAGTGAAACCACTACTTTCATAATGCCTGACAGTGAAGTCAGCGTGAAAGCGACCTACACAATTCCCCATACCCATACCTACGATCAGGAAATTCAGAAGCCGGAAACCCTCAAGTCGGCTGCCGACTGCACCAACGATGCAGTATATTTCAAGAGCTGCTCCTGCGGAGAGATCAGCACAACAGAAACCTTTACAGCGGCAGGTACACAGCTCGGGCACGCATGGGCAAGCGATTGGAGCAAGGACATAGACAATCATTGGAAAGAATGCTCTCGCTGCCACGAAAAGAAGGACGAGGCGGCTCACGATTATGGTAGCGATAACATCTGCGACACCTGCGGATATGACAAGACCGTACCGCATACGCACAATCTGACCCTCGTTCCCGCAAAGGCTCCTACTTGCACGGAGAAAGGCAACACGGCATATTACACCTGCGACGGCTGTGACAAGTGGTTTGAGGATGCAACCGGTGCATCCGAAATTACCGACAAGACAAGCGTAATCCTTGCGGCAACAGGTCATAGCGCTTCCGACTGGAAGTCCGATAATACCGATCACTGGAAAGAGTGCACCGTTGTCGGCTGCGGCGTGATCATCGAGGGCAGCAAGGCGGCGCATACCGCCGGTGAATGGATTATCGACACTCCGGCAACAGCTACCACAAGCGGCTCAAAGCATAAGGAATGCACCGTCTGCGGTTATACGATGGCAACCGAAACTATCCCGGCAACCGGCGGCGGTGAGCATACTCACAGCTACGGCAGCGAGTGGAAGAACGATGCCGACAACCACTGGCATGAGTGCTCCTGCGGCGATAAGAAAGATACAGCAGCGCATACCGCCGGCGAATGGATTATCGACACCCCGGCAACAGCTACCACAAGCGGCTCAAAGCATAAGGAATGCACCGTCTGCGGTTATACGATGGCAACCGAAACTATCCCGGCAACCGGCGGCGGTGAGCATACTCACAGCTACGGCAGCGAGTGGAAGAACGATGCCGACAACCACTGGCATGAGTGCTCCTGCGGCGATAAGGCCGATAAGGCGGCACACGACTTCAAGTGGGTTGTTGACAAGGAAGCGACCGCAACGCAAAAGGGCTCCAAGCATGAGGAGTGCAGGGTTTGCGGCTACAAGAAGGCGGCAGTTGAGATTCCGGCTACCGGAACACCGACTGAGCCGGGCAAGCCGACCGATTCGGATTCTCCGCAGACCGGTGACAACAGCAATATGATCCTCTGGATCGCACTGCTGTTTGTCAGCGGCGGCGTAGTGATCGGCATCATCGTTTACAGCAAAAAGAAGAAAGAAAACGCTGAATAAATCAGCTGCGAACCTTTGAGCAAAGGGCGGTGACGGACATTGCCGTCATCGCCCTTTCGCTTGGACTGGAGAAGAAATCTTCCATTGATTTATAGCCTGTCCACTTCATAAAGTGACGTATGTTGTTGATATAGGTATCTGCAGTTCGGGAGGACCTGTTACGAATCAGGCATTCCTCTCTGAGCTTGTTAAAATATTTTTCGTACATAATAAACCTCCATGATACTAGTAACGTTAATGAGTCACTGCCATCATGGAGGTTCATGTATTAAAGATACCCTCTTGAGAAAAAGAGATTCTGGTGTTATTCTATTCATGGCAGTGTTAATGATGAACCTGTTCGATTGTTATTTTGTGGTGATTTAACAATACTACTTTTAGGGCTCATTATCTACTGCCTTTTTAAGTTAAAGAGAAAACTGTGCCATAGCCTTCGCAGGCCATCGCACAGCGATTTAGTTCAATTCAAGTTTGTCGAACTGACAAACCATAACAATTTAATATAAACAACAGCGTTAGAGCATTTATGTGATTGAAACATAGATGTTCTTTTTTTGTGCCCTTTGGGCAATGTATATGAATGTAACTTTAGGACATTTTGTCCAGAAGTTCAGATAAAGGAAATTAAGGAGGAACAAGAGATGTGCATTAAAATGTGTATCCTATGGGTGAGAGCACCCACAGACAGAAGCCATAGGAAAATATATAACAGGAGGACAGAACAATGGTCGATGAGTTGACGCAGGAGTCATTCCAAACGGGAAAGGCGATTGTGACTGTCAGCGTGGATCTGATAACAGCCATTGCGGAAGCCTGTAAACGTTCAGAAGAGAAAAATCCCGGTATGAGTGCGGAGCAGAAGGAAACTCTGCTCGGCAAGGTAGTCGATAAGGTGGTTTCCAACTATAAGGAGACACATGGCTCGTTAAAGGATTTTAACCAAGAGGGTAAAGATGTTACTTCCATAGATGTGAATGATGAGAGAACCGCAGAGATATTAAAGAAAGCGTGTAAAAAAAGTCATATTCCGGTGGATATGAGAGAAGTCACACGGGCAGATGGTTCGGTAACACATGCAGCATGTGAACCTTATTTTATGACGATGCTATTTGTAGTATTCATGGCAAGAAGCAGAAAAGCGGAGTTTCAGATACCATTTGAACGACCAAAGATGAAAATGCTCCTGCAGAGTATCGGTATCTCAGTATGCTTCTGATGATGTAGCTGACCGGATAGGATTGATAGAATGATTTGCATGATGTTGTGGTATTAATTGCGGGTATGAGTGAAAAATGGTATAATCAATGTGTATTTTTCGATTATAAGTGGTTAGGATTATATAGTATATGACACAAAAGAGGGGAAACAAGGGATGGCTTTTGAAGAAGAACTTAAAACACTAATAGAAAGAACAAAAAAGAATGGCACAGATACCAGTATGTTCTTGAAAAAATTAACATGGGAATGACAATAAAGGGAATGTACAGACAAGATGTATATGAACTTCCTACAGATAGCATAAGAGAGTTGATTGCAAACGCAGTGGCTCATCGTAGTTATCTTGAGCCGGGAAATATACAAGTGGCATTGTATGATGACAGACTAGAGATTACTTCGCCGGGTATGCTACTGAATAATGTTACGATCGAAAAAATGATAGAAGGTTACTCAAGACCGAGAAATCCCGCAATCGCAAGAGCTTTTGCGTACATGAAAATTATTGAAAAATGGGGAACTGGAATACCAAGGTTATTTGCAGCCTGTGAGGAATATGGATTACCGAAGCCGGAGTTGATTGATTTTGATGGCGATTTCAGAGTAAATATGTATCGAAAAAGGGATGCTAATACAGAAACTAACACAGAAACTAACATAGAAACTAACACAGAAACTAACATAGAAACTAACACAGAAACTAACACAGAAAATGTAGGGAGAATAATTAGGCTCATGGGTGAACAGCCTTCCATTACAGTAAAGATGATTGCACAGCAGCTTGGGCTTTCTGTTGGAGGAGTTCGTTATCATATCAATAAATTAAAGAAAGATGGTGTTGTGGAGCATATCGGTTCTTCTAAGAAAGGTACATGGGTAATCCATGATTAAAATTGTTGTATTGCGAGTGGAATAGTATACTAAAAGCAAAAGGTGAACAATTAAAGCGATTATGCCGATATACAATGTGAGTCAGTAAATGGATTTACAATATAATGTGCACAAGGAGGTTACATTATGTCAAAAATTACAGATTATGCTTTTTTGTTTCAAAATTCATCCGGAAAGTCGGCATTTAATCCAATAGGGAGTTTCCAATTATCCCAGCTCAATAGCAGTGCAGTACAATCACAGTTAAAAGCAGCAGGGATTAACACAAACAGCAAACAATATAAAACCGTTATAAGTAAAATGATGCAAAATGCAAACGGAATGATGTATACCAATCCGGCAGCCATAAAGAATTTGATGAAGAACTATGACAAAGATGGGGACTATATTTCTCCGGCAACTGGTCTTGCCGGTATGGACGCAACGGATATTCCTATTTCGCAGAGACACGTGATTATTGATATTCCTGAAAAAAACAGACAGGAAATGTTTGATAATGCAAAACGGGAGTTCCTTGAAGAAAATGGAATTGCAAACGGAGATACTACAAAACGTTCAGATGTGTTTTACCATTATCAAAAGTTTGCAAAGAAGCGGGACAGATTAAAGGGGACGTGGACTTTAGAACAATATGAACGACAGTATAATCAAGCTTTTTATGATGCGGCAAAGGCTGCCGATCCAACATGGAAACCTGGAAAAGCGATAAAAGCAGGTGCGTTGGATGGGATTACAAGAGAGCAAATTGATAAATCATTGACTGTAACGATGGGACAATATGGAGAAATATTCAAGAGAGGTTTTGATCTGAAATTATAATGATCTGAATATATTAGTAGACAGAACGGCATTTTGTGTAACAAATGCCGTTCGGATGCCTTTTCTATAACTTTACTGCAAAGCATGAGGATTAAATATCTTCATGCTTTTTCCCTAGATAGGTGTCAATTTCCTTCTGGTGGCGCTGCAGCTCCTTTAGATCACGCTCGTTTTGTTGCTGCTCCTCAAGGTTATACATATCCTGCTCAGCCTGCTCGAGTCGATTTTGCAGTATTTTGATATTGGAACTGGTGATTGCAGTGAGGTCTATGTTGTGGCTTTCCAGTGCGAATTTCGCATCATGGTAGGCGTTTAGCTGGAGACATAGCTTCGTATGTAGCTTTCCGCTTTTCTTTTCGTTCTTTCGCTCTTTCCTTTTGCGTTTTCAGATAGGCCTGTCGTCTCGAAATTCTCTTTTTTATGTTGTCGTCGGTATAGAAGGAACCGAGAGAGTATAAATTTAGCAAACTTCATCAAATCTTTATTTTTCCCTGATAGATTATATTTCAGTAAGAAATAAAATATAGAAGGAAGGATAGAAAAGATGGAAATGATGTTGCAGACACAAAATTTGTGTAAATATTTTAAAAAGCAGAAAGCAGTAAATAATGTTTCACTCAATATAGAAAAAGGACAGATTTATGGACTGCTTGGACCGAATGGTGCTGGTAAATCTACTACATTGAAAATGCTGACCGGTATGATGAAACCAACTGCAGGAAAGATTTACCTTGATGGAAAACTATGGAATAGGAAGGATTTGTCAAAAATAGGAGCGTTAATTGAAAATCCGCCTATTTATGAAAATCTTTCCGCCA
>OGRA01003989.1_pt1 | contig 10669 bp, 7 predicted proteins | sample 1553351 | NCBI WGS metagenome assembly OGRA01 (sample SAMEA2580056, study PRJEB22360) | human gut metagenome | biome: human gut; feature: human-associated habitat; material: faeces | place: Denmark | collected 2008/2010
TTTTTCTATTTTATCAATGTTGACTATACACTGCCTATTAATACGGAAAAAAGTTGCTTTCTCCAACTCCTTCTCCAATTCTGACAATGAACTTTCTTTCCTGTATCTTCCTTCTTCCAAAATAAATTCTATCGAGCTTTCGACAGCTTCTATGAAAAAAATATCCTTGCACAATATATTATATTTTTCTCTATTTCGATATACCTCTATTTTCTTTGTTCCACCAAGCGATATAACCGCATCCTGCAACACTTCCCGGATTTCATCTATTTCAAAGGGCTTTGTAATAAAGCGAAATGTATTTATATGAAAGGCTTCCTTAAACCTGTCCACTCTGCTTGTTGCAACAATAATTTTACAGTCTTTTCCATTTTCACGAAGTTTTTTCCCAGTCTCTATTCCATCAAGCTCCGGCATCTCTATATCAAGAAATAGAATATCCGGTTTTTTGATGTTATCTAATAATTCCTTCCCACTATAAAAGCATTCAATCTCCGCTTCGGTCTTAGTTTCTGCTAAGCATATGCTGACTTTCTTTTTTAGTATTTCGCATACAATCGGTTCATCGTCACAAATACCTATTTTTATCATTTTGTATTATACCTCTTGAAATTATCTATAACCCAATTATAGACAAACTCACAGTATTTTTCAAACAAAATAATTATAACCATAGATGCCATATATTTTAATATGATATGGCAAGAGCCAATACCAAACCGTGAGATAAAAAGGCTCTATAACACTAAACGTTTAATATGTCTTAAATCCGCGATATCACAAGCCTTCCATCCTGCACATCAACCCTGACCTTATTAGACTCTATCCCCGCTGCCTCAAGCATCTCATCAGTGAGTTTTATCCTGTGCGCCTTGTCCAATACCGTATATTCCATTGCAGGGTGTTTCTTCAATTTCTCCGTACTTACCTTTCCGTCAGATATAAGCACTGTGCGGTCTACACGGCCTGCAAGTGCCATATCGTGTGTCACTATGATGATGGTTATACCAAGCTCTTTGTTCAGCTTATGAAACAGCTCATAGATTGTATCAGCAGTCCTTGTATCCACAGCTCCGGTCGGCTCATCCGCAAGCAGTATGTCCGGCTTATTTGCCAGTGCCACCGCTATCGCTGCGCGCTGCTGCTCTCCTCCCGATAGCTGAGCCGGAAGCTTATCCTTATGCTCCTGTAATCCCACTGCATTTAACAGTTTAAGGGCATAGCTTTTATTATTATCCCTGCATCTATTTACATGTTCTCCTCTGCTCTCATCATGAGCACCGTGTTTTAAATTACCTGCATTTTCAAACATCATCACGGCCTCGACATTCTGCAGCACAGTCAGGTATGGGAACAGATTTTTGGCACTTTTCTGCCACACAAAACCTACTTTGTCCCTGCGGTATCTCACCATTTCAGCTTCTGAATATGTGGAAATGTCTTTTCCGTCAATAGTGAGTACCCCAGCCGTTGGTGTTTCCAGTCCTCCTATCATATTTAGGAGCGTGGATTTTCCGCTGCCGGATTTTCCTATTACCGCAAGCATCTCCCCTGTTTCCACCGTCAGGTCAAGCCCCTCCAGTGCCATCACCTTTTTATCGTCTGTCTCATATATTTTTACCAGTCTATCGCAATTTATCATCTACTTGTCCCCCTTTTAATTTAAATTACTATGCCGTCACTAAGCTCAAACACTTCATCTCCCAGCTCCATCAGATTCGGATCATGCGTGGTCATAACTATTGTGATGTCCTCATCGTCTATCAACTCACGGAACAATCGCATGACTTCAAATCCAGAAGCGGTATCGAGTGCTCCTGTCGGCTCATCCGCAAAGACCACCTTCGGGCGATGAACCACAGCGCGCGCTATCGCAACTCTCTGCTGCTCACCTCCCGATAGTTGTTCCGGCATATGGTTCATGCGCTTTGAGAGTCCGACACGCTCCAGCAGCTCTGATACTCTGTCATGCGTATTCTCATTTATCACATCGGTTTTTGCATCTCCAATGTCATTATCCATATCAGTCAAATTCTTTTGTATCTGACGTTTATTTTTCGCAAGTCTAAGGGCAAATTCCACATTCTCATATGCCGTCATCGTGGGAATTAGTGCTATAGACTGGAATACAAATCCCATCTCATACCGCCTTAGCATTTCCCGGTCTTTCTCGGTCATCTGCTCGAGATTTTTATCCAGAAACTGCACACTTCCCTCTGTCGGCATATCAAGCGCACTAAGGATATTAAGAAGTGTGGTCTTTCCGGAGCCGGAACGCCCTTTTAAGATGGCAAGTGTTCCTTTTTTTATCTCCATGGATACTCCGTCAAGTGCGTGGACTGTTGTACCATCTCCCGCCTTGAAATATCTTTTTATATTTTGAGCAATTATCGCATTTTCCATATGTCACGACCTCATTTACCATGCTATAAAAACTTTCTACCGACTACCACAAAATCATTTTTATCTGCTAACTATCTTCTCCAAGCCTTAGTGCCTGTGCTATCTTCATACTCTTAAGCAGTCTGCTGATAACCACATAGCATACGGCTACAGCCACGAAAAGTACTCCTGTAAGCTCCAGCATATCAGATGGATAAATATATACATTTACTCCGATATTGTGTTTCTGCGGCAGATATATGATCGATATGAGCCTTACAAACATCGCTGTTGCAGTTATACCTATGCCTGCTCCCGCAAGAAGCGGCAGAAATGATAAAAATATCTGCTCGTTTAAAAGCATTGCTTTTACCTCTCTCATTCTCATTCCCATTGCGCGGTATATACCAAACTGCAGCTCCCTCTGTTTTAGTGTCATAACCCAATACAGCAAAAATCCTACTGAGCACACTATCAGTGAAAGTATAAAACTTAATGTAAACATACCGTTTGTGATCTGCACTGTGGCTGAGTTTTTATTCTCGTCTATAAGCTGCTGCGCGGATGTTAAATTTTTGTATATATCATCCACCGTTTTTCCTTTTGACAGGTTCATCCACACACTGTACGGTGTCATGCCGAACTTTTCCACAACCGTAGCATAATTTGCAACGATCAGGTATTTCTCCTGCTCGGTCACATTTCCTTCTACATCTGTCTCATAGGTGTAACGCTCGTAGCCCGGAAAACCTTTTACTATGGCACATACCTTTGCATTCTCGGATGCGTAGATCTGATCATCATCGACAGCCTCCGGTACATACCTTGAGTAATTTAAGCTGTCACCAACTTTAAGTCCCAGAGCTTTTGCCAGATTTGAGGAAATGATGACTCCGTCCGGCTCTTTTGCCAGCTCATTCAGGTAATTGAACCAGTGCGCGTCATTAATATCATCATTTTGGTCACTCTGCAATTTCGCAGTCTCACCGAATTCTTTTGTGTTTATCGCCATAAGATATGCATCCGAAATCGAACCACTGCCTGCGGAAATGTCTACCCGCTCGTCCTCAAGCACACGCGTGACCCCGTCACAGATGCCCTCATTTTTGAGCGACTCGTATTTACCGAAATCAGGCTCGTCATACATCCAGCTTACAGAGCCATCTTTATTCTTCTGTATCCTGAGTCTGAAATCTTCGTTGTATATCGCATCACAACCCACATTGTAGACGATCCGTTTTTCCATATTGCTGTTCATGGTGCGCGCCATATTCGCGTCAAAAATACCGCCAGCCACTGTCATGATAAGAAATACTGCCAGAAATCCCTGATTGTATCTGGTTCGTTTCAGCTGTATAAATGATGCATACATTGCCGGAGAAAACCGCTTTTTAAAGAGCCTGTCCACAAGCAGAATAATAAGTCCGGTAAGTCTTACGCACAAAAGTGCCGCTGCAAATATAAAAAGCGAATTGTCCAGTATCATGACAGGATCTATGCTCCTGTTCTCAAGAACAGATATCGCAAGCGTACTCTTCTGCTTGTTGTAATTGTAAAGCAGATATGCTGACAGAGCCAAAAGTATAACGTCTATAAAGCATTTCTCCCAAAGAGGCTTTTTCTTTGATATTCGTTCCCTGCTGTGCTCTGATATGGCATCCTTTGATTTTTTCCACACCGGAACTGTGATAAACAGCACCATGATAACTGCCGCTGCCACCGCATAGACAAGCATCTGCCATACAAATCTGTAAGTGCCTATATCCTTTGCCGTAAATCTTAAAAATCCGTCTGTAGATGCGGCAGCCCGGCACATTATATATCCGAGTACTATTCCAAGTACACAGCCCGCAAACGCTATTATTCCTGACTGCTGCAGGTACAAAATAAATACCTGTAATTTTGTCGCACCGCGGCTTCTTAAAACAAGTATGTCATTTTCCTCGAGCGAAAGTATCTGTGCAGATATCATTCTTATAAATAAAATCAAAAGCACAAGACACGGCAGCTCCAACGCCCAAAGCATCAGCTTTATCGTCTTCTGCTGTGTAAAAAAGCGCTCCAGCGTATCACGGATGTTGTCATTGTAGAGCTTGTCAGCATCCTTAAACTGCTCCATATAACCGTCATATAGTGAGGCATTTTCCGTGTTGATCTGCCTGTAATCCAGCATGAGAAAATCACTGTAGCTGATATTGTCCTCGCTGTAATACTGCATCATTTCGTCAAAAACATCCTGCGAAACAAATATCACATCGCCCATATCCGAAAGCGTCTTGGCCCAATATGGATCGTTTATATCTTTTTCACGGCAGATCTGTGATATGACGAAAGAAATTTCCTTTTTCCCACTGCCATCAGGTACATGTAAATAGATTTTTTCACCTGCTACAAGTCCGTAGTGATCCATTGTCTTTTCGCTTATACTGCATTCGAATGTGGCTGTGTCAGTCTGAGATTTTACAACATCCGCGTACTCCGAAAGTCCCGGCAGATATCCTATTGTAAAATAATGGTTAAGTCCTCCAAACTCTGTATCTGCGCGTCCTCCTGAGAGTGTGATAAGCTGCTGTGAGGAAACCTTGTTTATATCCACATATTCAGTCCACTTCTTTTCGTATCCTGACAGCTTATCAAGCACTGACTGCGAATCAGGATAATCTGCCACCGCATATGTTCCCTCGCGGCTCATCTGTGCTGGAAACTCATTCTGCTGTGTGGCATGATCCGTAAAAAGTCTGTCGAGTATCTGATTGCCCGCACCCTTTTCAAACATAGGGTGGCACACAAAAAGTGCTATAAACAAAGCCACTCCCATAAGCAGACACAAATTTAACCATTTTCTGTTTTTTAATTTATTAATTACGAAGCCAAACATATTTCATCGCCCTCATCAATACCGTAAAGCACAAGTGTATTGCTGCCTGATGTATAATCGCTCAATATTACTGGCTGCTTTACCACGCTGTCCCCATCAATTTTCCACACATAGTAGGATATATCATCTTTGTCCATCGGATTGATCTGCTTGTGTATGATCGAAGTCGGCACCACTACCACCTTTTTAAAAGAAACATAAGAAAACTTTACAGCAGATGTCCCGGTCAGATCATCCGGTATTCCATTGTCAAGTTTTATATAAAATGCTGCATTTCCATATCCCGAATCTGTGTTTCCGGTAATATGCACACCTTTATCATCCTGATTTATATATCCCTTTTGAGCTTCCCTGCCGTAACCGGCAAAACCGATACAGCTTCCGTAGATCGTTGTACCGTCCAGCTCAAGTGATACGCGCTCTCCCACATCTGCTATATTGTCCTTATATACTTTATAGCTATTGCTATCCTTTACCTGAACCAGCAGTACGTCCGTGGAATTTCCGGTTATCTGCAGGATATCTGAGCCTTCCTCCACATTATCTCCTGCCTTGACACTCACCTTTGAAACTTTTCCGTCATTCTTGGCATATACTGAAATATTTCCTTTGCCGTCATTTCCAGCGCTTATGCTGTCATATGCTGACTGTAGCCGGGAAAGCTGATAGGTGTGGTCTGCACAGGCAAGTTTTTTCTGCAGATTCAATAATTGTAAATTCAGTTTCAACTGCTGCTCATCATATGCTGTATCCGGCTTTTCATCCTGCCGGTTATTTTCTTCTGCGCTGCTACCACCTTCAGATAAATCTTTTATCTGTTTATCGTAATCAGCAATCTTCTGCGCATAGGATTCATTCTCCGAGTCGATCGCATTTTTCGCCTCTGTTATAGCAGCTTTGCCCTCTCCGGTATCCACCACGTAAAGCAGCATGCCCTTTTCTACCGTATCGTCCTGCTTCACATTGACCGATACGATCTGCCCTTCATAATCACAGGTTTCGGTTATCGTCCCTGCGTCAGATCTGCTGTAGCGCACACCGTAGTTTGCTATATCAAAGTCAGACCTTGTTACCGTATATTTGCTGTACTTTGTCGGAACCTGATCTGTAGAATTATAGTAAACCAGCTCCCCCTCTTTTAAGCCCTCTGTGACCTGTGTATAGTTTTCATCAGACTCACCTGTTGTTATGATGCGTTTCTCGCGGCCGCCCTCATCATTTTTCACATAGACATATCTGGTATCGCCATCCTTATAGATGGAATCTTTTCCCACGACAAGTGCCTGATTTGCTTTTGTCTTTTCAAAATATACCGGATACATCTGTCCTGCCGTAAGAAACGGCTTTTCCCTGCTTTCCACGCACACATCCGGATAGCGGTTGTTTATCTTCGAAAGTACCAAAACCTCTGATGTATATTGAGACTCGGTGACATCATATTTTTCGCCATCGACTATCACATATTTCTTGTCATAATCGCTGTATTTGTACTCATTTATGGCTGTGCCCTTTATATCCAGCACAAGGTCATCCGTATCTGAGACAATGACTATATTCTCGTATGCCGCAGCAGACCTTCCATCTGTCAGCTTCTTAGTGTAAGTGACAAGACCGCTGTGGGCTGCCTTAAGCGTTCCATCATCAACGAGCTGCTGATATAAAGCTATCTGCTCATTGATCTTTTGCACGCGGTATTCGTGAAGCTGCTTATCGTACCGCTGATTTTCCTGTTCTGTAGCGATCTGTTTGTTGTAATCCTCGTCTGTACTTTCATTTTTCTCAGTCTGTTCTGTTGAGAATTCGCCCGTATCCGCTACACGTTCATCAATATTTGGTGCCGCCTGACTCTCCCATAATTTGATCTGCGTATCCGAGATCTGAGCGGATATCTCATATGTCTCATTCTCATGCGCCAGCGCATCCTTACATTCCTGCAACTGTTTTTTTGCCTCATCCACATCACAGACAGCAAGCACATCCCCTACATTTACTGTATCTCCCGGCTCCACATATATCTGTGAAATATTTACATTGGCACTGTAGTAATTGCAGTAATCCCTAGGAACTGCGGTAGCCATCAGCACCTGCAGGGAGCCGATCGTACCGTATTCCACAGGTCTATAGGCTTCATTTAACGCTACAGGTTCTTCAAGCTTTGGTATGCTGCTTTCTGTCATTTTTCCACAGCCGCCTGCCACAAACGATACACATATCCCCAGTACTGCCAGTTTTTTTATTGATAAAAGGTTTCTGTTCTTCACTGCAAAACCACCTCATCCCCGCTTTTAAGTCCTTCTGTGATGATCCGGTAGTCTCCCACCTGATCTGCGACACTTATCCATACCGCCTGTCTGTATCCATTCTCATCCAGTGTGTATACAAAATACCTGCCATCCTTCTCATGTACTGCGTCCTTTTGCACATACACAGCATTTTCTATAGCGGGGCACGTCACTTCCATTGAAAAAATCTGTGCATCCGATACTGCCGACATGTCCGATACCGGTTCAAAAACAAGTTTTTTATCGTCCACCTCTTTTACCTTAAGTTCAAACTCTATATCAGATGCTGTTGCCGTGTATACATCACCTACATTAAAGTCATAACCTTCCGGTCTGTCAGCTTCGTAATTGCCGTTTCCGCTGATTTCTGTTATAAGATTGCTGCCCGGTTCAAAAACTCCCGCCAAAAGTGAATTGTCCATTGCTGTGATCGTACCATCCTCTGATGCCGTGATCTGATATCTCGACAGTTTTTCCTTAGCCTCATCAAGATAAAGCTGCGCAACCTCTGTATCCTTATCAAGCTGGGCTATATCGCTTGAATAATCCTGAGTATCATCGATTTTCATAATAGCCCTGTAGTGCTCTGCCAGAAGCTTATTCTGACTGATCTGCCCGCTGTAGTCCTCAATCTTTTTCTGTATCTCCCCGGATTTAAAAGCCACCAGTATATCGCCCTTTTTCACATGATCACCCACTGCCACATTTACCTTTTCAAGCGTAAGCTCCGTGTTTGTCGCACCATAGGAAAACCTGGTATAGCCCTGCGCGCTCAGACTGATGGTAGTCTGCGGTGTGAGTGAACCGCTCTGTACCGTAACTGTCTGGTATGATATTTTCTCGTAGAAAGCTCTGTCCGTCTGTGCAAGCTCCTTTTGTGCCGCCCCACATCCTGAAAACAAAATAGAGGTAATTGCAGTGGCAAGTGTCAAACGCCCTATATATTTTTTCTTTTTATTAATCATATATTTTCCACATCTTTTCCAAATAAATATGAACCTGATCTATTATCTAAAAATGTAACTCCATGTATAAACTTTATTGCAGCCAATAACAGTATCTTATATTAGATCATCACTCCTTATGATCGTGCCGTCTATCGCATTCACATACACCGGATATCTGTCGTAGCCCTTATCCTGTTTTGACAGACACCATGCCGGAACATAAGTACATTTATCCTTGTCAGATGCATCCTTCAAACGGATATATCCGAGCTTTAGATTGTTGTAAGTGTGATTTTGTGTAAAATCATACTGATCTGAGTTTTTTGTCATGTCATCCTTGATGATCTCTTTAATAGTGTCCATTGACAAGAGTTCTACGTTTTTTGACTCATTTACAATATCAACCGGGTAAGAAACAGTAAATTCCGTCACTCCCTGATCCGTCACAATAAAGGAACTGCTGCCATATGGCATAAAATCATCATAGTTATCGAGTGTATCCCATATATCCATATTCCGGGTGAAATCGAGTGACTTGCAAAACGCTATGCCATCCACACCCTCGCCATAATCTATGATATATCCCCAGGCTGTATCCTTTATGACGCTCTCTTTATCATCAGTTTTTACAGTATCATCACCATCCTCTATCACTCCTGCGCTCCACTCGTAGTCTGATGTTCCTATATATACCTGTGAAGCCATGCCTAATTTATTTTGAAATTCTTCTGCCTTTTTTATAGCTTCGTCTTTTGATAATGCACACTCATTATCATATGAAGATGTAGTATCTCCACCTGTAGAGCCTCCGTTAAATCCCTCTACACCTTTCTCCTCTGCAAAGGATGGTGGTCCGTAATAGCCATACTCACTATCATCGTATAATGTCCCCTCACTTCCTGCCTTAAGAGGCTGTGCTGAAATATATTCAAGAGAGCCGTCCTCAGCAATTCCAAATCTAAGCTCACAGAAAACATTACCCATATATCCCAGATACTCATTACAATCCGTATAATCTGTAGCTTTTTCACGCGTATCCAGTGCAGACGGTTCTGCCTTTTCATACTGTTCCAGCAGATCATTTTCACTTTTCATCACCCTGCTGACGCCCTCTTCTGTGATAAGTCCCGCATCAATTTCCTGCTGATACCCGGCAATCTCATTTTTTACAACCTCCATGCTGTGATATATCTCTTCTTTCGTATAATGAGGTATGTCGTGATAATATACGGTACTATAGCCAAAATAAGCCTCTATCACACTCTTTTTGAAATCGGCACCCACCTTTATATTCTTCACCTCAACAACCGACATGCTTTTGCAGTCCGGCAGGGTAATGTCTGCTGAAATATCCACATCCACACTTTTATCCGATATCTCAACAGAAAAGCTGTCATTCCATTTCGTACTGTCGTCAAATGCACTTATATCACTTCCTGCTTTTGTGTTTATATTTTCAGTTTCCATATTATAATCTACTTTTTTTCCTGAACAGCCGGTTAATGCTATTGCAAGAACCAACGCCGATATAATAACGTTTTTCCTCTTCATAGCCTCTCCTTTACAGTGAATTTTCCAAATTTATGATCGTTCCATCTATAGCGTTTACAAAGATAGCATTTTGCTCATTGGAGTCTACCATACGTGACAGTACCCACGCCGGAACATAGCTGTATTTTCCCTGTTCACTGTCACTTCTTATCTTCAAATAACTAAGCTGCAGCTTATTGAATGTCGCCGCGGTATCATATTTATCAGGATTTTCCGTAATCTCCGCCTTGATGATCTGCTCTATATTTTTCAGAGAAATAAGCTCCACATCCTTATAGATCTGTGTTACATTTACCGGATATTCCATCTGCACATCAATTATTCCATCATCAGTGACTGTAAGAAGTGTACTGTCAGGCAGTGTAACATCATCTATATCACTATCAATTGCTTCATACCCCGACAAATAGGTATCCATATCAAATCCATCCTTAAATGTGATGCCGTCTATGCCGGTCGCGTATGAATAAATATATCCCCACGCTGCTGTCTGATAGTCATTTTCCTTTTCGCTGTCAATATTAAAACCTATCCAGCTGCACTCACATTCACCTCGTTCCACCAGATCCTGCATTAAAATGTAGCCAGTTCCCCTCATGCGTTGATTTTACTGGGTTTAACTGTATACA
>OGRA01003991.1_pt1 | contig 10666 bp, 12 predicted proteins | sample 1553351 | NCBI WGS metagenome assembly OGRA01 (sample SAMEA2580056, study PRJEB22360) | human gut metagenome | biome: human gut; feature: human-associated habitat; material: faeces | place: Denmark | collected 2008/2010
TGGCGGCGATGCCCACCAGCACGTCGTTTTTGCAAAAGGAAATGCCGGTTAAATCCTCGCGGCCAAGATCACGGTTATCCTCCGCGCCCTCCACGGCCTTGAAAATGGCCGGATAGCCCCCCGCAATCAGCCCCACCACCATTTCGGGCGGGGTGGAGTAGGTAGGCGGACACTCCACCGCATCCAGAATGCCAAGACGGCCTGATGTGCCGCAGCCGCAGTAAACCAGCCGTCCGCCGCCGTGCAGATGGGCGGCGATGATGTCCACGGCCTGAGCAATCTGCGGGCATACATGCGCTACGGCCTCAGCCACGCGGTGATCCTCGCGGTTGATCAGCCGCACCATATCCAGCGTGGACAATTCATCAATGTGCATCGTTTCGGGGTTGCGCTGCTCGGTGCGGATGCTCTTCAAATCCTCCATGGGTTACATATCCTCCAGTGTTTTTACCAGTTTCACCTGCTCGGGCGGGATCATAAAGCACTCGCAGTATTGCCTGCGCCCTTCGATGCCGCGCAGGCGTTTGAGATGGCTGTAGTATTCCTTATAGGGAAAGCTGCCGTGCACGGTGAAGGCATGGTGATTGATGGCCTTTTCCCACAGGGCGAAGCCCTGCGATACGTCCATGTATACATAGGGCTTGAAATCCTGCGCGTCCTCCCAGTTTTCATAGTACAGCGTGCGGGCAAAATGCGGCGGCAGCTCACGCTCAAAGCCCGCGATGGCTGCGTAAAACCATGCGTCCGTCACGATAGCATGGCAGGCCATATGATCCTTGTGCATGCTGCAGGCATGGTGGGTGACGATAATATCCGGCTTGACACGGCGGATGATATCGCACACCTCAAAGCGCACGGTGTCGTTGTTGGGCAAAAGACCGTCGGGGTGATCCAGCACGATGGCCTCGCCGCCCAGATCGCGCATAAAGGCCTGCGCCTGGGCGATTTTTCCCTGCCGGTAGGCGGCGACGTCCGCCCCGGCGGGCGCGCCTTTTTCCCCCGCCGTCAGCGCCAGGGTGACGGCATGGCCGCCCGAAACGGCGCAGGAGGCAAGCAGTGCGCCGGCGGTCAATTCCATATCGCCGATATGCGCGCCGATGGCTAAAATGGTTTTGTTCATGGCTTACAGCTCCTTGATCATCACGGCGAAATATCGCCTGGGGGTAAAGCCTGCGGCCTGATAGATGCGCTGTGCGGGATTATTCACGCCCGTAAACAGCGACATATACTGCGCGCCGCAGGCACGCTCGGCCAGACACAGCTTCTTAAACAGCAGCGTGCCCAGACTGTGACCTTCATACTGCGGGGCTACGCCCAACCCGGCAAAGTAGCCGCGGCCGCTTGGCTCGGGATATATGGGGCCTGTAAAGCCTGCGACCGTATGCCCCTTGAGGCCGACCAGCAGGTATTGCCCGGCACTGGCGGCGGCGGGAATCTCGCTGCTCCACATGCTGTTGCCCAGGGCGGATAGCATATCGTCCAGTGCTTCATGCAGGCCGGGCTGATAGCGCGCCACGGTGTAGCCCTCCTGCGCCATGGCGCGCTCAAGCTCATGGCCGAGCGCCTGCTTGCGCCCGCGGAGCCTATCGATACTGCGCATGCGACCGGCATCCAAGGCCGCGCGCTCCTCTGCCTCGACCTGGGCGATCTCAGCCCTGATCTCCTCCGGGGTCCTTTTCTTCATCGTTTGACTTCCTTCCCGGGACCGAGGAGCCCCGAATACCTGAGCAGCGAGTCTCGGTTGACGCGCCAGCGGTTGCCGAACCGTGCGCCCTCGAGCTTTCCCGACGCGCACATTCTCTCGATGGTCCTAGGGGTGACTCCGACCGCGTCCGCCGCCTCGCGCGACGTCAGCAGCGCCGGCATGAGGTCATATCTTCCCTGGCGCATCAGGTCGTACATCAGACCCAAGGGTCCTCCGATCTGTCGTGCTATTCCGACACATAAAGAATCGCCCCGCGCGGACGTGCGTGCGGGGCGATTTGGTGACATTGGGTGACAATCTAGGGTGTTCGGCGAGGGCGCCTATTCAGCGCCGTCGGACGCAGATTCATCTGCGCCTTCGGTACCGCCTGATGAGGTAGGCAGCATGTCCCTAACGGCCTTGGAGAGGCTTTCGGGGGCATCATCGATCGAGCAGACGCCCGTTTTCGTCGAAACGTTTCCGTCCTTGTCGATTGTGTACTCACACCAGCCGTTTCCGGTGTCGGCGGGGCGCCATACCGTCGTGGATGAATAGGGATGGAGCGCCCATACCGCATCGGATCGAACCTTGAGTTCGTCGATGCCCGCGAACCTAGCGAATGTCGACGGCCAGGTTCCCTCCAAAATCACGTAGACGCCGGCATATCGGTCTGCCGCTCCACACAGGTCCTCTGGTGCCTCGACATAATAAACCGTGGCTTTTCCGGTATACCCGTTTGCCTTCAGCATCTCGAGCACCTCGGAGCGCACCTCCTCGCCGGGGTTCTCCGCATATTTGACGGCGTTGGCCTCGCCGAAACAGGATTGGCGCGTGCTCTCGAGAAGCGAGCCCTGCCATGTCCTGTAGGCGAGTGCGCCGCCGAGATCGACCGCGAGGGCGATGAGAAGGGAAAGGGGGATGAGTATTACGACGAAGAAGGTCGTGAGCTGCGCGCGGGCTCCCCTCCCCCTGAGTGTGCGGCACTTCATCTAGATGACCTCCCAGTCCGAATAGCTGATGTAGGAGCGTGTGATCTTGCGCACGGATCTCTTTCCGAACACGTTGTAGGGCGCTGGGTAGTCGTAGATAATCTCAGCCGATACCGTCACGGTCCTGTCCTCGGTCCTGAGGTTCTCGGTGCCCAGGTCGCTTGCCACGGCGCTACCCTGTCCAAGGTTCTCATCGGAATCGAGTGTCACAGAGGCGTTTTTCACCGTGAGGTAGTCGGGGTCCACGTCGGCAGAGGTGCTCACGAGCTCGGTCACGAGCGTATCCGCGTTCATGGAGTCCCACCCCGCGGGAAGCCGGTCCGCGAGGTGCGCCAGCGAATAGTCGATTCTCGCTCGCTGGTAGCCCGTGAAGCCGAACCCCATGATGGCGAGCACGACGGTGAGGGCGATAGGGAACACGAAGATGAACTCGGTGGAGATGAGCGCCTTGAGCGCCCGGGTGTTGCGCACCATCACATCACCTCCGATGAGATCGCGGTGGCAGAGGAAGACTCGGGCTCGATGCCCGCAAGCCCGTCGAAGACAGCCAGGGTGAAGACGCGGCGGCAGGGAATCTGGACATTGACCGTCACAGACTTGCGCTCGATGGAGGAGTCCCTGGACTTATCCCCTACCCTCAGCGTCACCTCCTTGGGTGCAATCGCCTCGCGCACGATATCCACGGTGCAGCTGTCATCGAGCCCGATAGCGCCCCTCACGTATGCCTCGACCTCGGAATCGGACAGATCTGGATTTGCCGCGGCATAGCGGGCGCCCTCGGACGCGGCAGAGGACGCAAGTGCCTTGCACCTGCTCAGGTTGGCGCAATCCACGACGAGTGCGAGCATGGCGATCATGATGGGAAGGAGCAGGACGAGCTGGGTCACCATGACGGCCCTGAGCCCCGTACGTTTAGACCTCATAGCAGATAACCTTTCAAGATTGCGATTAGTGTCGCCCCGACCAGGCTCACCGACAGCACGGCGTTGTAGGGGACGTTGTTCTTGAGGCGAGCACAGGCCGGGATGGATCTGATAGCGAGTTCCAGGGCGCATGCGCATGCAAGGTGGATAGCGAGAAACTCGAACACGGTCCCGACGGATAGCGCCGCCATAAGGGCGACGGCAAGCGTGAGATAGTCGCCGGCGTGCCAGGAGATCCCGGCGATGCGCTTCATGGCAAAGGAGATCAGCGCGAATACTGCAGCGCAGGGAATGGTAAATACCGCCCACGCATATGGTCCCCAGGGGGATGACACAGCGCCAGCGCCCGAAAAAAGGAACAGCATGGGCACCGGCGCGAGCCTGAATCTCATATCCTCCTGGCCAAGTGCCACGGAGGCTGCCAGGAAGACGGCATAGGGAATCGAGATGAGCGATCCAGTCCAAGCTGCAAGCAGATGGGGGTAGACAAAAACGATTTCCGAGGCAAGCGGTGGGTTGTGGCGGCGTGCGTACGTTCCGGTGTCTCCAAGCTGGGACATCTCCGCATCGATATCTCCTGCGCTACCCAGAGAAATAAGTGTTGAGGGGTTGACGCCGTAGTTAACGGCCTCCCTCTTCACGGCGTCTATCCATTTATCCCTATCGGTATCTCCGGGCTGTGCTTGGAGCATGGTCTTGTCTTCATGCTCCAGTGCAGCGTAGCGCCAACGTTGGTAAAGATGGGAGGCGCACCAAAAGCCGCAACCGACGGCTAATGTGGTCGCCAATCTGACGCCAAAAGACACGGGAGCCTCCTCGATATAGGCATAGGTACTCATATTTAATTTTGTAGTCGTGTTTGCTCAAAATAAGGCTAATTTGGTGCCAAGCGGTGACACTATTTTGATTGAAACGCCTATCCATTCGACCTGGGGTCGTGGCAATGGATGACCTACGAAACCGAAGTGGTCGCGAAGAAGTTGCCACGAGAGCCGTATCGGATTGCGCGAAAGACGGCAATCAACCAGGGCGAAGCTGTGAATCGCAGCGATCGAAGAACCTTCGAAGCCATTAGGCGTGTCGGCTAATTCCCGCGCCTGTAAAGCAATTGCCCGAAATACGATACCTGCAAAACATGTACGGCCATGGCTTTGACTGCCTTGTGATATAAGTATCTGCTCGAAGTGCGGTGTCTGCGAAGCATAAGAGTGGGAAAGTCCATATTTATGCTTAGTGAGTAGTCTCTCGAAACGCCATACTTGCGAAGCCTGTGTGCGTGGATGCGAACAAAGTTTTGCGGTAAGTAGCTGCTCGAGGCGCGGTACCCACGAAGCAATATCCATCCTGAGAATGATGCAAAGTAGGGTAAGTAGCTGTCCGAAGCGCGGTACCTGCAAAGTTTTATGGACTCTTGGGTTTTTTGCCGGCCAGAGTAAGTAGCTGCCCGAAGCGCAGTCCCTGCGAAGTAGGCCTTATGTAGGCAGAATTAAGCGCGAAGGTAGGTAGTTGCTCGAAGCGCGATACCTGTGAAGCGTAAATCATTGCGCCATATGGCGGCTCTGTGGCAAGTAACTAGTCGAAGCGCGGTCCCTGCGAAGCCATCCTACGGTGGGAACGTCGCAGCCGGATGGTAAGTAGCTGCTCGAAGCGCGGTACCTGCGAAGCCGACAGTCCGAGCAGCGCCCGGATAGGCGCGGTAAGTAGTTGCTCGAAGCGCGGTGCCTACGAAGCCGACTGCCGCTGGCATCTCATCGAGCAGACGGTAAGTAGCAGCTCGAAGCGCGGTACCTACGAAGCTGGTTTGTGAGTCTTTCCGTGGTCGTGGCGGGCAAGTAGCAGCTCGAAGCGCGGTACCTACGAAGCACAAAAACATGTACCTTTTTGTGCAACAAAGGTAAGTAGCTGCTCGAAGCGCGGAACCTACGAAGCATGGGTGCTACTGGGAAATCATTGTCGGCTGGTAAGTAGCTGCTCGAAGCGCGGTACCTACGAAGCGCTCCTTGGCGGCATACGCAGAACCAACCTGGTAAGTAGCAGCTCGAAGCGCGGTACCTACGAAGCGCGTAGTCGACAATCACCAACGGAGGTTCGGGTAAGTAGCAGCTCGAAGCGCGGTACCTACGAAGCTTGTCGTAGTTCATTCGATTGATTGATGAGGGTAAGTAGCTGCTCGAAGCGCGGTACCTACGAAGCCGGATATGCCTTGCTTTCAAGTTCCATGTCGGTAAGTAGCAGCTCGAAGCGCGGTACCTACGAAGCATGAGCTGCGCCCTAAAAACCCCGAATCGAGGTAAGTAGCAGCTCGAAGCGCGGTACCTACGAAGCATGTCGAGGATGCGGAACGCAAGGTCCATGGTAAGTAGCAGCTCGAAGCGCGGTACCTACGAAGCCCCTTAACATACGTCCTGTAATGCCATAGGGGTAAGTAGCAGCTCGAAGCGCGGTACCTACGAAGCAGAATGGTCGAACGCGATGAGATCCGTGGCGGTAAGTAGCAGCTCGAAGCGCGGTACCTACGAAGCCGGAGAATAGACATCGGCCGGTAAGCGACGCAAAAGAGCAGCTACTGAAGCTGAATAGTTAATTAATAGATTAGAAAGGGTTCCGACGATTTTTGGAAACCATCCAGTTTCCGCCCGGAAAAGGGATGATAGCGTGAGTTCTGTAAAAACCTGACAGCTGGCGGATCATCGGAAAACCGTGCTATCAAGCAGTAAGCCTTATTTGAGATTTCAAGGTGCATGTACCAGTTTAACGGTTTAGACGTTACGGGAGAAGAGGACCCGATCTCTATCTATATGCCACACTGGGATCTCGAGATTGGCAGTGTCTACCTCCCGGTATTCGAGAAACAGCATCTCCAGACACTCATGGCGCGCCTTTCGAGTTAATTCCAAGACATCGGCCGGATTTAGCTTGTCGATGAGGGCGATTACAGCAATTGACGGATTCAGCCTCGTATCGCAAACGTAATCCATGAAGGAGAAGAATTTTCTTTGCAGGGTAGTGGCCGGCTCGCGGCGGGGTGACAGCGAAAGCCATTTGGCGAACGATTTGATATCCCGTTCCGTGTTCCCTATCAAATCCGTTCGAAGGGAATACCCCAATTCCGCGATCAACATCTCGATACACGCCCTGATCTCATGCGCTTTGGTTGCCAAAGGCTCACAGGCCTCGATCTCAGACGCCATCCTTGACGTATAGGCGCCGGTTAACCTCCGGTCATCGAATGGGAGCTCGATCAGGCTGTCGATAAGGACGATATCCTTCGGTTTGAGCTTTCGTTCCCCTCGGTATAGGGCGATTCCGGGTTCCCCTTCTCCCAAAAGCGATTCGGCGCATCGAGATAGCTCGTCGAACTCATCGAAGGATATGACTCCAAGTCCATCCGGAAAATCGATTGTCTCCCCTACCGTTTCGAGCTTGACGATCATAAGACGATAAAGTCCTCTCCGGTAACAAAATGCCCCTCGTCAGACGGGCTTCCACATAGCGTGAGCATTGAGCAAAAGGAGGCCTCGGATACCCTGAGCACCTGCACCAGCCCCGCTTCTGGAAGGCTGGCCTTGAGCCTAGAGATGGCAGCCTCGGCATTCTTGGTATCGACCGCCAGGCGGGTGTAGACGGAATTCTGCAGCCTCGTATAGCCATCCCCGACAAGAAACTGCCTGAACCTCGAGTACTCATGACGGTCCTGGGCATCGGCCACGGGTAGGTCATACATTACGACTATCCTCATGAACCTTATCCTCCCCCGTTCCCCATCAAGGCGTTCCTGGCGCCGAGATCTCATCTGCATCGCCAGCTCCCTCCATCACACGAAGGCATCCGTCGACCCATAGGTCGATGGCGTCCGACACCCGGCAGCTCCCATGGCCATAGGGAATCCTGTCCGCGAGTGTGGACGCAAGGAGCCTTTTCACAGAAGGCGAGAGATCGCGGGGGCGCTCCAGCTCGACTTTCCGATCGACCAGGGGCCTGAACGGCTCCACGAGGTCGCAGGCGAGGTTGTAGGGGTTCGTCTTGGAGTGGTGGTGGATTCCCACCTGGTTGAGGTAGCCCTTCGCCGCGATCCTGCACGCTGTATGCGAGAGCAGGATGGAATAACCGTAGTCGATGGCGCTATTGGTTGCATCCGCGTGCGGTACCCGCACGAAACCGTCGCCGAACAGCGCTTTGAAATAGCGGCGCGCACCCGCGGCCTCGCGCCCGGTCGAGTCGCCGGCGCGGACCTCTCCCGCATAGGATGCAAGCAGCTCTGCCTCCAGGTCGTGGCCTGATCCTTCGAGGACAGAGGCCTGGTTTTCCAGCTTGCACTCGATGATCCTCTTCCACAGCATCTTGCGCGGCCAGGCGCCCCAGGACATCTGTGAGAGGACTTTGCCGTTCGTATCGATCGTCGCTGCCGTTAGCGGCATCAGGATTGATGCCGGCATATGCCGGCTATCGGTGAAAATGACGCTGCAGCCCCTTGCCGCGAGCTCATCGAGCAGGTAGGTCGATATGAACGCGGCCTTCCCGTCGACAACGATGCAGTCGAGCTCGTCGGCGCGCAAAAGGACGGGCCGGGGGTCGCCGTCACGGTGAACGGCGACCCATCCCGCCTCATAGCGCAGTTTCCGGGCGTTCTCCAAAAAGAGTGTCTTACCCAAGGGTGGATACCCTCTCGTGGAGGCCCGCCGCCGAAATGTCAACGATAGCGAAACCGGCCTTGGGGTCGTTGATGATCTTATCGAAGGTCATCGAGAGCGTACCCGCGAACGCGCTGCCGCCGAGGGGCCTCACGTCGGCGGTGCCCCTGATTCCCGAGAGGAGCTCCACGACCTGGATCTCGGACTCCGCTACCGCGCGGACGGTCTTAGCGAGATCGTCCGCTTCCGTATCGGCGAACACCTCCTCCGGCGTCTTCAGGGCACCCAGCTTGAGCACCTTGGAGACGCGGGGGAAGTTTGCCGGAGCGAGCGCGAGAAGGCGTGCCCACAGCCGGCAGAGAACCTTGGCATCGGATTCAAGATCGCGCCTGGGGCTCGGCTGCTCGCCGTCGACCATGCGCTCGACGATCCTGAGCAGTCGGGTGTCGGCTGCGTCGAGGGCGAGCTGGCGCACGGGGCCGGCGGTCTTCAGCCCCTTGACCCTGAAGCGCTCCCCATATGCCTCGTACACTGTTTCCTTAAGGATCCTGTCGCGCACGACGCGGACGAATCTCTCACCGGATTCACGGCACAGCGAGCGCGCATAGAGCTCGGTGAGCGAATCGGTCGCCTTGGATGCGATGGAGGTGGGCACGGGGGCGAACCTGAACAGGTTTCCCTTCTTGCCCTCGGTCTCGTAGATCATGAAATAGGCGAACGTCTGGGCTGAGTAGCCGCCGAACAGGGCAGCATCACGGTCGCCCTTCACGGGGATGAGCTTCGTCTTGGAGTCGCGCGGGGAGTAGACGGTCTGCTTCCAGAAGGCGCCGCCTTCCTCGTAGGGGGCAAACGTCACGCGGAGGTTCTTCCAGGAGCAGGAGCGGACGAGCCTCTCTCGCTCGAAGTCGGAATCCCACAGCACCTCTGCCGTGTCGTAGTCGACGAGGTTGCGGAAGAACCCGCCGGAGAAGAAATCGAGCTCTGAGTCCGCCCCGCCCCGGCGCTCCTGCGCCTCGATATCGCGCATAATGCGCTCGTAGAAGGCCCTGTTGTTCGACCACATGGGCGCCCTCGTCTCGATGAACCTGCCGGTCGTGAGGGCGATGAGGGCATCGTGGGCGTGGTAGTAGCGATTTGCTTTTCGGCTTCTCGGGATTCCCGCGCGCCTCCTGACCGAGCTGGCGACCCCGGCCTTCACCGGCACGACCCTGACGCCCGTGTAGGTTGCCTCGAGGACCGCGGCGATGAGCTTGCACTCCTGGCTCGTCTCGGTCAGCTGGCGCCCGACGATCGACTTCAGCATTCTCTCGGAGATCTGCGTCCTCATGAGCGTATTGAGTTTGCGCTCGGTCATGAGGCCCGCGCGGCGAAGGTGCATCCAGAAAGGCGCCATCTTCCTCTGCACGTGTTGGGGCACGAGGATCGAGTCCTTCTTATCAAGGCTCTCGGCGTACAGGACCAATGCCTTGTTGTCGAGCGATTCGTCCCTGCGCACCGACCTGGGCAGGATACGGTCGACGCAGTAGTCGACCGACGCGATGCGCGCGATATCGATGGGCTTGCCGGAGTAGAGGCTCTTTCCCGCCTGTCGGAAATAGAGGTACAGGCGCTCGTTGATCTCCTTCTCGTCGAACATCCCCAGCTCGCGCAGGAGCCTGGCGGCATCCAGGTCGCGGCGCGCGTCCTCGTCGAGCGCCTTCAGCGCGGCCTCGATCTCCTGGGCGCGGCTCCGCGACCGCTTGCCCTTCAGCTGTTTCGAGGCGGTCCTCGTGACCTCGACGTAGACCTTTGCCGGGGCGCATCCGGCCACCGAAGCCATGTCCTCGATAACCTTCATGGCCTGCGAGACGCCGCGACGAAGCGCGGGGGACCCGGGCAGGGCGTCGATGCCGAGCTCACCGGCCTTTTCCAGCGCGGTGGCGTTGACCTCGTCGATCCTCGTGCGGAAGCCGAGCTCGGTGTCGCTCAGGGCCTGCATCAGGTTCATGGACGTGCCGCGGAACCTGCCGTAGGGCGCGCCCTGCTCGAGAACGTCCATGATGCACATGTCGCCGCGCGCGGTGTCTATCCACACACCGGTGAGCAGGCGCTCGGAGAGCTGGCCCCAGCCCTTGAGGCGCTTCGCGCAAAAGGCCTCGATAGCGCCCTCGTCAAGGATATCCCCGTATTCCTTGGCGACCTTGCGCTTCAGGATGGAGCGCTCCTCGAACACGGTGTTCCACAGGATGATGTCCTCTGCCATGGACTTCTGGGCGGCCGTCAAGGACTTCACGCCGAGAAGGCCTGCGATCCAGGCCGAGACGGACAGGCGCGACGTCATCCTTTTGGCATCGGATACGCCCTTGACGTGCGGGTGCGCCATCGTGAAGTCGCGCGAGAGGATGTTCGCGATTCGGCTGAGGGTCATGACCGAGCCGTCCGATGCGGAAACGACACAAG
>OGRA01003993.1_pt1 | contig 10660 bp, 9 predicted proteins | sample 1553351 | NCBI WGS metagenome assembly OGRA01 (sample SAMEA2580056, study PRJEB22360) | human gut metagenome | biome: human gut; feature: human-associated habitat; material: faeces | place: Denmark | collected 2008/2010
TGCCATATTGATATCGATGAGCGACAGGCGATCACCCACACGCTCCTCGACGGCGGCGACGGCACTCGCAAACTGATCGGGCTTGGAGCCAAAGAGCTGAACGCATATCTGCTGCTCCTCGTCGGCCGGTAGCACCAGGCGCCAGGTCTTGTTGCTGGCATAGGCAAGGCCCGCCACGCTCACCATCTCGCTGTAGGCAAGGTTGGCACCGCGGCGACGACACATGATGCGGTAGGCAGGGTCGGTCACGCCCGCCATGGGAGCCATAAGGAACGGCTGCTCGGCATAGGCGCCCAGCAGCCGCTTGCTGTATTCAGAAAGCGCCATAGACCTACTCGTCCACCTTGAGGATCGCCATAAAGGCCTCCTGCGGGACCTCGACCGAGCCGATGGCCTTCATGCGTTTCTTGCCCTCTTTCTGCTTCTCGAGCAGCTTACGCTTACGCGAAATATCGCCGCCGTAGCACTTAGCAAGCACGTCCTTGCGACGCGCCTTGACGGTGGAGCGGGCAATGATCTTGTTGCCGATAGCACCCTGGATGGGCACCTCGAACAGCTGACGCGGAATAATCTCCTTGAGCTTGTCGCATAGGCCGCGGGCAAGACCGTAGGCCTTGTCCTTGTGGACGATAAACGACAGCGCGTCCACCTCGTCGCCCGAAAGCAAGATATCGAGCTTGACGAGCTCGGAGGGACGATACTCGTTGAACTCGTAGTCGAGCGAGGCATAGCCCTTGGTACGGCTCTTGAGCTGGTCAAAGAAGTCCAAGATGAGTTCGGCGAGCGGCATATCAAAGCGCATCTCAACCGATTTGCTCGTGAGATGGATCATGTCGGTAGTAATGCCGCGGTGCTCGATAGCGAGCTGCATGACGGCACCCGTATACTCGGGCGGGCAGATAATCTTGGCCTTGAGGTAGGGTTCCTCGATACGCTCGATGCGCGTAGCCTCGGGCAGATCCTGCGGGCTGCGGACATCAATCATCTCGCCGTCAGTCTTGTAGACGTGATAGTCCACCGAGGGGCTCGTGGCAATGAGGTCAAGATTGAACTCGCGCTCCAGGCGCTCCTTGACGACCTCCATATGCAGCAGGCCCAAGAAGCCCACGCGGAAGCCAAAGCCGAGCGCCACCGAGGTCTCGGGCTCCCACACCAACGACGGGTCGTTAACGTGGAGCTTATCGAGTGCGTCGCGCAGGTTCTCGTAATCCTTGTTGTCGATTGGGAACAGGCCCGTATAGACCATGGGCTTGGCCTCGCGGTAGCCGGGAAGCGGCTCGGGGCAGGGATTCGACGCCCACGTGAGGGTATCGCCCACGTGAACGGCCTCGGGGTCCTTCAGGCCCGTGACCACGTATCCGACCTCGCCGACCGTCAGCGCGTCGACCGGGGTCTCGGCAGGACGCTTGACACCCACGCCGTCGACCAAAAAGTCGCCCTCTGCCTGCATCATGCGCAGGGTATCGCCCTTTTTGATGGAACCGTCAAAGACTCGCACCGTGGCGACGACGCCACGATACTCGTCGAAGTACGAATCCAAGATGAGTGCCTTGAGCGGCGCGTTCGCATCGCCCTTGGGCGGAGAGATCAAAAAGACAATGGACTCCAGCAGATCGTGGATGCCCTCGCCGGTCTTGCCCGAGACACATACGGCATCATCGGCAGGGATCGCCAGGTCGTCCTCGATCTCGGTCTTAACCTCATCGGGATGGGCCGAGGGTAGGTCGATCTTGTTGATGGCCGGCACAATGTCCAGATTGGCGTTCATGGCGAGCGTCGCGTTGGAGACGGTCTGCGCCTCGACGCCCTGCGTGGCGTCAACGACGAGCACCGCGCCCTCACAGGCTGCCAGCGAGCGCGAGACCTCATAGGTAAAGTCAACGTGGCCCGGCGTATCGATCAGATTGAACTGATACGTCTCGCCATCGTCGGCGTCATAGGACACGCGAACGGCATTGGACTTGATCGTGATGCCGCGCTCGCGCTCGATATCCATGGTGTCGAGCAGCTGCGACTCCATGTCGCGTTCGTCGACGGTATGGGTGAGCTCGAGAATGCGGTCACTGATCGTGGACTTGCCATGGTCGATGTGCGCAACGATTGAGAAGTTGCGGATGTGGGAAATGTCAATTGAAGTATTCATGCGGACTATCTTACCCGAGCGGTACAAAAAATGGAGCCTGTTCCATAAAACAGGCTCCATTTATGCGCGTAATCTGTGTGGTGTGAAATTTACAACTTAGGCGTTGATGCTGTTCACGAGCTTGGCAAGACCGGACTTGCGGTTGGAAGCCTGGTTCTTGTGGATAACATGCTTGGCGGCAGCCATGTCGAGACGCTTGGTGACGGTCTTGAGGGCAGCCTGGGCCTTCTCGGCGTCGCCCTCGGCGACGGCGGACTGGACGTGCTTGGTCAGCGTCTTGAGCTCGGACTTGACAGCCTTGTTACGCATGCGAGCTGCCTCATTGGTGCGGATACGCTTCTTCTGAGACTTGATGTTTGCCACTTCTGGAGTTCCTTTCGAGTTCCTTGCAAAAAATGTATGACACCTCTGAGACACGGTGAGGTCATGCAAGCGCCTACTATAGCACGCTCCCTCTCAAAGGGATAGAACGAATTTGTCAAATAGGCAGGTATCATCACGATTTTCTCAAGATGTTCGTAATCCAGAGCAAAAGCGCAGTCTGAGAATCGGCCGAACCCTTGAGCGCGAGCTCCACATCGACCGCGCCCTCGAGCGCTGCGACGAGCTCTGCCATCGAAAAGCGACGTGCCCAGGTCAGGTGATTCTTGACCTGCCAGGACTGAAGCTTGAGTGTTGCGGCCAGCTCACGACCCTGACCGCGCGCATCGAGCGCCTTGGAGACGATCAGCTCGCGGATGCGGCCGCACAGCAATGTATAAGTCCACACGTAGCTCTTATCGGGCAATAGATTGAAAAGCTCGAGCGAGCGTCGCATGTCACGGGCCGAGACCGCATTGAGAAAGTCCCAGGGTTGAACCTCGGCAGTGCGCACAATCCAGCGCTCCACATCGGCAAGCTCAATCTGGGGCGCCTCGACCATCTGAGCAAGCTTAGCCAAGTCGTTATCGAGCATGCGAGTGTTTTCACCCGAACGCGAGACGAGCTCCTCGGCGGCCGCCGTCGAGATCGACTTGCCGTGCTGCGTCGCCATCTGCTGCACACGGCGCGGTAGCTCCCAGCGCTTGGTGCCGGAGCAATCGATCACGGCCTTCTTGTCGATCTTGGCGATCGCCTTATACAGGCGCGTGTTCTTGGCAAGCGAGTCGGCGATGATGAGGCAGACCGTTGTGGGGCTGGGACTTGCCAGATACTCAACGAGCGGCTCCGAGACCGCCTTGGCGAGCTTTGAACAGCCGTCAAGGATTACCAGGCGAAACTCGCTGCCCATCGGAAAGGTGTTAAGCGATCCGATAATGGACTCGATATCGGGGTCCTTGGTCATGTCGCGCTCGTCGAGGTTGAACTCGACCATACCCGACTTTTCCAGACGCGCTTTCATACGCGAGACGGCGTGATCGCGCTTGACTCCGTCGGTACCGACGATCAGATATGCCGGCAGCAGACCGGTTTCGGACATTGCGCTCCCCTCCCGCAGGCCTTCGTATTCGCTCCGTGCCATTCTAGCCCAGGGGCCCACCACACGCCAACGACGTCGTCACGGTCGCTGGCATCGCATCGCAAAGCCATTCGCAGTCGGCGTGACGGTAATGTCGCCGTGTTCGATAGTGCACGCGAACACGCCGCCCGCTTCCTTAACGGCATCGATGCAGGCATCGGACGGATGGCCGTATCGATTCCCTTCGCCCGCGCTCGCAAGGGAAAGCTCGGGCTTCAAGACGTCCAGCAACTCACCATCGACTGAAACCTTGGAGCCGTGATGCCCAAGTTTAAGCACATCGATATCCCCCACCTCATGCACGAATTCCCGTTCTTGGTCGAGCTCGGCATCGCCGGTGAGGAGTATGCGCAGGCCCTTGCCTTCCTGAACATATGAGAGCAGCAGGACAAGCGAGTCCTCATTTCCCTCGCCATCAACGGACTCGAATGGCCACATCACGCGGGCGCAAAATAAGCCGATATCGACCGTATCCCCACGGCGCACCTGCCGATACTCCACGCCTGGTCGGTTCAATACCCCGGCAGGAGCATCCTCCAGCGCATCCGCCGCCACGGCAATCGTTCCAACCGAAAACTGTTCGAGCACGGCAGGCAGACCACTCCAGTGATCCTCATCCCAATGCGTCACAAAGACGGCATCGATATGGTGCACGTTATTGCGAACCAACGCCGCCACCACGCGCTCGTCGAGCCCGCAGTCGACGAGTGCTACTGCGCCGCCCTGGCGGATAAGAATCGCATCGGCCTGGCCCACATCGAGCACCGTCACCGAAGGCGGAGCGAATCGATCCCAGTAGGCGTACGGAATCGCAGCCAAGAGCACCAGGCATGCAAGCCCCACCGCCATAGGACGTGCACGGGGACGCGGCCACCAGACCAGCAGAACCGCCAGCAAACACGGCACTAGGTAAATCCACATGCTATCGGGCGGCACGCTCACGGATGCACCCGGCACGGCGGCAAACAGCTGCTCGAAGAACAGCGCGCAACGGGAGGCAATCATGGGCACAACGAGCGCCCAAGTCCGCAACGGTGCCACGAGCGAAAAGGGAACCAGCACGATCGACACGGCAAGCAGTACGCTCACCACCGGACCGATGACCGCATTTGCCAGCGGAGCAATGAGCGAGAACGTACCGAAGGCAGGAATGGTAATGGGAAGTGTCGCCAGTTGCGAGCACAGCGTGACGGAAAGCATGCTGGCAACGCCCGATGGCACACCCAGCTCGCCCAAAGCGTAGGTCGCATAGGGGCAAAAGCACAGAATGGCTAAGACGCTGGCACATGAAAGCTGAAAGCCCATCTCGAACAGCACCGTCGGCCGCAGTAGAACAAAGATGGACATGGTAACAAAGAGTGCCGATGCGCCGTGCCGGCGACGCCCCGCGCCGTTTACGACAAGCGTCGCGAACACCATGCAGCACGCGCGCACGGCCGAGGGCGAGGCGCCCGTAAAGGCAGCGTAGCCCACAAGCGTTATCGCCAGTATCGCCCGCTGAAGACCACGTGAGCACCGAGTCTTTTGCAATAAACCCTCGATTACAAACCCCACGATAGCCAAATGGCTGCCCGAGACGGCGATAAGATGCGCCGTTCCCGTCACCGAAAACCAGTCGCCCGCCGGCTGGGCGCGCAGCTCGGCCGAACGACCGCAGACGACACCGGCTATGAGCGCACGCGCCGGGTCGGTCGCAGCCGCGATGGACGCAAGCAGCCCATTTCGCAGCCGAAGCAGCGGCCCCGGAGAGCCCTCATCGACCGGCACAATCCGAACGGCTTGAACCTTGCGCACCTCGCCTCGGAGCACGCGCGATCGTCCATACGCATCGTTCTCAAAACGCGAAACGCGACCGATAACACGCACGTGCGCCCCGACCTTGAGCTCACGGTCAAACGATAGGCGAACCGTTGCCAGGTTCTTACCGTCCGCGCGTGCCTCGCAGGTATAGGAATACACGTCGTCGTTTATGGATGGATCACCCTGCACGACAAACTCGAGGCTGCTTGCCGCTCGACCATCGAGCGCCTTCGAGGCACTCAGCGTGCCCACAGCCCACCACACCGAGACGACCGCTCCCGCCACGAGACCGACGGACGCGGCATACAGCCACCGCTTCCAAGGGGCAAGCCGCGCACAAGATTGAGCCAGCACAACGAATACCGCCGCCGCAACGGGAATGGCCCATAGCGGCCCGACCGCCGGAGCCCGCTCCCTCAGCAGCGCATCAGCGACCATGTTGAGCACCAAGACGCAGCTCATGCACATGCCGGCACACAGGGCCATCGTCCACGGCATCAGGGGCCGCGGAGGCATCACGTGCTCGCTCTCGGTCGCACTCATACGCAGATGCAATCTTTGATTTTGGCAAGCTTCTTCTCGCCGATTCCCGACACACGCATCAGATCGTCAACCGAAGAAAAAACACCGTTCTTTGTCCGCTCATCGATAATCGACTGGGCCATAGAGGGGCCGATGCCCGAAAGCGTCTGCAGCTCTTCTGCGCTTGCCGTATTGATGTTTACTAGGCCTGTTGCGCCACCCGCGCCCGATGATGCGGAAACCCCACCATCAACACCGGCTTCCGCAATGGACGCCTGCTGCTCCCCTACCGTTGGAACATGGATTTTTTGTCCATCAGTGACCTTAGATGCCCGATTGAGCCCCGTAACGTCTGCCTCGGGCGCCAGCCCGCCGGCGGCATCAATCGCCTGAGCCACCCGCGCGCCGTCCTTGAGACGATATACGCCGGGCGACACAACGGCGCCATCAACATCGACATAGACCTCTGCCGCAGCAGACGCCTTAGGCGAAGAGCCTTCGGATGTCTTTCCACTCGAAGCATCGCCGGATCCCGGCTCCACCAACGAGCCCGAACCATCAGTCCGCTCAAAAGACACGCCGCTGGCACCGCCGCCAAGGATCGCCATCGCCAAGCCGCTCGCCATCGCAATGACAACCAGTATCGCCATCACCACTGCCTTATGACCGAGCAGCTTGTCCGCCAAGCGGTCCATCCGTTTGACCCGTTCGTGTTGTTCGCGCTGCGCCATAGCAAAACCTCCCAACAACATCGTGTCAGGAAAAGAGCGCTGCAACAGCCACGCTCCAAAACCGGTTTTAGCGGTCAAACCAAAAACCAACCAAAACCTTGCACAAATCTGTCCATTTATTCAGGCACACGTCAGCAAATGAGCACTTAGTCGCAAAATGCCCAGATAGCAAAAGACCGACGATGCAAGCGCATCGTCGGTCTATGCACAAATTTACTCGTGATCTTGGTAAATCTCACGCGGAGCAAGCTCCGAATGTTTACGTTTTAAGGTCTTAGGGGCCTTATACGTGTTGCTCTCGAAGTCGATGTACTCGGTCTGCTTGAGCAGGCGCTCGATCATCTCCTCGTGATCGAACAGCTCCCAGGCCTCATGCACGGCATCGAGTTTAGCGTGCGTCTCGGGACGGCGCGGCATAAACAGCGTGCAGCAGTCGGGAGCGGCCTCAGTCGAGATATCGAACGTACCGATCTCCTCGGCGCGCGCGATGATCTCCTGCTTGTCCGAACCGATGAGAGGACGGAACACGGGGATCTTCACGGCCTCGTTGACGGCCATGATGTTCTCAAGCGTTTGGGAGGCAACCTGCCCAAGCGATTCACCCGTAACGATGGCCTTGGCGCCCTCGATGTGTGCAATGCGCTCGGCAACCGAATACATAATGCGGCGATACATGATCACGCGCAGGTTGCTGGGACAGGTGACCGAAATCTCACGCTGACAGTCGCCAAACGGCACAACGTACAGGCGGCCGATCTGGACACCCGGCTCAAGCGCACGGATGATGTCCTGCACCAAATACTCGCTCGTATCGGGCGTCTGCGGACGACCGGAGAAATGTACCGGCACGCACACCGCACCGCGACGCGCGAGCATCCAAGTCGCCACCGGAGAATCGATACCCGACGACAGCAGCGTCACGACCTTGCCGGCAGAACCCACCGGCAGACCGCCCACGCCGCGCTCGGAGCGCGCGTACACATAAACGCTACCCTGAACCACAAGTACATGCACCATGGCATCGGGGTCGTGCATTTGAACCTTTTTATCGGGGAAGGCCTCGCACAGCACCTCGCCCACCTGACGATTGATATCAATCGAGGTGAGCTCATAGTCAGTATTGGAGCGCTTGGCGTGCACCTTAAACGAATCGAAAGGACCAAACTCGCGCAGCGCCTTGACGGCGGCGGCACAGTACTCCTGCGGGTCGCGGTTAGTGTGATACGCCAAAGACACACGAGCAACGCCGGGAACGGTGCGAATGACACGCGCCGCCTCATCGGCCTGATGCTCGTTAAAGGTCACGAGGATATAACCGGAAATTCGAGACACGGCATTCACGGAAAAGGCGGCCAAGGCCGCCTTGATGTTATCCATGAGGATATGCTCAAAATGTGCGCGGTTCTTGCCCTTCAGTCCAACCTCGTGATAGTGGACCAGACAGACGCGAGCTGCCATTTAGGCTTCAGCAACCTTGTGGCCGAGCGCCTTCTCGTAACGGGCCTCGTCGTAAGAGATGTCGCCATCGACAATCTCGTCCATAGCCATCGAGATGGTATCGGCACCGGAAAGCCCAATGGTGATGTCATCGACATCCTGGACGGCAAGCACACGGTTGTGCTGGCCACGCAGCATGCTATTGATGTCGCAGGCGCGCTTGGAGGCAAGCGAAGCGAGCAGGAAGCGGTTGTGATCGGTCTTCTCCAGAAGATCGTCAATGCAAGGCTTTACAACGGACACGGACCTCAGATCCTTTCATGCATATCGAGAACGCGAACGAGCTCATCGGTCGCGCGGTCGAGATCGTCATTAACCACTACGTCGTCGTAGCGGTCGGCAAGGGCAAGCTCATCGGCGGCGTTTGCCATACGCAGCTCAATCGTCTCGGGCGTCTCGGTACCGCGACCGACTAGACGCTCGCGAAGCACCTCGAGCGAAGGTGGCTTGATAAAGATCAGCACGGCCTCGGGGAAACGCTCCTTCACCTGCAGGGCACCCTGGACATCGATCTCCAAGATGAGAGACGAACCAGAGGCGAGCTTGGACTGAACCTCGCTCACCAACGTGCCGTAGCAGTTACCGTGGACCTCGGCCCACTCAACAAACTCACCGTTTGCCACGCGGCGGTCGAACTCCTCACGCGTCAGGAAAAAGTAGTTGACGCCGTCGACCTCACCTTTGCGTGGTGCTCGCGTGGTAGCCGAAACCGTCAGGCCCAGGTTCGAGCGGCGCTCGCGCACACGAGTGACGAGCGTACCCTTCCCTGCGCCTGACGGTCCAGAAATCACAAAGAGCTTGGAATCCTGAGCGCCCACTTATTTGGTCAGCTGCTCGAGGAGCTGCTCGCGCTGACGGACGCCGAGGCCCTGGACGCGACGGGTAGCGGAGATACCGAGCTCCTCCATGATCTTGGCGGCCTTGGCCTTGCCATAACCGGGAAGAGACTCGATGAGGGTGGAAACCTTCATGCGGGAAGCGATGGGGTCATCGGAGTTGAGCACGGACTCGAGGGACTTCTCGCCCTTCTTGATCTGCTCGCGAAGCTCAGCGCGGGCGTGACGTGCGGCAGCAGCCTTCTCAAGAGCCTGCTTGCGCTGCTCATCGGTAAGCTGAGGGAGTGCCATTCGTACCTCCAAATAGTTGGGTTATATCTGATTCAATAATTGGCATTTTAGCACGTAGAACGTACAAAATGCCCAATCGCGGGTCCATAGGTTAGACGATACCCGCAAAAAGTGCAATATACTGCGCCCAAAGTTAAGCCCCTGACCTGCGATTCCACACAAAGGATGGGAAAGTTTACGCAGGCACAGGGGCTATTTTGTGCTAATGAGACCCAAAAGTGGTGACTTAGGGGAATCTTTTACGCGACGTTTTCGACCAGCTCGGCGACGATGGCGTCAAAGGCGGCGACCGGATCGTCGGCGCCGGTGATGGGACGGCCCACCACAATGTGGCTTGCGCCTCGCTCGATAGCCTGGGAAGGCGTCGCCACACGGGACTGGTCACCAAGGGCGGCACCAACCGGACGCACACCCGGAGTCACGATCAGGGCATCGGGACCCAACAGCTCACGCATGTCGTGAGCCTCCATCGGCGAGCACACGATGCCATCAATGCCGTTAACCTGAGCGAGCTTTGCCAGGCGGGCGGCCTCCTCAGCCACGGGCGACTCGACGCCGATCTCGCTCAAGGCATCCTGATTCATGCTCGTAAGAACGGTGATGGCGACGAGCTTGGCGCGGTCCTCGCGCGCCTCCTCGGCACCCTCGCGGCAGGCAGCGAGCATGGCGCCCGAACCCAAGCCGTGAACCGAAAGCAGGTCGGCACCGGCAAGCGAGGCCGAACGGGACCGCGAACCTGATGCGGAATATCATGGAACTTAAGGTCAAGGAAGACCTTAAAGCCCAGGTCCTTGAACGTCTTGACGATCTGGGGACCCTCGGCGTAATAGAGCGTCATGCCAACCTTGAGCCAGGCGGCATGGCCCGAAAGCTCGTGGGCAAGCTCGAGCGCACGCTCACGATCGCAGTCGAGGGCGACGATTACGCGGTCGCGGGCATCGGTCTCTAGCATTCGAAAGCACCTACCAGTTCGTTGATGTCCTTTACGCCCTGGGACTCGGCCCAGGCCTCGAGCTCGTGCGCGATCTTAATCGAGGCGCACGGATCAACAAAGTTGGCCATGCCGACCGACACGCAGGTGGCGCCGGCCAGAATAAACTCGGCCGCATCCTCGCCGGTCATGACGCCGCCGACACCGTTGATGGGGATATCGACGGCCTGGGCAACCTCCCAGACCATGCGCACGGCGATGTGATGACACAGCGGGCCCGAAAGGCCGCCCTTGGGCTTTGCCACGCGGGACTTGCGGGTATGGACGTCGATAGCCATGCCCTGGATGGAGTTGATGACCGAAAGGCCGTCGGCGCCGGCAGCCTCGAGGGCCTTGGCGATCTCAGCGACG
>OGRA01004002.1_pt1 | contig 10644 bp, 6 predicted proteins | sample 1553351 | NCBI WGS metagenome assembly OGRA01 (sample SAMEA2580056, study PRJEB22360) | human gut metagenome | biome: human gut; feature: human-associated habitat; material: faeces | place: Denmark | collected 2008/2010
CAAGGGCAAAGTGGGTGAGAGCGACAAGGTCGCTTCGCTCCGACAGCAGCTGCGTACCTACCGTGCGTCTCGTGACAAGGCAGTGCGTGAGAGCAACTACGACACCGCTATGACCCTCAAAGTGCAGGAAGACTTAGTCCAGAAAGAGGTGGATGAGGAGCTCGAGAAAGCTCATGCCCAGGAGGCTGCCATCTATCTACCTGTAGATGAGGAGGCGGTCGCCAAGACGGTCTCTATGATGAGCGGCGTGCCTATCTCGAACATTAGTCAGGAGGAGCACGCTAAGCTACGCCAAATGCGTCAGACACTGAAGGATATAGTGATCGGTCAGGATGATGCAATCGACAAGGTGGTCAAAGCGATACAGCGTAACCGCCTCGGCTTGGGTAGCGACAAGCGACCCATCGGGAGCTTCCTCTTCCTCGGCCCGACAGGTGTCGGAAAGACTTATCTAGCTAAGAAGCTTGCCGAGCTACTCTTTGACGATGAGGACGCACTCATACGTATTGATATGAGTGAGTATATGGAGTCGTTCAACGTCTCTCGTCTCGTGGGCGCAGCTCCTGGCTACGTCGGCTACGACGAGGGCGGACAGCTCACGGAGCAAGTGAGACGCAAGCCTTACTCGGTCGTACTCTTTGACGAGCTAGAGAAGGCGCACCCAGACGTTTACAACATACTTCTGCAGATCCTCGACGATGGCTTTATCACCGCTGCCGATGGTACGCACGTGAGCTTTAAGAATACGGTCATCATACTGACGAGCAACATCGGTACGCGCCAGCTCAAGGACTTTGGTGCTGGTGTCGGCTTTCGTCAGGAGGTGCAGCTCACCCAGACGGAGCAGGAGGCTTTGCTAAGCAAGCAGCTCAAGAAGCACTTTAGCCCAGAGTTTCTCAATCGCCTTGACGAGACCATATACTTTGCCAGCCTAGAGAAGGAGGACATCCGCAAGATCGTAGACGTGGAGCTACGGCCTATCATGGCGCGTATCACCGAGCAGGGGTACAACCTTGTGGTCACTCCCTCGGCAAAGGACAAGCTCGCCGATGTGGGCTTTGACCTAGAGTACGGTGCTAGACCGCTGAGACGTGCTCTGCGTCACTGGATCGAGGACAAGCTGACGGATCTCATCCTCGATGGTGAGGCAAATGTGGGCGACACGGTGCGTCTGCGTGTCTCCGAGGGCGAACTCCTCATGGAGGTGGACAAGCGTGCACCGCAAAAGGAGGCGCAAGCAAAGAGCGATGAGGCGACCCTAGGCTTCGCCCTACCCTCGTTTACCTCTTCCAGCCAGAAGGGCGACGAGCGGTAACCAATCAAATCAGACAAATAACTCAAGCTTATGAATAGTAATAAAGGACAAATCGGGGTTACGAGTGAAAACATATTCCCCGTCATCAAGAAGTTTCTCTATAGTGAGCATGATATATTCCTTCGTGAGATCGTATCCAATGCAGTCGATGCGACGACCAAGCTACGCGCTCTGATAGCTCGTGGCACGGAGGTGGGCAACACTGAGGACCTCCGTGTAGAGGTCCTACTAGATAAGGAGGCGCGCACACTGACCGTACGAGACTACGGTATCGGTATGACTGCCGACGAGGTAGAGCGCTACATCAATCAGATAGCTTTCTCTGGAGCGGAGGACTTTCTGGAGAAGTACAAAGACGCTTCGGGCAATATCATCGGGCACTTCGGACTAGGCTTTTACTCAGCCTTTATGGTCTCCGAGCGTGTCGAGATAGACACCCTCTCCTATCAGCCAGACGCACAGCCTGATGCACAGCCAGTACACTGGAGCTGTGACGGTTCGCCTGCCTACGAGATGAGTACGGGTAGCCGCACCGAGCGTGGCACCGACATTATCATGCATCTGGACGAAGAGAGCAGCGAATTCCTCGAGCAGGCACGCATCGAGGAGCTACTGACGAAGTATTGTCGCTTCCTCCCGATCCCCATCATCTTTGGCAAGAAGCAGGAGTGGAAGGACGGCAAGATGCAGGACACCGATGAGGACAATGTGATCAACGACACCAACCCGCTCTGGCTCCGCAAGCCGCAAGACCTTACGGACGAGGACTATCGTGAGTTCTACCGCAAGCTTTACCCAGGAGCTGACGAGCCACTCTTTTGGATACACCTTAATGTAGACTACCCCTTCACCCTGACCGGTGTACTCTACTTCCCCAAGGTGAGCAACAAGGTGGATCTGCAGAGCAACAAGATCAAGCTCTACTGCAATCAGGTCTTTGTGACTGACGAGGTGGAGAGCATCGTGCCTATGTACTTGACCTTGCTCCATGGTGTGATCGACTCACCAGACATACCGCTCAATGTGTCGCGCTCTTACCTACAGTCCGACAGCAATGTCAAGAAGATCAGCAGCTACATTACGAAGAAGGTGGCCGACAAGCTGGAGGAGATCATGAAGAATGATCGCCCCACCTACGAAGCTAAGTGGCCCGACCTATCGGTCTTCATACATTATGGTATCCTCACCGATGAGAAGATGGAGGAGCGCGCCCTCAAGTCACTACTCCTACTGGAGGATGTGGCTGGAAAGTTCTACACACCCGAGGAGTACCGCGAGCTGGTCAAGAGCAATCAGACCGACAAGGACGACAAGCTCGTCTACCTCTACGCCACCGATCCAGAGGCGCAGTACAGCTACATCCAGGCTGCCGAAGCTAAGGGCTACAACGTACTCCACATGCACGGCATGCTCGACACGCCCCTACTCAACCATCTAGAGCAAAAGTGGGAGAACACGCACTTCGTACGTGTAGACAGCGACACGGTCGACCAATTGATCCAGCGTGACGACACGACGACCGATGCTTCCGCACATGAGACTGAGATCATGCGTAGCCTCTTTGCCAAGGCGCTCCCGACGGGCGAGGTCAACTATCAGGTCGTCCTACGCAATATGGGTCAGGAGGCTCAGCCGGCAGTGGTCACGCGTATGGAGTGGATGCGCCGTATGAAAGAGATGTCGCAGTATCAGCCTGGAGCTTCCTTCTACAACTCACTCCCCGACAGCTATTCGCTCGTACTCAATGCCGACCACCCGCTCATCAAGAGCTTGCTAGAGGGTGAGGGCAAGGAGCTAGAGCCACAGCTGGCGTCTCTGCGCTCTCAGCTCGCTACGCTCCAAGAGCAAGTCACCGAGCTAGACAAGGAGGCTAAGGAGCAGACCGAGCCTACCGAGGAGCAAAAGAAAGAACTACAAGAGAAGAAGGAGGCTCTCCACAAGCAGCAAGAAGAGCTACACGGCGAGATGCAAAGCTCCTTCGACCAGTATGCCGAGAAGCAGCCTATGATACGTCACATCGTCGAGCTGGCTCTACTCTCAGCTGGTGAACTAAGAGGCGTTGCCCTACAAGAGTTCATCAAGCGCACCACCGAACTTCTATCGTCTAAGTAAATACCCCTAAGAATATCCGTTTTTATGAAGAGGAATACTTCCCTTTGCAAGCGTCTCCTACTCCTACTAGCCCTCTCAGCCACCTGGCTCGTGGGGGCTGTAGCGCAGGAGACACCCCGCTGGCTACGCTATGCCCAGATCTCACCAGATGGTAATCAGATAGCCTTTTGCTACCAAGGCGACATCTACATTGTCGACGCTATCGGTGGCGAGGCGCGTCTTCTGACTGGCTCCGATGGGTACGAGTCACACCCCACCTGGAGTCCCGATGGCAAGCGTATCGCCTTCATGAGCAATCGTGATGGGCACCGCTCCATCTACACTATGTCAGCCCTCGGTGGAGATGTCAAGCGCATCACTCACCACTCGGGCAATAGCCATACCGTCGAGTGCTACACACCCGACGGTCGTTTTATCATTATGTCCGAAGCACTCCAGCAGCCTGCCACCAGTGCGCTCAATCCTTCGGGCATTCTCTCGCAGCTCTATATGATACCTGTCGATGGCGGCACGCCTATGCTCTACAACCCTCGTCCTCTGGAGGCTGTCACCTTCAGCCATCGTGGCGACCGCTATGTAGCGCAAGACATCAAGGGCTTTGAGAATAAGTGGCGCAAGCACCACACCAGCTCCGTCACACGAGACATTTATATAGTAGACCCCAAAAGTGGAGCCACCACAGCCTGCACACTAGAGCCAGGCGAAGACCTCTCACCCGTCTTCGGTCCCGATGACCAGACCGTCTACTTCATCAGCGAGCGTGGCAAAAGCAATTCGCTCAACGTCTGGAAGCAGCGCATCGGCGAGCAAACCGCTCAGCAGGTGACCAGCTTCCGCAATCACCCCGTGCGCTTCCTCAGCATCTCACGCTCCGGACGACTCTGCTTCGCCTACGATGGCGACCTCTACACCATGACCGAGGGACGCTCCCCGCAGAAGGTACAGATCACCCTGCGCACCGAGGGTCCTAAGGACAAAGTGTACCGCCGCACAGCTAGCAGTGGAGGTAGCTCCTTTACGCCCAGCAGTGACGGCAAGCAGCTAGCCTTCATCATGCGTGGTGATGTCTACGTCACCTCTGTCGAGCATGGCACGACGAAGCGCATCACCCAGAGTGCCGGCGCCGAGGAGAGCGTCACCTGGAGTCCCGACAGCAAGACGCTCGTCTACGACTCACGCCGTGACGGCAAGCATATCCTCTACAAGGCGACCATCGCTTCGGACAAGGAGCTAGACTTCGCCTCTGCTACCATTATCAAGGAGGAGCCCCTCATACCCGAGTGCAAGATGGAGCAAGCCCTCCCCCAGTACTCACCCGATGGCAAGCAGATCGCCTTCGTCGGAGACCGCAAGTGCATCTATACTTATGATATAGCTAGCAAAAAGCTCACGCAGGTCACCAGTGGCAAAGATCAACCCGAGATGCACGGCTACATCAGCTACGAGTGGAGTCCTGACAGTCGCTGGATAGCCTTCGGGTATACACCCAATGTCCATGCTCCCTTTGGCGATGTAGGCTTGGTAAGAGCTACCGGTGGCGAGGTGACCAATCTGACCAATACCGGTTACTTCAGCGACCTCGCTGGCTGGGTTATGGAGGGCAATGCCATCCTCTTCACCTCAGACCGATATGGTATGCGCAACCACGCTTCGTGGGGCTCTATGAGCGATGCTTTCCTCGTATTCCTCAATCGCAAGGCGTACGAGAAGTTTAGCATGACCCCCGAAGAGCGCGACCTCTACGACCGCGCTGGACTAGACACGCTGCAGTATGGCCCTGATCCCGTCCCTACCGATAGTGCTAAGAAGAAGGACGAGACCAAGCCAATCATCGTCGAGGTCCAGGGCATCGAAGACCGCATCGTACGGCTCACGCCCAATTCGAGCGACCTAGCAGACGCTTATGTCGATGCCGACGGAAAGAACCTCTACTACCTCTCAGCCTTTGAGGGGGGGTACAACCTCTGGCAGACAGATCTGCGCAAGGGCAATACCTCCATGCTACGTCAGCTAGACCTCTCGGGCAGTGCCTATATGCGCCCCACGCCCAAGGGGGATAAGATCTTCGTCGTATCCTCGGGTCGGGTACAGTGCTTTACGCCCGCCTCAAAGAAGTTTGAATCAGTCAACTACCGTGCTCGTGTGGAGCTAGACAGCTACGCCGAGCGTGAGGCGATGTACGACTTTATGGTTCGCGAGGAGGGTCTACGCTTCTACCGCGCAGATATGCACGGCGTAGACTGGAAGGGTCTGACCGACCACTACCGCCAGTTCTTGCCCCACATCGCAACGAACGAGGACTTCTCCGAGATGCTCAGTGAGATCCTGGGCGAGCTCAATGTATCGCACACAGGCTCAGGCTACAGACAGGGCTCTAGCGAGCCTGCTTCGGGACGCCTAGGTCTACTCTATAACTGGTACTCCCTACCCCTCGAGGGGATCATCGTCGATGAAATCGTTACGGGCGGCCCCTTTGACACCTACCTGACCAAGCTACAGCCTGGTGACCGCATCGTCGCGATCAATGGTACACGCATCAATCACCACACCGACTGGCGTGACCTCCTCGCAGGCACTACCGGCACACTCACGGCTGTCACTTTCTATAGTAATAAGGAGCAAAAGGAGATCACCGAGGCAGTTCGTCCGATCTCTTCAGGCCGCTTCTCGGGGCTACTCTACAAGCGTTGGGTCAAGGCTCGCGAAGCTGAGGTACAGCGTCTCTCGAATGGTCGTCTCGGCTATGTACACATCCCGAGCATGGGCGACGACGAGTTCCGCACTGTTTACAGCGAGGTGATGGGCAAGTACTACCAATGCGACGGTATCGTCATAGATATCCGCTACAACGGTGGAGGTCGTCTGCACGAAGACCTCGAAACTTTCTTCAGCGGCAAGGCTTATCTACAGCAAGAGGTGCGTGGACAGGACTACTGCACGATGCCTAGCAAGCGCTGGACCAAGCCCTCAGTCATGCTCGTCTGCGAGGCTGACTACTCCAATGCACACGGCTCTCCATGGGTCTACCAGACCCTCGGCATGGGCAAGGTAGTCGGTATGCCAGTGCCAGGCACTATGACCTCGGTCAACTGGGTCACCATGCAGAACCCGCGGCTCTTCTTCGGCATCCCCGCCGTAGGTTATCGCACCCAGCAGGGAGACTTCCTTGAGAATAAGCAGCTCGAGCCCGATGTCGTGGTACCGCTCGACTACAACCGCGTCCTCGAGGGACACGATAGTCAGCTAGAAGCAGCCGTACGCGTACTTCTGGAGGAGGTCAAGGCGCATCCGCAGCCTACCTTCCCCAAGCGATAAGTAGCAACCCGAGCTAGCACCGCCTAGCCTGCGGTAAAAGCTAACATACACCGTGAGGAGCATCGCGCCTCCCCACTAAATCCCCAAAGAGAGGAGATGTCTTCATCGGCATCTCCTCTCTTTTTTTCGTCTCATCTGCCTCTATCCTTGGTTCCATCGGGTGAAACTCCAGTTCCAACGGAGGAACTTTTCGGTTCCAACGGAGGAACTTTTCAGTTCCAACGGAGGAACACAAAGTTTCCAAGGGAAGAAAGTTTTTAGAAAACCTACTTGTTCGACAAAAGTGCGGTAGCTGTTATGAGCTTGGCCACTCGCAGCGTACTCTCTGACACTTACCCAAGCGCTCCTACTGGGCAGCGAGGATTGGGCGATTGGAGGCTATGGATCTATAACAAGAGAGCCCCCACACGACTCTACGATGAGAGCGTGCGGGGGCTAACGCTATATTTAGGAGCTAGTAAAGCTCTATTTAATCTGATCTAAACTGTTAGGCTTAGTACTCGATGGAGAGACCCATCAGAGGCGCATGCTGCTGCGCACCATAGACGTCGCGCTCACCGAGATTGCCCGAAGGGATGGGGCGGACGATGGTACACTTGATCGCCTTGGCTGGGTCGAAGTAGACAATCTTGACGATGTGGTCAGGCTTGATGTGATAGAGATCACAGAAAGTCTGCTCGGTGATCGCCTTAGCTGCCTTCACCTGATTGTAGATGTCGAAGTCCTTGAAGATGATATCGAAGGTGATCTCATAGGGACCCGAGTTCTTGCTCCGGATGACGGAGGCTATATCCATTAACTTGTGCTGTGTCATTGCTTGATACGATCTAAAGGTTCATTTTTTACGCTGACCATCAGCATACTCTATATACTCGACGGGGAAGTACTGCTTGGGATCCTCCGCCTTGAGCAGGTGATAGAGGCTAAACTCGTAGACCTCACCCATGTGGCAGTCTGAGGGCGAGAAGGGGAAGGCGAGGTTGCCCGCCGTAGCGATACGTCCCTCGTAGCCGAAGTGTAGCATCGTACTACGTGCGAAGCTACAGATCGTGTCGGCCTCCTTCTGTGTCTTAGCCACTGCCTCGATGACGACCATAAGCTCTGAGCCTATATGTCCATCGATACCCTCGAACATGCTCATGACGCCGTTCTTGCCGTAGATCTTGAAGTCGAGGTAGTAGTCCTTGATCCCGTAGTTGTCGAAGTTGTCCTTGACACGAGCCTTGACACTCTCGATGATGGAGTCGATCTTGCTGATCATGATCGGGTCTGTCGTAGCCGCAACAGAGATAGTGCGGTAGCCTACGAGACGGGTACCCTCGAGCTTGAGGAAGTAGCCATCGGTGGGCTCGAAGACGGTACCTGAGATCTTGACCTTGTTGTCGTCAATCTGCTCGAAGTGACATCCGTGCAGATCAAGCGCACCACCAGGACCAGGGAGGTGGTAAGGATCGGTCTTCTCATAGAGTGTGTGGCCAGCTACAGAGAGGGTCGTACACTTACGATCCTTGGAGAGTGGCTCGAGGACGAAGTGATCCTTGCGCAGATAGCCAAACATACAGTCACTACCGCTACCGGGCAATGCGCAGATAGCAGCGCACTCGAGGATCTTACCCATGTGCAGTGCGAGTGCACGGTCAAAGCCCTCCTTGATCGGTAGACAAGCGAAGACGCTGGGGTCATACGAACGGCCTGCGATGATGACATCAGCGCCACCCTTGAGAGCCTCTACAAAAGGCTCCTCGCCCATCTGAGCGACGATGCGGACGGAATCTTCGATGTCCTTCTTTGTAGCCTCGGGAGCTGGTGCTAGGGGCGTGATGTGTCCCTTGTCAAACTCACGGAGGATGGTCTCTTTGTCAAACTCAGAGCGGATGACGGCTAGGCGTAGCGAGAGCTTCTTGTCAGCAATGATCTCACGTACTATCTCTAGCACCCAGTCCACATGAGCATTGGCACCAGAGCCACCGGCAGAGCCGACGACTACGGGGATCTTGTTCTCGACACCGGCCTGGATCATGATCTCTAGGTCACGCTTCACGGAGTTGCGATCGGTGAAGCTGACGCCTGCCCCTAGATAGTAAGGACCTGGATCTGTCGAACCAGCATCTGCTGCGATGACGTGGGGCTTGCGCTTCATTCCCTCACGAAAGGATGCCTCGGGAAATCCATATCCGAGGATCGCTGTCGTGGAGAGTACTCTTATTTCGTCTGTTATTGGAGTCATATCTCGATATTATATTTTACTGTTAGCTAGGGACACTAGTGGCTCTAGTGATTCTAGTAGCACTAGTGACCCTAGGTAGAGGCTCTAACTTCTAAAGTCTAACCTCTAACTTCTAATCTCTAAAATCTACTTCAGCACATCCTTGAGAGCGAGTACACGGCTCATCTCATTGAAGATGATCATGTATCCCTCATCGACACCCATACCAGGCTTTGCGAGGCACTGGCAAGGAGAGGTAGCCATAGCGATATTGGCGCAAACCTCTGCTGAGCGGTTGGTCTCATTGCAAGTACCACCCAGATAAGCGCGCATATTGTGCTGCTTGCAGTAAAGGACAGCCTCGATAGCGTTGTTGACACCACCGAGGTCAGGCGTCTTGATCTGAACCATGTGTCCAGCCTTGCGCTCAGAGAAAGCGATGATATCCTCGAGCGTGTTGCACCACTCGTCAGCGACGATCTGGCACTTAGAGCCCTTGGCATCAAGTAGCTCACGGATCTTAGCCAAAGCCTCGATCTGTGGCTCACGACCATCCATATCTACTGGGCCCTCGACACGAAGCTCGAAGGGAGCAACGATCTCAGAGAGTTCGTTCAGATAGTCAGCGATGCGCTGGAAGTCGTTGTTGAAGACGATGCTCAGCGTACCATATACGTCGATATGGATAGCGGGCTGGTAGTTGGGGTTCTGACGCTTCGTGACGATACGATCGCGGAGCCACTGGAGGTACTCCTTGATCTTCTCACCCTTGAGGCCGACCTTGGTCTCTACGTTATTAAAGAGAGCGTGTGGCAGTACGCCCACCTCCTTCATGATCATCTTATCGACGTTGAGATAGCGGTCATCGCCACTCTGCGAGAAGATGGGGACCATCGTGTCTGATATCTTCGTACCATACTCGTCAGCGACAACCTGCGCCATGAGCTTATGCTGGCTCTTAGCGACAGCGTCTAGACAAGCCTGTGTGACACCGTAGCGGATTGCCGTATGGTACTTCTTGCCATCTGCATTGACGTACTTGTCAACGAGGTCGGCCATCTTGCGGAACGTGGTTATCTCCTTGCCCTCATAGAGCGGAGCGATCTCCTTCATGATAACGGGGATAAAGTTCTCAGCGAGGAACAGTGGATCACGACCACCGGCCCCTGAGTACTGTACAGCTGCACAGTCACCATGAGCTATAGAGCCATCCTCTAGGATAAAGAGGACAGAGATGGACTCACCTGCCTGACGTACAGACGTAAAGCCTGGAGTCACAGGGTCGCCAGAGTAAAAGGCTCCATCGTTTTTAGCGCCCTTCTTGATGGCCTTCTGGTCGTCAAAGAAGAATCCTGTCTTGCCTGGGGCACAGACTACCTTCTTGATCTTCATATTACTTGGATTTATTGGTTTATTGAAATTGTTTGCTAGAAAGAGTGCTACCCCCACAGGGATAGCACTGCTATAGATTAAGGCTTACGGTCTGCCGACGAGGAAGCCCTTGCCGATAGCGTAGACATCGTCGATAACCATCTGGAAGCTCACGGGACGATGCTCGAAGCGTGAACGCTCCTCGAGCTTCTCACGGTGGAATGCCTTGAGATCCTCCGTAAAGGGCAGATGACCCGTGTCGAGGATACGTACCGCTCCATTGTCATCACGAGCAGGTAGTACCTTGCCCGCATTGTAGCGACTA
>OGRA01004013.1_pt1 | contig 10619 bp, 7 predicted proteins | sample 1553351 | NCBI WGS metagenome assembly OGRA01 (sample SAMEA2580056, study PRJEB22360) | human gut metagenome | biome: human gut; feature: human-associated habitat; material: faeces | place: Denmark | collected 2008/2010
AGGGAATGATCTCTGCAGTGGGATGTCTTCAGCTTCACAAGGTCTGCCGTTTTATAAAAGAACATGAATATATCATGAAGAAGATCCGGGATGTGAAATTCAATCTTTCTCCTTCCGAACTGATGAAACCCGGATACAGCCATGTGCTTATCGGGATCATACAGGGGTATGGATTAGATCCGGGATATTTTCAGTTTGAGATCACGGAAAACGTGGCAACCGAATACAGCGAAAGCTTCTGCACAGCCATTGATGATTTTGCAGAAGTGGGGATCCACATGTGCCTGGATGATTTCGGTTCCGGTTATGCAAATCTGAACGCAGTTCTTCGCATCCCGTTTTCAGCAGTAAAAATGGACCGTTCTCTTTTGTCCGGGGTCAGCAGCGATCCTCAGACGGCTACCTTTTATCGCAGCATTGTCATGATCCTGCAGCATATGGGATATAAGGTGATCGCAGAAGGCGCTGAGACCGAAAAGGAGGTAAAGCTTCTGGAAAAATGGGGTGTGGATATGATACAGGGATATTATTTTTCCAGGCCCCTGTGCGAGGAGAAGCTTCTGGAAAAAATTTCCTGAAATGATCAGAAACAGGCGGAAAACATGCTTTCATAAAAAGCAGGGTTTTCCGCCTGTTGTATTCAGACAGACACAAATTGCTTGAAGTTTACAGATACTTTTGATAGAATAGATAGGCTGTGGCGGCTGAAGAAAGCGATTTTTCGGAAGACCGGTTCCTTGAACTGCCACGCGTATCTTTTGGAAAAATTGCAGAGAAAAGATGATCATGTGGACTTTACAAGTACATATATTTTGAGTATAATACAAACAAATGTTCGAATATAAAAAAGAAAGGAATCAGTGGAATGGCAAAAAAAGACACTTATGATGCGGGCAGTATCTCTGTCCTGGAGGGCCTCGAGGCCGTGCGAAAGCGCCCCGGTATGTACATCGGAAGCGTATCCAGAAAGGGACTGAACCATCTGATATATGAGATCGTAGACAATGCGGTGGATGAGCACCTTGCAGGGTACTGCAGCCGTATCCATGTAGTTCTTGAGAAGGACGGTTCCTGTACAGTAGAGGATAATGGACGAGGGATCCCGGTGGATATGCATGCCAAGGGAATATCTGCGGAGCGTCTTGTTTTTACAACCCTTCATGCAGGCGGTAAGTTTGACAATTCCGCATATAAGACAAGCGGCGGACTTCATGGTGTAGGTTCTTCCGTAGTGAACGCATTATCTACGTATCTGGATATTAAGATCAGCCGTGATGGCTATATACATCATGACCACTATGAGAGAGGAATCCCTACCATTGAACTGGAAGCAGGACTTCTCCCCAAATTAGGGAAGACCAGAGGTACCGGAACCTGTGTGAATTTCCTTCCGGATCCGGAGATTTTTGAGAAAACAAGATTTGGAGCAGCGGATGTAAAGAGCCGTCTTCATGAGACTGCCTATCTGAATCCGGAGCTTACCATCCATTTTGAGGATCGAAGAGGGGACACTCCTGAGGATATCGAGTATCATGAGCCGGAGGGGATCGTAGGCTTTATCCGTGACCTTAACAAGAATGCACAGCCTCTCCATGATCCGGTTTATTTTAAAGGAGAGGCAGACGGGATCCAGGTGGAGGTTGCTTTTCAGTTTACCAATGAGTTCCGTGAGAACGTTCTCGGATTCTGCAATAATATCTACAATGCAGAGGGAGGAACTCATCTGACCGGATTTAAGACTACATTCACAACGGTAATGAACACCTACGCACGTGAGATCGGTGTACTGAAGGATAAAGACCCCAATTTTACAGGTGCAGATATCCGAAACGGAATGACTGCTGTAGTCTCCATCAAACATCCGGCACCCCGCTTTGAGGGACAGACCAAGACCAAGCTGGATAACCAGGACGCATCCAGAGCCACCGGCAAGGTAGCAGGAGAACAGCTGGTACTGTTTTTTGACCGAAATCTGGAAACACTGAAGATCGTCCTTTCCTGTGCGGAAAAGGCGGCCAAGATCCGTAAGACCGAGGAGCGTGCCAAGACAAACCTTCTCACCAAACAGAAATACTCTTTTGATTCCAACGGCAAGCTGGCCAACTGTGAGAAAAAGGATCCGTCACTGTGTGAGATCTTTATCGTAGAGGGAGATTCCGCCGGCGGTTCGGCCAAGACAGCCAGAGATCGTAACTATCAGGCGATCCTTCCAATCCGCGGTAAGATCCTCAACGTAGAGAAGGCTACCATCGACAAGGTGCTGGCCAACGCAGAGATCAAGACTATGATCAATGCCTTTGGCTGCGGCTTTTCCGAAGGCTACGGAAATGATTTTGATATCACGAAGCTTCGTTATGACAAGATCGTGATCATGGCCGATGCGGATGTGGATGGTGCTCATATTTCCACACTTTTACTTACTTTATTCTATCGTTTTATGCCGGAACTGATCTACGAGGGACATGTTTATATTGCCATGCCCCCTCTTTACAAAGTAATGCCGAAGAAGGGTGCCGAAGAGTACCTGTATGATGATAAGGCACTGGAGAAATCCCGCCGCAGTCACAAGCCGGGAAGCTTTACCCTCCAGAGATACAAAGGTCTTGGAGAGATGGATGCGGAGCAGCTTTGGGAGACAACCTTAAATCCGGAAACCCGGAGAATGAAGCGGGTGGAAATCGAGGATGCCCGTATGGCTTCCAGCGTGACAGAGATCCTGATGGGAAGCGACGTGCCGCCAAGAAAGGCATTTATTTACGAGCATGCAACTGATGCAGAACTGGATATTTAAGAAGGCTGAAATCCGAAAGAGCAGGATTTTTCGGACGAAAAAGCAGAATATGGTCTGAACGTAATATAGAAGAGTATTTTGCAAGAGGAGAACCTCAGATTTTAGCTTGGAGTGTGTTTGAAAAATGCTTTCTGCAAGATGTGCGTCACAATTTGTGGGAGATTGCAGGAATGATTTTTTAAACAGGCTCCAGAGTGTGTTTGAAAGGAAAACAGATTATGGAAACAAAGCAGGAGAATGTAATTGCCACGGACTATGCGGACGTGATGCAAAAATCCTATATAGATTATGCCATGAGCGTTATCATTTCCAGGGCACTTCCGGATGTCCGCGATGGCCTGAAGCCGGTACAGCGAAGAACCCTGTATGATATGTACGAGCTTGGGATCCGTTACGACCGTCCATATCGTAAGTGCGCCCGTATCGTTGGAGATACCATGGGTAAATACCACCCTCACGGGGACAGCTCTATTTATGAAGCACTGGTTGTAATGGCACAGGATTTCAAGAAGGGCAAAACCCTGGTAGACGGCCACGGAAACTTCGGCTCCATTGAGGGAGACGGCGCCGCTGCCATGCGATATACAGAGGCAAGACTGGAGAAACTGACCCAGGAGGTTTTTCTGGCAGATCTTGACAAAAATGTAGTAGACTTTATGCCAAACTTCGACGAGACAGAGAAGGAGCCTCAGGTGCTTCCGGTGAAGATTCCCAACCTTCTGGTAAACGGTGCAGATGGTATCGCCGTAGGTATGGCCACCAGCATTCCGCCTCATAACCTTGGGGAGGTTGTGGATGCGGTGAAAGCTTATATAAAGAACAACGACATCAGTGTGAAAGGCCTGATGCGTTATCTGAAAGGACCGGATTTTCCTACAGGCGGTCTGGTTGTAAATAAAGATGATCTTCTGAATATTTATGAGACCGGAAGCGGCAAGCTTCGTCTCCGCGGTAAAGTGGAAGTGGAAAAAGTAAAAGGCGGCCGCCAGCAGCTGGTGATCACCGAGATTCCGTACACCATGATCGGTGCCAATATTGGAAAATTCCTTAACGACGTAGCCTCCCTTGTAGAAACCAAGAAAACCACAGATATTGTGGATATTTCCAACCAGTCCTCCAAGGAAGGAATCCGTATTGTACTGGAACTGAAAAAGGATGCAGATGTAGAGAATCTCACCAACATGCTCTACAAGAAAACCAGACTGGAAGACACTTTCGGAGTCAATATGCTGGCTGTTGCAGACGGACGTCCGGAAACCTTAAGCCTGAAGCAGGTGATAGAGCACCATGTGGATTTTGTGTTCGAGGTGACTACCCGCAAGTACAAGACTCTTCTGGGAAAAGAGCTTGAGAAAAAGGAAATCCAGGAAGGCCTTATCAAAGCCTGTGATGTAATCGATCTGATCATTGAGATCCTTCGAGGCAGCAAGAGCCGTGACCAGGTTAAGAAGTGTCTGGTAGAGGGTATCACAGAGGGAATCAAATTCAAGTCAAAAGCCAGTGAGAAAGCTGCAAAGAATCTGAAATTTACGGAGAATCAGGCTACAGCCATTCTGGAAATGCGTCTGTACCGTCTGATCGGACTGGAAATTGAGGCTCTTCAGGCAGAGTATGACCAGACTATGAAAAATATTGCTTCTTATGAAGATATTCTGAACAACTATGATTCCATGTGTGAAGTAATTATTGAAGAACTTGACGGAATCAAAAAAGAATACAGCACCAAGAGAAGAACTGTGATCGAGAACGCAGAAGAGGCAGTTTACGAAGAAAAGAAGATGGAAGAGACAGAGGTCTGCTTCCTTATGGATCGCTTCGGCTATATGCGCCTTATTGATAAGAATGCTTATGAGAGAAACAAAGAGGCTGCCCATGCAGAGAATAAATTTATTTTTACCTGTATGAATACAGACAAGATCTGCATTTTCACAGATATGGGACGCATGCATTCCATCAAAGTGGCAGACATTCCGCTGGTGCGTTTCCGTGACAAGGGAACTCCGGCTGACAATCTGAGTAACTACGACAGCAGCCAGGAACAGATCCTTTATGTGGCACCTGCAGGGCAGGTGAAATTATCTACTCTGTTGTTCGTGACTAAGACCTCCATGTGCAAGCTTGTCGCAGGTGAGGAATTCGATGTGGCAAAGAGAACGATTGCATCTACCAAGCTTGGAGAAGAGGATCAGCTGATCTTTGTAGGTCCGGCAGATGAAATGGAACAGATAGTATTTCAGAGTCAGAATGGCTATTTCCTACGTATTCTGAAAACGGATGTTTCTACTATGAAGAAGACCTCTGTTGGTGTAAGAGGAATGAAGCTGGGGGACGGGGATGTTCTTGAGCATGCCTATCTGGTGGAACCGAGACAGGAGTACACCATCCAGTATCACGACAAGCCGTATGCATTGAACAAGGTAAAGCTGGCCAAACGTGATACCAAGGGTATGAAACCCAGAATTTAAGCAGCAGATTATGAAGAAAAGGCTGTTATACAGGTTGTGCAGCAGAAGCTCAAAAGAGCTGAAAGTAAAAGCTGTTGCTGGTGAAACAAGCTTAACAATACTGTTAAAATGGGTTAAAACCTTGTAAAATGGGCATTTATAAGAAAAAGCCCTTGCAATTTGGATTTAAAGGTGTTAGAATAATACAAGAAATCAGAACTTGTTGACAAAGGAGTGGGCGTGAGCCCACTCTTTTTGATGATAAGGATAGAGAGGCAGGTGGGAAAAATGAGCAGAAAAGAAGAGTATGAACAGAAAGCAGAAGCATTGTTATCTCCGATCGTAGAAAGCAATGGATTCGAACTGGTAGATGTGGAATATGTCAAGGAAGCAGGAAACTGGTATCTTCGCGGCTACATTGACAAACCAGGCGGAATCACAGTGAATGACTGCGAGACAGTAAGCAGGGCTTTCAGCGACAGGCTTGACGAAGATGATTTCATCGAGGACAGCTACATCATGGAGATCAGTTCTCCGGGACTTGACAGACCTCTGAAGAAAGAAAAAGATTTTGCCAGAAGCATTGGCAAACTGGTAGAAATCAGAACCTACCGGCCAATCGAGAAACAGAAAGAATTTTGTGGTGAACTGACAGCATATGATAATAACAGTGTGACCATTGATGAGGAGGGAACTCCTCGCACTTTCGATAAGAAAGACATTGCACTGGTGCGTCTGGCGATTGATTTTTGAGTTACCATGAAAGTCCGGACGCAGCTGTGGGAGTACCACAGGCGCGGAACAGCTGACTTTCATATAGGAAGATGCTGCCAGTAGGCGACATGTCCGATTTAAGAAATAAGCGATTATGCTGGAAAGCAAAAAGGAGGAAATAAGAAAAATGAACAAGGAGTTAATGGGTGCTCTGGACGAACTGGAACGCGAGAAAAATATCAGCAAGGAAACTTTGCTGGATGCCATTGAGCAGTCCCTGATCCAGGCATACAAGAATCATTTTGGAAAAGCTGACAATGTACATGTTACCATTAACAGAGAAACAGGCGATTTCAGTGTATATGCAGACCGCAGGGTTGTAGAATTCGTAGAAGATCCTGCTGAAGAGGTTTCTCTTGTAGAAGCACAGAAGCAGAATACCAATGCAGAGGTTGGCGATATCCTGAAGGTACCGGTTCACTCTGACAAATTTGGCCGTATTGCAACACAGAATGCAAAGAACGTAATCCTTCAGAAAATCCGTGAGGAAGAGCGTAAAGTTCTGTTTGACCAGTATCACGGCAATGAGAAAGAGGTTGTTACCGGCATTGTACAGCGTGTGGTAGGACATAATGTAAGCGTAAATCTTGGCAAGGCAGATGCAATCCTTGCTGAGAATGAGCAGGTGAAGGGTGAGACCTTCAAGCCTACTGAGAGAATCAAAGTGTATATTCTTGAGGTAAAGGATACACCGAAGGGACCTCGTATCCTTGTTTCCAGAACACATCCTGGCCTTGTAAAACGCCTCTTTGAGTCTGAGGTTGCTGAGGTGAAGGACGGAACTGTTGAGATCAAGAGCATTGCCCGTGAGGCAGGTTCCCGTACCAAGCTGGCAGTATGGAGCAACGATCCTGATGTAGATCCGGTTGGAGCATGTGTTGGTGTAAATGGTGCCCGTGTAAGTGCGATTGTAAATGAGCTTCGCGGTGAGAAGATTGATATCATCAACTGGGATGAGAATCCTGCAATCCTGATCGAGAATGCATTAAGCCCGGCGAAGGTAATCGCTGTTATGGCAGATCCGGATGAGAAGACTGCACTTGTTGTGGTTCCGGATTACCAGCTTTCCCTTGCAATCGGTAAAGAAGGACAGAATGCACGTCTTGCAGCACGTCTGACTGGATTTAAGATTGATATCAAGAGTGAAACCCAGGCAAGAGAGTCCGGCGACTTCTATGATTATGACGAGGATGACGATGAGTACTATGAGGATGACGAGTACGAAGAGTCTGAGGAGTCCGCTACAGAAGAAATTTCTCAGGATAGCGAAGAAACAGCTGCCGGTGAAGAGTCTGAAGAGACTGAGGATGCGGTAGAGAATGAAGACGAAGAATAAAATTCCCATGCGCCAGTGTACTGGCTGCAGAGAAATGAAGAATAAAAAAGAAATGATCAGGGTGTTGAAAACCGCAGAGGATGAGATCATTCTGGATGCTACAGGCAGGAAAAACGGTCGCGGAGCCTACATCTGCAAGAGCCGTGAGTGCCTGGAGAAAGCCAGAAAGAATCACGGACTGGAGCGTTCTTTGAAAGCAGCTATCCCGGATGAGGTTTATGATAGCCTTGAGAAGGAGTTTGATAGTATTGAAGAATAATAAAGCGCTGTCCCTGATCGGACTTGCAACAAAGGCCGGAAAGACAGTCAGCGGAGAGTTTTCCACTGAGAAATCCATTAAGACCGGCAAAGGATATCTGGCAATTGTAGCCGGGGATTCTTCTGATAACACCAAGAAGAAATTCCGGAACATGTGTGAATTTTACGAAGTGCCCTTGTATATCCTTTCAGATAAAGAAACGTTAGGGCATGCCATGGGCAAGGAATTCCGTGCCAGCCTGGCTGTACAGGACTGGAATTTTGCAGAAGCTATTAGGAAGGTGCTGCAGGATGAGGGGAAGGAGCTCTAGAGCATACCACTGTTGTCTGAGAAAACGACCTGAACCAAAGAGGAAAAAGCGTTCCGGGGAATGCTTTTAAATGTTCCCGGGAAATGATTTTTGATAATACGAGTTGCGGAAAACTTGTGAAAGCGTATCCTGGCTCGTACTGGTGAAGGGAGAATGGCATATGGTGATAAATTCACATGAGCCTGCCAAAGACAGAAATAAGCAAAACAGAGAGAATAAAAACAGAGTGAAAAAAGTTATAGATACGGGAAAGGAGAAAGGAATAACATTGGAGACTCCTAAGACAGAAGAGCAGAAAGTGTCAGTAAAGAAAGAAGGCGACGGTGCAGAGGCACCGAAGAAGAAAAAAAATATTATCCGCGTATATCATGCACAGAATGCAAGTGACGGCGGGAAGAACAGAAAGAAACCAGCTGGAGAGAGAAAGCCACGTCCACAGGGCACACGTCCTGCAGCACAGGCACAGCCGGCAGCGAAAGCAGAGGCACCTGTAAAGGCAGCACCGAAGACAGAAGCTCCTAAGACAGAAGCACCGAAGCCGGTAAGTGCACCGAAGGCTGAAGCTCCTAAGACAGAAGCACCAAAGGCAGAAGCACCAAAAGCTGAGACAGCACCAAAGAGCGCACCGGTAAGTGCACCGAAGACAGAGCCTGCAAAACCGGTTCAGGCTGCACCGAAAGCAGAAGCTCCAAGGACAGAATCCCAGAGACCAGCTGCACAGCAGAACAGAAACGACGGCCAGCAGCGTCAGGGAAATGGCCAGGGCAACCGTAATTTCCGTCAGGGCGAAGGCCGCGACAATAATCGCGGGGACAGAAATGGAAACGGAGGCAGATTTGGCCAGGGAAGACCACAGGGCGGCAATGGCGGCCAGGGTGGATTCCGCGGAAACAGAAATAATGATGGTCAGGGAAGACCTGTAAGACAGGGAGACTCCCAGAACAGAGGACCGCGCCAGGGTGATGGAAACGGACGTGGATTCCGTCAGGGCGGTGACAACAGAGACAATAGAAATGGAAACGGAAATGGCAGCAGATTTGGCCAGGGAAGACCACAGGGCGGTCAGGGACGTTTCGGAGGAAAAGACGGAGATAACCGTAGTGAAGGACGCTTTGGCGGACAGAACCACCAGGGTGGACAGCGCTCCGGCGGTGCAAGAAGAAGCGGCGGCGGATCTGACGCAATCTTTACACCAGAGCTGACCAAGACATCCAAGGACAGCAAGCGTGAGCGTGACAGAGAGAACAAGAATAAGAAGAAAGATTTCGATAAGACATCAGGTGGCGGACACAGACCAAACCAGGGCGGCAGAAACCAGATGTCCAGAATCCCGAAAGCACTTCAGAAGCCTGCTCCGCAGCAGAAACAGGAAGAGAAGAAACCGGAGATCAAGGAGATCCGGAGAAGCTTACCATCCGCGAGCTTGCAGAAGCGATGAAGATGCAGCCATCTGCAATTGTTAAGAAGCTGTTCATGGAAGGTCAGATGGTAACGGTAAACCACGAGATCGATTTCGAGCAGGCAGAAGAGATTGCTCTTGGATTTGACATTATTGCAGAAAAAGAAGAAAAAGTAGATGTAATTGAGGAGCTTCTGAAAGAGGAAGAGGAAGACGAATCCACAATGGTTTCAAGACCACCGGTAGTCTGTGTAATGGGACACGTTGACCATGGTAAAACTTCTCTTCTGGATGCAATCCGTAAGACAAACGTAACAAGAGGCGAGGCTGGTGGAATCACACAGCATATCGGTGCTTATGTAGTTGATATTAACGGGCAGAAGATCACTTTCCTTGATACACCGGGACATGAGGCATTCACTGCCATGCGTATGCGTGGAGCAAACTCCACAGATATCGCTGTTCTTGTAGTTGCAGCTGATGATGGTGTTATGCCACAGACAGTAGAAGCTATCAGCCATGCAAAGGCTGCTGGTGTTGAGATCATCGTTGCCATCAACAAGATCGATAAGCCAAGTGCAAACATTGAACGTGTAAAACAGGAGCTTTCCGAGTATGAGCTGATTCCTGAGGACTGGGGCGGTACAACTCCGTTCGTTCCGGTATCTGCCAAGACAGGAGAGGGCATTGATGATCTTCTTGAAATGATCCTTTTAACAGCAGAGGTTTCTGAGCTGAAGGCAAACCCGAACCGTGCAGCAAGAGGTCTTGTGATCGAGGCTCAGCTGGATAAAGGCAAAGGACCGGTTGCTACGATCCTTGTACAGAAGGGTACTCTTCATGTTGGAGATTTTATCGCAGCCGGAGCATGCAATGGTAAAGTACGTGCCATGATGGATGATAAGGGACGCCGTGTAAAACAGGCTGGTCCGTCTACTCCTGTAGAGATCCTTGGTCTTGGCGATGTTCCGAATGCCGGAGAGGTTCTTATGTCCTTTGAGAATGATAAAGAGGCTAAGAATTTTGCAGCAGCATTTGTTTCCGAGAATAAGAACCGTCTTCTTGAGGAAACGAAGGGTAAACTTTCCCTGGATAATCTGTTTGACCAGATTCAGGCAAGCGACCTTAAGGAGCTCCCGATTATTGTCAAAGCCGATGTGCAGGGTTCTGTAGAGGCTGTAAAACAGAGTCTTGTAAAACTTTCCAATGATGAGGTTGTTGTAAGAGTGATCCATGGCGGCGTTGGTGCTGTCAATGAGTCTGATGTCAGCCTTGCTGCAACATCCAATGCGATCATCATCGGATT
>OGRA01004018.1_pt1 | contig 10602 bp, 8 predicted proteins | sample 1553351 | NCBI WGS metagenome assembly OGRA01 (sample SAMEA2580056, study PRJEB22360) | human gut metagenome | biome: human gut; feature: human-associated habitat; material: faeces | place: Denmark | collected 2008/2010
TTCACCTACCACCTCCCCCTACGGGTACTCCTCCTTCCCGAAGGAGGAGAGTTGTGAATAGTATAGACTTATATCGAACTCACATTATTTTAATTTTAGGAAATCAGCTCTATCCTCTTAGACTGATTTCTTAAAATGGATTCATTTTTTCTTTTTGCTTCCCGGAGGGCCCGGCATGAACGGACTTCTTTCTCCGCCTTCCTGACCTGTCGGGGCTTCCATGCTTTCGCCCGGTATGCCACCTATGGTAGCTTCTGTCACTACTCTTGTTCCTTCGGCGACACCGCTGATGATCTCTGTGGAGATTCCGTTTGTAATTCCTATTTCTACCGGATGAGCAGTGAATGTGGTGCCTTCGCGTGTCCAGACTTTATGTTCGCTTTCGCAATCCTTCACAATATCGTTTTTACCGATCAGAGGTTCTTCCGGTGTAAAGCGCAAAGCCTTGTTAGGAACAGACAGTACATCTTTCTTGTCGAGAATATAGATTGTGATATTGGCAGTCAGACGTGGTTTCAGTTTCAGGTCCGGATTATGGGCGGAGATTACCACCTCATAAGTAACCACCGTGCTGGTGCTGGAACTTGTACTGCTGGTACTGCTCGCATCTCCCAGGCGAATCTGTGTCACTACTCCTTCGAATGTGTCGTTCGGATAAGCGTCTACCGTGAAGCTGGCACGTTGACCTTCTTCGATACCGCCTATATCAGCTTCGTCCACGTCGGCCACTACCTGCATCTTTGTCAAGTCCGCAGCAATGGTGAACAAGGTCGGAGTTTCGAATCCGGAAGCAACAGTCTGTCCGGCTTCCACATCACGGCTGATAACTACACCGTCAATCGGTGAGGTAATCGTGGCGTAGGACAGGTTACGCTCTGCTTTTGCCAGAGAGGCTTTGCTGCTGTCGTAGTTACTTTTGGCTTTCTGGTAGTTATAGAGGGCCTGTTCGTAGTCCGTATCACTGATTAATGATTTCTCGTGCAGACCTTTGCTGCGTTGGAAGTTCTTTTCCTGATATTCGTATTCGGCTTTCGCACCGTCATAGGTTGCTTTCTGTGAAGCCAGTTCGCTTTGCAGGGTGACGCGGTCCATTTCGGCTATCAACTGTCCTTTGGTTACTACCGAGTTATAGTCCACATAGATTTTGTCGATGATACCGGATACCTGTGTACCGACTTCTACTTCCGTTACCGGTTCGATCGTTCCGGTAGCAGTCACCGAATTTGAAATATCGCCTTTGCTGACAGTAGTGGTGGCATACGTAACCTTGTGTTTGGCGGGTGAACCTGCAAAGAACCAGATTCCTGCTCCCACAACCACAACGACTGCCACAGCGATTAGAATAATCTTTTTCGTTTTCATTCGTTTATTATGCTTTTACTTATTTATAATGCTGATATTCGATTCCTTACAAAGCTAGTTTGTCGCCTTGATAGAACTTCAACAACTGTGTATTCAGTATTGCCATATATTTGGCTTGAAGCTGTTCTTGCTGTGCTTGCAGCAAGTTGTTCTTTTCAGTGAGAAGTTCTACTGTATTTTTCATTCCCAGATTGAATTGCTCGCTAATCAGGTTGTAGCTGATTTGCGTACTTTTCAGTTTCTCGTTGGCTGCTGCATAGCGTTGCTGTGCACTGTTGGCGTCGAGCCAAAGTCCTTCAATCGTTTTGTATAAGGCTTTCTGTTCGTCGAGCAATGACAGCATACTCGTTTCATATTGTAACTTGGCTTTCTGTACGGCACTCTTTGTCTGTCGATTATTGAAAATAGGCACGCTGACAGACAATCCGATGGAATTGTTCCAGCCATTTTTTACTTGTTCGCCGAAAGTGAAATCACTACCACTGGTATGATTCGTTCCGATTCCCGCGCTGAGGCTGACGGTAGGAAGGTAGCCGGACTTGGCAATGTCGATTCCCAATTCGGAAGCGTTCACATTGAGTTTGCTCGCTTCGATTTCGGGACGAAGGGCAAGGGCACTCACATACACATCTCTTTTGGCGGGCAACGGAGACAGTACATTCTCGTCGGACAGAGCGGGGAGATAGATGTTCATTTCATTCTCCCCGTCGAGTTCGAGCAGTTGTTTCAGTTGTAATTTGTAATCTTGCAGAGTGGCTTGCGCTGTGACAAGTTGGTAACGGTCGGTACTGACCTGCGCTTCCAATTGTGCGAAATCGCTTTTGGCAATGCTTCCGGCATTCAGAAGTTCCTGACCGCGGTCGCGCTGTGCAATGGAGACTTGCAGCGTATTTTCATTTGCTCTGACAGACTCTGCTGCATAAAGTATTTGAATATATATTTGTGCAATAGACTCCTGAATACTGTTCTCCGAAGTCGCTACATCCAGTTCGGCTACCTGATTGTTCAGTTTCTCCTGTTGGATTGTCTTCAGCCGTTTGCTACCATTATAAAGAGTCCACGAGGCATTTAGTCCGTAGTTTCCATTGTAACTGGTTTTACTGTTGGTACTGATAATCTCACTGCCACTGACTCTGCTACTTGATTCCTGATACGGTCGGTTCACAACCTGCTGGCTGGTAGAGAAAGAGAGGCTGGGGAACAAGGCAGCCTTGGCTGTCTTCACATCAATCTGCGTGCTTGCCGCAGTAACCCGATTTTTACGAATCGTAATATTCTGCTCAAGGGCATAGTCGATACACGATTGCAAGTCCCATTGAGCGGGAAGCTTTGTTTCGTTCAGTGTATCGACTTGCAGAGAAGAATTTTGGGCAGATATGCCGGGCAGCATACCTGCACCCAAAAATGCTATCACTGTCAATCTTCTTACGTTTATCATATTCATTCTTCTATTAATTAACCGGAAACGAAGGTACGTACATATTATAATAGCAGCAAAAGTGATAGACGGATTGCGGAATTTCGCCGTTAAATGATTTTTTTCTGTCGATAGGCAGGTTTTTTTAGAAAAACACGACAAATTCTGCAACAATTCAAGGGATTTGTTTGTTTTAATTATAAAAATTGTATATTTGTACTCATTACAAATCTTGATGTAGAAATATGAAGAATACACTACTTTCCGTCTGGAACTTCTACCTGGAAGGCTTTCGAAGTATGACTTTGGGGCGTACTCTGTGGATTATTATCCTTTTGAAATTATTCATCATGTTCTTTATTCTGAAGTTGTTCTTCTTCCCCGACTTTCTTGGCGACCACCCTACGGATGCCGACAAGGGAACGTATGTGGGAAATGAACTGATACAACGTGCTCTTCCCGAGAAATCTACTGATTTTTAACTTTTAAACTACATAAGATTATGATTGAAAGTATTGACACCTCGCTGATCGATTGGTCGAGAGCCCAATTTGCGATGACAGCTATGTACCACTGGATTTTTGTTCCCCTTACGCTCGGACTGGCGGTGGTAATGGGAATAATGGAGACGCTGTATTATAAAACAGGCAATGAATTCTGGAAACGGACAGCCAAATTTTGGATGAAACTTTTCGGTATTAACTTTGCCATTGGTGTGGCAACCGGTTTGATTTTGGAATTTGAATTTGGTACGAATTGGAGTAATTATTCGTGGTTCGTAGGCGATATCTTCGGTGCGCCGTTGGCTATTGAAGGGATTTTGGCCTTCTTCATGGAAGCTACGTTTATAGCGGTGATGTTCTTCGGCTGGGAGAAAGTGAGCAAGCGTTTTCATTTGGCTTCTACCTGGCTGACAGGTCTGGGAGCTACAATTTCCGCCTGGTGGATTCTTGTTGCCAATGCTTGGATGCAACATCCGGTGGGTATGGAGTTCAATCCTGATACGGTTCGTAATGAAATGGTGGACTTTTGGGCGGTGGCTACTTCGCCTGTGGCCGTCAATAAATTCTTTCATACGGTGTTGTCCGGCTGGGTGCTGGGTGGCGTGTTTGTAGTAGGCATTGGTTGCTGGTATTTGTTGAAGAAGCGCAATCGTGAGTTTGCACTTGCCAGCATAAAGATTGGTGCTATCTTCGGATTGGTGGCATCACTGCTTTCCGTTTGGACAGGAGACGGCTCCGGTTATCAGATTGCGCAGACGCAGCCGATGAAACTTGCCGCTGTGGAAGGATTGTATGAGGGTGGTACGAATGTGGGTTTGGTGGGAATCGGCATGCTGAATCCCGAAAAGAAGACTTATAATGACGGAAAAGAACCTTTCCTGTTCCGTATTGAGATACCGAGTATGCTTTCTTTCCTTGCCGAGCGTGACGCCAATGCTTATGTTCCGGGAATTACGAATATTATCGAAGGTGGCTATCAACAGAAAGACGGTACGATTGCTCTTTCGGCTGCCGAAAAGATTGAACGGGGTAAAACGGCTATCGGTGCGCTGGCTGCTTACCGTGCTGCGAAGAGTGCCGGGAACGAGGAGGATGCACAAGTGGCATACAAAGTGTTGCAGGAGAATATTCCTTATTTCGGATACGGATATATTAAGGATGTGAATCAGTTGGTTCCGAATGTTCCTCTGAACTTTTATGCCTTCCGTGTCATGGTGATTCTGGGTGGATATTTCATTCTGTTCTTTATTGTTGTACTGTTCTTTATCTATAAAAAGGATTTAAGCAAAATGCGCTGGATGCATTGGGTGGCTTTACTGACGATTCCTCTGGCTTACATTGCCGGACAAGCCGGTTGGGTGGTTGCCGAATGTGGCCGTCAACCGTGGGCTATCCGGGATCTGCTTCCTACATCGGCGGCTATCTCCAAGTTGGATGTCGGCTCTGTTCAGACTACTTTCTTTATCTTCCTGTTTTTATTTACCGTAATGCTGATTGCGGAAATAGGAATCATGATAAGGGCTATCAAGAAGGGGCCGGAGGTTTAATACCTGGAATCTGATATCAGAGCGTCATACATAATACTTAAAACTTAATACTTAAAATATATGTATATATTTCTACAACAATATTGGTGGCTGATCGTTTCCTTGCTGGGAGCCATACTTGTGTTCTTATTGTTTGTGCAAGGAGGTAATTCGTTATTGTTCTGTCTGGGCAAGACGGAAGAACATCGCAAGATGTTGGTAAATTCTACCGGTCGCAAATGGGAGTTTACGTTTACTACATTGGTAACGTTCGGAGGTGCTTTCTTTGCTTCATTTCCTTTATTTTATAGTACCAGTTTCGGCGGAGCTTATTGGCTTTGGATGATTATTCTTTTCAGTTTTGTGTTGCAGGCTGTCAGCTATGAATTTCAGAGTAAGGCAGGCAATCTGTTAGGTAAAAAGACATACCGGACGTTTTTGGTGATTAACGGGGTAGTGGGGCCTTTGTTGCTTGGCGGGGCAGTTGCTACCTTTTTCACCGGTTCTGATTTTTATATCAATAAGGCGAATATGACGGATACCATTATGCCGGTTATCAGTCATTGGGGCAATGGGTGGCATGGACTTGATGCATTGACCAATATCTGGAATGTGATTCTGGGGCTGGCTGTATTTTTCCTCGCTCGTGTGTTGGGCGCACTTTATTTCATTAATAATATAGATGATAAAGAATTGACCGATAAATGCCGTCGTGCCGTACTGAATAATACGGTTTTATTCTTATTATTCTTTCTGGCTTTCGTCATCCGTACATTGGTATCCGACGGTTTTGCCGTAAATCCTGATACGCAGGAGGTTTATATGCAGCCATTCAAGTACTTTACTAACTTTATCGAAATGCCGGTTGTATTAATCCTTTTCCTTATCGGAGTGGTATTGGTTCTCTTTGGAATCGGAAAGACGGTTCTTAAAAAGACTTTTGATAAGGGAATCTGGTTTACGGGCATTGGCACTGTGCTGACGGTTTTATCCCTGTTATTGGTAGCCGGATACAACAATACTGCTTATTATCCGTCTTATACGGATTTGCAAAGTTCATTGACTCTGGCCAATAGCTGTTCCAGCGAATTTACGCTTAAAACAATGGCGTATGTTTCTATTCTTGTTCCGTTCGTTCTTGCCTATATATTCTATGCATGGCGCAGCATCGACCGTCATAAGATTACAGAGAAAGAAATGGATGAGGGAGGGCATTCTTACTAAACGATACGGGTCGGACGTTGATAATGAATCAGGAACGATAATTTTGATTAAAACGATAAACGGTGAACAAGCCTGCGATAGATGCGCAACTTGTTCACCGTTCATTTTTATCGTTCTCCGTCGTTTTATTTATTCACAACGTTTTCCGGTGTTCCGGCAATGTATGCTTGGAGGTTACTGATCGCCATATTCATCAGGCGTTCGCGAGCTTCGGTTGTAGCCCATGCGATATGCGGGGTGATGTAGCAGTTCTTTGCAGTCAGTAACGGATTGTCGGCACGAGGAGGTTCGGTAGAAAGCACGTCTACTCCGGCAGCATAAATCTTCCCGCTGTTCAGTGCGTCTGCCAAGTCTTGTTCGTTGATGAGCGGACCACGGCCTGTATTGATAAGAATAGCGTTCGGCTTCATCATAGCGAGACGGCGGGCGTTCACCAATTCGTGAGTTTCCGGGGTAAGCGGGCAGTGAAGGCTGACAATATCACATTCGCTGAACAGTTGGTCTAAGTCCATTTTCTTGATTTCCGGCGGCAACTGGAAGTGTGACTTGGAAGTCAGTGCATAAACCTGCATACCGAAACCGATAGCAACACGAGCAGTTGTGTAACCTGTATTTCCCAGTCCGACCAAACCGATTTTCTTATCTCTCAGTTCCATTAAAGGAGTATCCCAAAAACAGAAATCCTTGCTGTTTGTCCAACGACCTTTGTGGACTTCTTCCGAATGGCGCTGTACTTGTTGGGAGATATTCAGGATATGTGCAAATACCATTTGAGCTACGGAAGCGGTGCTGTATGCGGGAATATTGGTAACAATGATACCGCGTTCTTTGGCAGCAGCCGTATCGACAACGTTGTATCCAACACACCGATATATTTCAGTTCGGGCAAGGCAGCCATGTGGTCTGCATTGATGATTACCTTGTTAGTCAGAATTACTTCTGCACCGGCTGAACGTTCTAATACTTCTTCGGGGGCGGTACGGTCGTAAATCGTACATTCTCCGAGAGCCTTTAAACCTTCCCAGGATATATCTCCGGGATTGGCGGCAAAGCCGTCTAAAATAACAATTTTCATTTTCTATTTTAGTATTAATAATATGTTATACGTTTCTTGTTGTTTTATTTTGTTTCTGCCATTAGCCTACTTCTTGAATTTGTCTCCCCAGAGCTGTATCATCCGTTCGGCATGTTTCTGTTCGGCAGGATTGTTCTGCGGTTGCCATATCCGTTTGTCTTTCAGTTCATCCGGCAGGAATTGCTGTTTGACGAAATTGCCTTCGTAGCTGTGGGCATATTTATATTCCTGTCCGTACCCTAATTGCTTCATCAGCTTTGTCGGTGCATTGCGCAAGTGCAGGGGGACAGGCAGATTACCCGTAGAACGGACTAATTCCAATGCGTCATTAATAGCGCTATAAGCAGAATTACTTTTGGGACTGGTGGCCAGATAAATGGTCGTTTCGGCCAGAGGAATTCTTCCTTCGGGCCAACCGATTTTCATCAATGTCTCAAAACAGGCGTTGGCAAGAAGTAATGCATTCGGATTAGCCAAACCGATGTCTTCGGCAGCAGAAATAACAAGTCTGCGGGCAATGAAAGCAGGATCTTCACCTCCTTCAACCATACGGGCGAGCCAGTAGATAGCACCGTCGGGATCGCTGCCGCGGATAGACTTGATGAAAGCGGAGATGATGTCATAATGCATTTCCCCGTCTTTGTCATAAGCAAGCGGATTCTGTTGCAGTCGTTCTGTCACCATATCGTCAGTGATGACAACAGTATCGTCAGTGTCCGACTCTACAACGAGTTCCAGTATATTAAGCAACTTGCGTGCGTCTCCACCGGAGAAGCGCAACATAGCTGTGGTTTCTTTCAGTTCAATCTTACGTTCTTTCAGTACCGTGTCTGTACTAATGGCACGTTCCAGAAGTTCCAGCAGATCTTCTTTCTCCAGAGATTTCAGCACATAAAGCTGGCAGCGGGACAAGAGAGGACGAATCACTTCGAACGACGGGTTCTCCGTGGTGGCACCGATGAGTGTCACCGTACCGTTTTCCACTGCTCCCAACAAAGAGTCCTGCTGCGACTTGCTAAACCGATGAATTTCATCGATAAACAGAATCGGGCTGGATTGGGAGAAAAATCGGTTGCTCTTGGCACGGTCTATCACTTCGCGGACATCTTTCACGCCGGAAGTCACTGCACTTAAAGTATAAAACGGAGTTTCCAGTTTGTTGGCGATAATCTGTGCCAGTGTCGTTTTTCCCACTCCGGGAGGTCCCCAGAGAATAAACGAAGAAATGCGTCCTGCGTCAATCATCTTCCGCAGGATAGCGCCCGGTCCCACTAAGTGTTTCTGACCGATATATTCATCCAGAGTTTTTGGCCGTAACCGTTCTGCTAAAGGTTGCATAAGTTTAGAATACCATTAATACCATGAAACGAATACCGTTTTTGTTGATACCCGGATTATCACGGTAAGTGAAACGATGTACATATTCAACGTGCAGCAACTTGAAAATGTTGTAAATGCCGACGCTTGCTTCTACGTAAGGTACTTTCGGGTCCATTACGAAACTGGTGAATTTACCGTCGCGCGTCGGGAAACGGAACAAGTCGGGATTGCTGCTTTTAAACGGATTGTTCTTGTCTGTCAACGTACCCCACAATGCGCGGACACGGAACATTTCTCTCCATTTCAAGTTTTTGAGTAAAGGAATGCGGTTGAACAACTTTCCATTCATATCGTAGGATATGGACATGGAAGCGAAGCGGTCGTTCAGGAATTCCATATTGTTAATCAAACAGAACGTTTCGCGCTGGGTGATATATGACAAGTTGGCTTCCGGCAAAATCAACAGTGGGAAAGGAACGGTATTCCACTCTGCGCCTGCCTTCACGCTGCAATCAATCTTGCCCCATGAGGCGGGAAGCCAGAAACGTTTCCAGATACTTGCTTCCGTACGGTTGAAATTATATTCTCCTCCCAGCACTCCTTTGAATCCCATGGCATGAGTCAGCGTAAAGACCGGAGCGTCTAAAGATACGGGGACACGGCGTTGTTTTGAGTTGACGAACGACTCTCCCGGTGCATAACGCAATGTCATGCTGGCTTCGGAGGTTGTGACGTCGTGTACGCGTGTCTGCGCAGCGTCATTCCGCAGATATTCCAGTTTCCCGGTCGGCTCGTCGTTACGGTGACGGAGCATGGCTTTTACACCGAATCCGGTAGGCGTTTCCAGTTCATAATTGATAGTCGCGTCGCGCATGTATGACATCTGGTCTACGGTGGTCGTTTTCAGTGACAGGAAGATATTATCCTTGTCAGTAAACAGAAACTTGTCCATTGGAGACATTACATCATAACTATAAGTGGCGGAGATGTAATGTTTGGGAAATTCCCATACCACATAATCACGTTTGTTGAACGAATAAGTCAGCGTTCCGCTATATTTCCAGCGCTTGTCTTTCAGACCGTATGCTCCGTAACCGCTAAGGAACCAGTGCGGATTGAGGTTTGCGGTCGTCATACCACTCAACCGGAAACGGGTTCCGTCGATGTAGTTGCTCGAAATCATGGTGTTGATAGGGCCGATGTCGAACTTGTTCGGACGGCCTTTGCCGGATGTTTCCACAAAGTTCTCAATCAGGGCTTTTGCACCGAAGATGATGTATTTGAATCCCGGAATCTGTTCGAGACGATTAACGAAAAGGTCCATAGTGCTTTCTTTTTTAGTCAGCGGCACCTGGCGCACGCTTGCCCAGTATTCGTCACTTTTCGAAAGCATATCCGCCTCTTTTATCACCTCTCCTTTCAATCGGAAGAGTCGCGGCTCTATCGGGTCGAACTGATAATTCGTATATTTCGTGGTACGTTCTACTTGTAGTCCTCCTGCCGTTTTGTTGGAACTCCATGAAAGGTCTACGGTCATGTTGTCATCCGACAATACCCAGTTTCCGTTGGGGAGTTGTTCGTATTGTTGCACGATATCCATGCGGTTGACGAAGTTGACTCCGGTCTTTTTTGGCAGGTTCATGGTACATTTCTGAACGGCATATGTAGAATCGTTCAGCACGTATAGATGTCCGGTAAAACCGAAATCCTGTGAGTTTTGCGGAACGAAAGTCAGATGTACACATTCGCGTTTGTCAACCATTAATGTATCCATTAGGTAGTATTTATAAAATGAAATGGCACTGCTGCCGATAGGGCTGACAAAACGTTGTTGCAACAAACGGATATCGTCCTCGTAGATGTTAATATCGGCAAAAACATCCTTTAATACGGTGCCGAGCATATCTCCGGTGTTGAAGAACTCTTCGATACCGTTAGAGTTTTTTCCTTTAATAATGGTCTTTTTGTTCTGAGGGTCTTTGCGGAAGATAGTTTGCGAAGCTGTTTCTTGCACGGAGATAGGAAGAATCAGTTTGTTGGTAGTTTCCGAAACTTCCACCTGATCTTTCAGGAAAGAATATTTCTTATAAATCCCTTTTTCCAGTTTTTCCGGTGTGAGATCGTTGATCGACATTTTCATCTTCTCGTACTTGTCGTACTGGTAGTAATCGTTCA
>OGRA01004024.1_pt1 | contig 10591 bp, 6 predicted proteins | sample 1553351 | NCBI WGS metagenome assembly OGRA01 (sample SAMEA2580056, study PRJEB22360) | human gut metagenome | biome: human gut; feature: human-associated habitat; material: faeces | place: Denmark | collected 2008/2010
CCTGCGGATACTTCTGGCAGACGTTGAAGTCGTCCACGCCGTGACCGCCTGCGGTGTGCACGCAGCCGGAACCGCTTTCCAGCGTGACGTGGTCGCCCAGAATGACCCAGCCCTCCTTGGGCAGGTAGACGTGGTTGTAGCGCATCAGCTCGAACTCAGCGCCGGAAACGGGCTCGCCCACGATCTCGTAGTTCTCGATGTGGCAGGCATCCATGACGCTCTTGACCAGCTCGGTGGCCATGATGTGGTACTCCTCGCCGATCTTGACGAAGGAATACTCGAACTGGCCGTTCAGGCAGATGGCCTCGTTGGCGGGCAGAGTCCAGGTGGTAGTGGTCCAGATCACGAAGTAGGTCTTATCCATCGGGATGCCATGCTTTGCCAGCACACCATTGGGGTCCTGGGTGACATGGAAGCGGACGAAGATGGAATCGCAGTCGTCCTCGCCGTACTCGATCTCGGCCTCAGCCAGAGCGGTGCGGCAGTCGGGGCACCAGTAAACGGGCTTCAGGCCCTTGTAGATGTAGCCCTTCTTGGCCATCTCACCGAAGATCTCGATCTGGCGGGCCTCAAACTCCGGCTTCAGGGTCAGGTAGGGGTGCTCAAAGTCGCCGATGACGCCCAGACGCTTGAACTGGTCGCTCATGATGTCGATGTGCTCGGTGGCGAACTTTTCGCAGATCTGGCGCAGCTCCAGCTTGGAGATGTCCTTCTTCTTCTCGCCGACGGAGGACAGCGCCTTCAGCTCAATGGGCAGGCCGTGGGTATCAAAGCCGGGCACATAGGGAGCCTGGAAGCCCTCCATGTTCTTGTCGCGGATGATGATATCCTTGATGATCTTGTTCAGCGCGGTGCCCATGTGGATGTTGCCGTTTGCATACGGAGGGCCGTCGTGCAGAACGAACTTGGGCTTGCCGTCGTTGTGCTTGATGAGCTGATTGTACAGGTCGTTGTCTTCCCAGTCCTTGAGCATGACAGGCTCCTTTTTGGGCAGGCCTGCGCGCATCTCGAACAGCGTCTTGGGCAGATTCAACGTACTGTCGTACTGAGACTTATTCTTAGCCAATGGTTACACACTCCTCTAATTTATTGAAACGCTCCGGTCACTCGCTGAATTTGACGCCCTTGAAAGCGGCATAATCCGGCTCTGCCGGTTCTTCCTCTTCCTCTGCGCCAACGGGTGCCTGAGACGGGTCCAGCTTGATCTTGAGCTGGCTCTCATCCTTGGACCAGAAATCCTCGCTCTTGTCGTCCTCTGCGGTTTCCTCGTCCGCAGGGGCGGCATCGGTCTCCGGCTGTGCCTGCTCGATCTCCTCGGTCAGAGCCGCAGCAGTGGTCTCCTCTGCTTTTTCCTCCACAGCGGGCTCGGCAGCCTCCGGCTCCTCCTTCTGGAACTCCGGCAGGCGGCTCAGAGACTCGACATGGCTGCGGTACAGGTTGAGCACGTCGGACTTGAAACGGGTGACTTCCAGACGGACGCGGTCATACTCGCGCTCCTCTGCCAGCTTTTTATCGTTTGCTTCGTTGATGATCTCATCCGCGCGGTCACTGGCCTTCTGGAGCAGCTCATTGGCATCGCGGATAATATCATCCCCGCGCAGATTTGCACGGTGCAGGATCTCTTCCGACTTCTGGTTTGCTTCGCGGATGACGTTCTCGCCCATGCGCTGTGCATTGATGAGCGCACTCTTGAGCATGTCGCCGTCCGCCTCGTAGTTCTTCATCTCTTCGTGGAGACGCTGGTTTTCCGCTGTCAGGTCTGCGATCTGCTTGCGCAGCTCCTCGGCCAGGGCATCGTCCTGCCGGAGCTGCTCCTCGACCTTATCCAGGAAACGGTCCACCTCTTCGGTGCGATAGCCGCGGAGGTTTTTTTCAAATTGAACGCTGCGCACGTCCTGCGAGGTCAGCATAGTAGTTTCCTCCCAAATTCATTTAATATTGAAAAAACTCGATGATCGCCCGGTCTTTTCTGCTTTTTCCGGGCAGTGCCGTCAGACCAAAGCGACCCTTGCCCCGCACGGTGAAGACATCGCCCCCATACACCGGGGCGTGGATGCTCTCCACAGGAAGGTGGTTGATCTCCACCCGGCCTGCCGTAATGAGCTCCGCTGCCATGCTGCGGCTGCAGTGGAGCATGGCTGCCAGCACCGCATCCAACCGCAGGGAAGAAACGGTCGCCGTTTGCAGCGTCCGCTCCGCCTGCGGGAACTCCGGAAGCTCTTCCAGCGGCAGAAGCCGGGTCGTGACCTCCACCCGGCCCGCCTGCAGCAGTTCCTGACAGATGAGCTGCGCCGCCGGTTCCAGCGCAAAGACATAGGCCGTGCCCGGCGCATCGGAGGGCAGGACGATGTCGCCCAGCGCCTCCCGCCGCAATTCCAGCCCCATCAGGCTGCCGAGGTAATCCTTGTGCGCCGGAAGAGCAGCCCCGGCCTGCACCCGGCAGGTGAGCCGGACGCAGCACAGCGGGCTGTCCGGCCAGCTGCCCTCCGGTTCCAGGCAGAGGAGCCGACGCTCTGCACCGGGCCAGCCGCCCTCGAAATGATACACATTTTCCGGGACGGCGGCGCGGTTGAGCGCTGCTCTGGCAAGATCCTGCTCCCGGTCACTCAGAAAGGCGGAATAGCGCGGGATGCCGCGGCTCTCCGCCGTGCGGGCCAGATCCTCGATGTGCCGCATCAGATAGCGCTCTTCATCGCTGCGGGCGGGGACGAAGCCCCGCACGGCTTTGGGGGCAGGATCAATAGAACGCGCCATTGTTCTCCAGCTCGTCCAGCAGATCACCCATGATATCCACGTTGTAGGGGGTGATGATGAAGGTGCTGTTTGCCACGCGCTTGATCTGGCCGTTGTTGGCGTAGGCGACGCCGGAGAGGAAATCGACCAGGCGGCGGGAAACTTCCTTGTTGGTAGACTCCAGGTTCAGGACCACAGTGCGCTTGTTGTTCAGGTGGTCGGCGATGGTGCTGGCATCCTCAAAGCGCTCCGGCTTGACCAGAACGACCTTGAGCTGGGTGGTCGCATGGATGTTGACCACCTTGTTCTTTCTGGAGGTGCCCTCTGCGGGCTCCTCATCCTCTTCGTCTGCCCCGACGCCCAGACCGTTGTTGTTGTTCACCATCTGGGGGCCGTCGTCGATGTACTGATCGTCGTACTCGTCCTCGCTGCCGAAAAGCCCCTTCTTCAGACTATCCACAAAAGACATAGAAACTGCTCCTTTCATTCGGGCGGCTTGCGCTGCCTGGCTGATTTTGCAAAGAGATGCAAATAGCTTCTACTATTATCGGATTTTTTGCCGCAGATGTCAATAACTACAAAAGTTTTCCATCATACAAATTTTGTCCGGAGACGATAATCTCGTCATAAAGGCGAACCTGACTGATCGAACCGGCCGTTCCGCTGGGCAAAACGATGAGATAATCGCCATCCAGCACCTGGGGGTGTTGGTCGTCCACGGGGTCGATCTTGCAGAAGCGGGCCAGGTTGCCGTACTTGACGTAGACGCCGGGGATGTAGTTCTCGCCCTGACCCTCGGCCTCGGAGCCGTCCTCCTTGAGGTAGTGGACCGCCGCCTGCGGCACCCGCAGACCGGTGCTCTGCCCTACGATGACCTGCGCATTGGCCCGGTTCAGCCGCAGCACGTCGCCGTTGATGACCTCGCACGAGAGGACGAAGCGGGTCATGTCGTTCTCCGCGTCGATGTTCACTTCCTGCACGGTGGCCTTGAGGGGCGTTTCCGCCTGACCGGGGAAGCGGATCTCCACCGAGGTCTTCCGCGGTTTTCCGTCCGAGCCCAGCAGCTTTTCGCCCTGTTTGGCCGAGCAGATGCCCGCGTAGTACCAGGTAAAGCCGGAGACGATCTTGCCCGCACAGCCGTCCAGTTTGATCTCCGGGGAGGACTCGATGTAGGCTTTCAGGTCCGCAGCACCCAGCGCAAGGATGTCTTCCATGCCGGCATTGAGCCGCCCGGAACTGGCCGAACGGATGAAATAGCCCGTCTGCGGGGCGGTGATCTGGGTGGGGCTGCCCAGCTGGGCCTGCACATTGGACGCCTGCTGCACCAGCGCGGCGATCTGGTCCGAGAAGGTGGAGACCTCACCGGTGATGATCCAGAGCTTGTTCTGGGCCAGCAGATAGTCCTCCGTCTGGGCGTCGGTATCCTCGTAGTCGGAGGCATCCAGCGCATCCATCAGATCGTACAGCGCCGCCGAGCGGTCTTTGCGCAGGGACTCCATCTGCGCCGAGGTGGTGTTCTGCGATTTTTGCAGCAGGTCGATCTGGTCGTTGATCTGGGTCAGCTGCTGGCGCAGACCGGCCTGGGAAGCATCGCTGTAGACTTCGGCCACCGCAGTGCCCGCCGAGACGCGCTCGCCATCGGCCACAAGGTAGCCCAGTGTGCCGTCCCCGGCCACGTAGCTCTCGTTGAACAGCAGCACGCCCTCGGCATCCACCGTGTCTTCTACCGTGGCCAGAAGGGCCGTTTCGTAGGTGTTGGGCGGGAGCAGCACCTGCATGGCCTGATAGAAGACATACACGGCCGCCAGCAGCAAAAAGACGATGGCAACGCCTGCCAGCGTCTTCAGCGCGCCGGGCAGCTCGCGTTTTTCCTTCTCTTCCTGCATTCTGCTCATCCTTTCGTGATAAATTCCTGCGTCAGTGCGGCGGCGCGGGCCTTGAGGTCCGGTGCCGCTGCGTCCAGCCAGACCACGCCGTCCATGTGGCGGAACCAGGTCAGCTGGCGCTTGGCGTAGTTGCGGGAAGCCTGCTTGAGCTTCTCCACGCAGGGCGTCAGTTCCGACTCCCCCATAAAGTAGGGAAAGAATTCCTTATAGCCAATGGCCTGCGCTGCCGTTTTGAAGCGGGCCCGGTTCGCAAACACGGTTTCGGCTTCGGCCAGAAGGCCCGCGTCCATCATCCGGTCCACCCGCAGGTCGATGCGGCGGTAGAGCTGGGCGCGCTCCGGGAAGTCCAGCCCCAGCACCAGTGCGCGGTAGGGCCGCTCCGGCGGGAGCGATGCCGCCTTCTGTTCGCTGAGGCGTCGGCCGGTGGCGCGGTAGTGCTCCAGCGCCCGCAGCACCCGCACCTGATTGTTCGGGTGGATGGCGGCAGCGGCTTCCGGGTCCACCTGTTTCAGCTCTTCGTACAGGGCAGCCGGGCCTTTTTCGGTCAGCTCTGCCGCCAGCTGCTCCCGCAGGCCGTCCGGGGCTTTTTCGGCCGTGAAGCGGACGCCGTAGAGGAAGCTCTGGACGTACAGCCCGGTGCCGCCCACCAGAATGGGTAGCTTTCCGCGGGCGGAGAGGTCGGTTTCCAGCGTTCCGGCCAGCGCAGTGAAATCCGCCACGCTGAAGGTCTGGTCCGGCTCCAGAAGATCGACGGCATGGTGCGGGATGCCGTGGGTCTCTTCCGGCGTCACCTTGGCGGTGCCGACATCGAGGCCTTTATAGATCTGCATCGAATCTGCGCTGATGATCTCGCCGCCGAACTGCTCAGCCAGCGCAACGCCCAGCGCGGTCTTGCCGGTCGCGGTCGGGCCGACCACAGCGAGGACCGGGTGTTTTTTCTCAAACGATTCGGCCAAACTGCTTTTCCAGCTCCTTTCGGGTCAATTTGAGGACGCAGGGGCGGCCATGCGGGCAGAAGGGCGGCACTTCGCCGGACAGGATCTTCTCGGCCAGCGCCATAAGCTCCTGCGGGGAGGTGTGGTCCCCTGCCTTAATGGCCGCACGGCAGGAGATGGAGTGGAGCACCCACTCGGTCTTTTCGCTCAGGGCGTCGCGGCTGCCGTGGGCCAGCTTCGCCGCCAGCTCCACGAGAAGGTCTTCGGCGCTGCTCTGCTCCACATCGGCAGGGACCGCGCGCAGGAAGACCGAATTTCCACCAAAATCGTCGATCTCCAGCCCGGCACGTTCCAGCAGGTCGATATTGGCCAGCAGTGCCGTCTTCTCCTCGGCCGAAAGCTCCACCACCACCGGTTCCAGCAGCAGCTGGCTGGGCACATCGCCGTAGGACGCGGCCAGCTTTTCAAAGAGCTGGCGCTCGTGGGCCGCGTGTTTATCAATGATGCACACCTCATCTCCGCGTTCTGCGAGGATGTAGGTGCGGAAAAGTTCGCCCACATAGCGGAGCGGTTCCGGCCCTTCCTGAAGATCAAAGCCCATCTGTTCGGGCGTCCCGGCGGGGGCCGACGCTTCTTCCGTTTCGGCGGGTCCGGCCGCAGCAGGTTCCGGCTCTGCCGTTTTGGGCTGCGGGGCCGGGTCCCATGCTGCCATGCGGTCCTGTGCTCCGGGCAGGTCGTCTGTGTCCGGCTCGATGTCGAGCTGGGCCTCGCTGGATGCTGCTCGGAAACGCGGCGCAACCGTTTCGGCAAGGTCAGCCTCCTCTTCCGGCCGCTTCGGGCTGTGCAGGCTGACGTCCGGGTTCAGGGGAGCCGAGGCTGCAACCGTTGTCCAGCTGTGCTCATTGGGGGATACCGTGGACGGCCCCGGCAGGATGTCCGCTTCTGCCGCCGCCGGATGGACGGGCCGGGCGGGCACAGCCGGAGCCGGAGCCGCCGGTGCAGCGGGTGCCACAGAAGGGGCCGTTTGGGGGTGGTGTTCCAATGTTCCTGGCTCTGCCTGCCCCGGAATGACGGCAGAAAGCGCTGTAAAGTTATTTTTCTTTACAGTATTTTCACTCGCATTTTCGTCTTTTTCTAAAATGTTGGATTTTTCGTTGTTCTTCTCGTTTTTGGATTCCTCGAAGGCGAACAGCCGCTCGCCGGTGCCCGGCTGAGCCAGCGCCAGTTTGGTGGCGTGGTACACGAAGTCGAAAATATCATTCTCGCGGGCGAAGCGGACTTCCGTTTTGGCCGGGTGCACGTTGACATCCACCAGGTCTGACGGCATTTCCAGAAGCAAGATTCCTCCAGGGAACTTGCCCTGCATCGTGGTGCCCTTGAACGCCATTTCCATGCCCGCCATCATGGTGCGGTTGCGGACATAGCGCCCATTGATATAGAAATACTGCATACTCCGGCTGGCACGGCAGCTTCTGGGCTGGGTGATGAGGCCCCACACCCGATAGACGCCCTCGCGGTTGTCCAGCTCGATGAGGTCCCGGCTGAACTCCCGGCCCAACACGGCATATGCTGCACTGCGCAGCTGACCGTCGCCGGGAGTGACGTACTGCAATTTTCCCTCACGGATGAACTTGAAGCTGACCTCCGGGTGGCTCAGGGCCACATGGGCGACGGTATCCGCCACAAAGGTGCCCTCGCTGGAATCCTTTTTCAGGAACTTCATCCGGGCGGGCGTGTTGTAGAACAGGTCCTTCACCCGGATGGTGGTTCCCACGCTGCGGGCACCGGGTTCGATGGGATAGGCTTCCCCGCCCTCGATGCGGTAGACCGAGGCGCATTCGTCCGCTTCGGTCCGGGTCAGCACTTCCACCCGCGCCACACTGGCGATGGAGGCCAGTGCTTCGCCTCGAAAGCCGAGGGTGTGGATATGGTTCAGGTCCTCCTCGGTCTGGATCTTGCTGGTGGCATGGCGGATGAACGCCGTGGGGATGTAGGCGGCTTCGATGCCAGTGCCGTTGTCGCTGATCTCGATCAGCTTGACGCCACCGGACTCGATGCTCACCGTGATCTGGGCGGCACCGGCGTCGATGGCGTTTTCGAGCAGCTCTTTGACCACCGAAGCCGGCCGCTCGACGACCTCACCGGCGGCGATCAGCTCTGCGGTGTGTTTGTCCAAAACATGGATGACTGCCATAGGTTCCCTCCCCTTTTCGTTGGTATCTGGTCAGTTTCAGCCGTTCAGGCTGCCTTTCAGGGTCTTTTTGAGCTCGTACAGGAAGTTCAGCGCTTCAATGGGGGTCAGCGTCTCCACATCGAGGGCTTCCAGCTTTTCCAGCACTTCGCTGGGCACGGCCGGAGAATTGTACTCCTGCAGGGCGTCGAAATCCATCTGTTCGACGTTGTTCTTGGGGGCGCTGGCTTCCAGTGCCCGCAGCACCTCGTGGGCACGGCGGGTCACGGTGCCGGGCAGACCGGCCAGCTTTGCCACCTCGATGCCGTAGCTGTCATCGGCCGGGCCGCGGACGATCCGGCGAAGGAACGTGATATCTTCGCCGCGCTTTTTGACCGCGATGTTGTAGTTCTTCACGCCCTCCAGGATGCCTTCGAGGTCGGTCAGCTCGTGGTAGTGGGTGGCGAACAGCGTCTTACAGCCAAGCCCCTTGGCCGGGTCGGAGATGTGCTCGACCACGGCGCGGGCAATGCTCATGCCGTCAAATGTAGAGGTTCCGCGGCCGATCTCGTCCAGAATGACCAGACTCTTCGTGGTGGCATTCTTCAGGATCTCGGCCACCTCGGTCATCTCCACCATGAAGGTGGACTGCCCGGCCGACAGATCGTCCGACGCACCGATGCGGGTGAAGATGGCGTCCACAACGCCCACATGGCATTCTTTGGCCGGGACGAAGGAGCCGATCTGCGCCATCAGCGCGATGAGGGCATTTTGACGCATGTAGGTCGATTTACCGGCCATGTTGGGGCCGGTGATGATGAGGCAGCGGTCGGTGGAGCAGTTGAGGGTGGTATCGTTGGGCACGAACAGGCTGCCCTTGAGCATCTGCTCGACCACCGGATGACGGCCCTCCACAATGGTCAGCTCATCGCCGTCGTCCACAACAGGGCGGCAGTAGTTGTTCTCGGCCGCCACCTGCGCCAGCGCCGCCAGCACATCCAGCTCGGCGACGGCATTGGCCGTCCGCTGGATGCGGTCCAGCTGGGCGCTGATGGTCTCCAGCAACTCGGCAAAAAGGCGGTGTTCCAGCGCGATGAGGCGCTCGTGGGCACCGAGGATCTTGCTTTCCAGCTCTTTGAGTTCCTGGGTGATGTAGCGCTCGCCGCTGGTGAGCGTCTGCTTGCGGATGTAGGTCTCCGGCACCAGATTTTTGTAGCTGTTGCTGACCTCGATGAAGTAGCCAAAAACGTGGTTGTAGCCGATCTTCAGCTTGGGGATGCCGGTCTCCTGCCGCAGGCGGGTCTCCAGCTGGGCCAGGATGCCCTTGGTGTTATCGCGGATGGAACGCAGCTCGTCCACCTCGGTGTGGTAGCCCTTGGCGATGACACCGCCGTCCTTTAAGGTGGACGGTGCGTCCGGGCTGACCGCCGCGTAGATCTTTTCCTTGATGTCGGTCAGCGGGTCGATCTGCGCCGCCAGCTCGGCCAGCTCCGGGCAATTGCAGCTTTCGGCCTGTCGGCGCAGCCCCGGCAGGCGGTCGCAGGTCTGGGCCATGGCATAGATCTCCTTCGGCGTGGCCGAGCCGTAGACCGTGCGGGTCATCATCCGCTCCAGATCGGAGATGTAGTGCAGCTCTTCCATGAGGTCGCCGCGCTGGACGGTCTGGTTGACCAGACTTTCCACCTCGTTCAGGCGGCGGTTGATGATGCCGCTGGAAACGAGCGGCTGTTCGATCCAGCTGCGGAGCATCCGCTTGCCCATGGCGGTGCTGGTCTTGTCCAGCACCCAGAGCAGGGTGCCCCGCTTCTCGCGGCCGCGCAGCGTCTCGGTCAGTTCCAGATTGGCCCGCGTGACCGGCGACAGCCGCATGAACTGCGCCTTGTTGTAGCTGATGACGGTCTTCAGGCGTTCGACGCCCTTGATCTGGGTATCGTGCAGATATTCCAGCAACGCCGCCATGGCAAAGCGGACATTGCCCTTTTCGTCGATGCCGGTCTTCGCGGGCCAGTCGCGGCCGAACTGATTTTCCAGCGCGATGGCCACAAGGCCCGGCGCATAGCGCTCCTCTTCGACAAGTTCGACGGAGCACTGCATATTTTTCTTCAGGTAGGTGGTCAGCTCCCGGCAGTCGAGGGTGTTGGGGTTCATCAGCACCTCACTGGGGTGGTAGCGGCACAGCTCGGTGATGACAGCCGGGACGACCTTTTCCTGCCGGAGTTCCGTGATGTGGGCCGTGCCAGTGGAAACGTCGGCAAAGCAGAGGCCCGCCGTGTTCCCCTTGATGAAAATGCTCGCGATGTAGTTGTTTTTATCATCTTGGAGCATGCTGCTCTCGATGATGGTGCCGGGCGTGACCACACGGATGATATCCCGCTTGACGAGGCCCTTGGCCTTGGCGGGGTCTTCCACCTGCTCACAGATGGCGACCTTGTAGCCTTTGGCGATGAGCCGGGCCACATAGCCTTCGTAGCTGTGGAAGGGCACCCCGCACATGGGGGCGCGCTCCTCCTGACCGCACTGCTTTCCGGTCAGCGTCAGGTCCAGCTCCCGCGAGGCCGTCCGGGCATCGTCGAAGAACATCTCGTAAAAGTCGCCGATGCGGTAGAACAGAATCTCGTCTTTGTGTTGTTTTTTGATCTCCAGATATTGCTGCATCATGGGCGACAGTTCCGCCATGGTAGTCCACCTTTCTTGCATTGAATCCCTGTTTTAGCGCAGTTTTGAAACATCATGCCGGGCAGACCGGCCTGTGTGCGGCGAGATGCCGTCTGCTCTGGTTTGCAGGGAGTAACCGCTTTTGCAAGGAAAACGCGGCCTGCAAAGCGCAGCCGCGTTTTCCGTTTCACATGTGCTCAGTGGCAGGCGCC